>Ga0265338_10002573_pt1 | contig 26803 bp, 25 predicted proteins | sample 42126metaG_FD_193579 | JGI IMG/M metagenome (GOLD analysis project Ga0265338, IMG submission 193579) | Rhizosphere microbial communities from Carex aquatilis grown in University of Washington, Seatle, WA, United States - 4-21-26 metaG | ecosystem: Host-associated > Plants > Roots > Rhizosphere...
CCAAAGACTTGCGATCGTTTGAGACGCCTTCAGGATGGACTCCTTCTGGCTTTAGATAATGCCTTTCATTGAGAGCATTTCGGCGGCTGTAACCCGTCATCCGTTTATGGTCGCGGGCACTGGTCTAGGTGTCGCCGGGGCCGCGTACGGTTATCGCGTGGGCAGATCCGAGAGTAGCGATCCCGGATACGCAGTCATGCGTTCGGGTGGAATGGCCGTAGCCGGAGTCGCCGCGGGTGGATTGACCACCGTTGCCTTCCAGCAACGTAAAGCTCTGAGCAAGACCGTTCAGGCCCTCGGCGCAGGAGTTGGCGCAGGAAGCGGTCGCTATATCAAGGATATCGCTCGCGATGTTTCGGCACAGAAGAGCTGGGCAGGCAAAGTGCTTGGCAGGGGTTCTGTTGCGATCGCCGGCGGCGCTTTAGTTGGCGGCCTGGTCACTGGTTACAACGAAGATGATCCCGGTAAAGGTGCGTTAGTCGGCGCAGGTGTTGGTGCAGTAGCGTACGCGGCCAATAAAGGCAAGCGTATTTGGAATGCAGCCAGCAAGATCCCAGGTGGCAGGAGTGCTTTGATCCTTGCAGGTGGAGCGGCTATCGCTATTGGCGGCCGCGCCATGTCGCCGGATGCTGAACCGAGTATGGAAGGCGTCGCGACCCGCGATGCCGTCGGCGGGTACGAGACTGAAGTTGTGACCACCGTGCGCGACCGCATGAACACGATCAATGCTACAGGCGACCTGGTCTTCGGACTGCACAATCGGCGATAGACAATGCAAACGCTTACTCCCTACGAACACGCCAAGAGTTGGCTGAAGCCAGCGACTCAGATGTCCACGCGCCAGTCCTTCTGGAGTGGCATGAAGGCGGGCGCCGACGGCAATATGCTGGGTCTGCCGTTCGTAGCTTATGAGATGGGCACGGCGCAACGCGGCGAGATGCTGGCTATGGCCACCGGACGCGTGACTGGGCTGTGTACCTACCCGGTGACCGCCGGCCTGACCCTGGCGATGTTGTCGGCGATTCCCGGTGTCAACGTCGTGGCCTATCCGATCGTGGCCGCGATCCTGGCTCAGTTTCCTAACTCGTATCTGGAGAACAAGATCATTAGTGGCGTCCGTACTTTGAACGATACTGGGCGCCGGATCCGCCGGCTCGAGGTCGGCGGCGACTTTGAAGACTCGGAAAGCGCCTTCGCAGCGCGTCAACGTTCCTTGCGCGAATTGACAGGAACCATGCAGACCTCTCGGCGCTATCTCGGTCAAGAGGCTTTGTTCATGCACAGGTAGGAGAAACTCGATGAATTTACCCTTCAACCCGATCAAAGGATTGTCCGCAGGCTACATCGGCCGCATGGCCGGTATGGGCGCCGGTGTCGGCGCAGCGTACGGTGCGGTGTCCGATGACTCGTCGATCGTAGGTGGCGCCATCAAGGGCGCGGCCTTCGGCGGCACTTTGGGCGTACTGCGCAGTACCGTCGCGAACAAGGCGTGGCGTGGTGGTATGGGTAAGAACTGGGATGCCGCCAAACCCTATTTGACTTCCAAATACGACGCTGCCAAGGCCGGTGTGCAGGCAGGAATGGCTACTGCGCGCAAAACAGGCAGCGCCGTGGCAGACGCGGTTAAGCAATCTACGAAAGCATAAGGAGACGCCATGAGCGGACAGCGCAACATCATCAATACCCCTCACCCGATCTACGGCATCGATGCCGGCGGCTTCTCCGTCGGTGACTTGCCACCTTCCTATACCAGCTCGACGCCGATCCTGACCGATGCGACTGGCAACACGACCTCGGCTGCGGTCCAGATCAACGCCAACATGGGAGCGCAGTTCACGCTGGCCTTCACCGATGCCGCAACCTCTTGCGATGTGACCATTCTGCGCGCGGATATCGCAGGCGACACCCCGCTGGTGACCTTCAAGGGCTGTAACAACCTGACCCCTGACCTCTACGTCGGTTACTTTGACCAACGCGTGGTCTTCAGCGGCGTTGCAGTCAAGGTCCAGACCTCCAATTGGGTCGGAACCGGTAAACTCTCCGTCTCCGGCTGCCGCACCAACTAAGCGATCCTTCCAACGTGCTTTCCTGACTGCGCTCGAACGCAGCGAGTGCGTTTGTGTCCTGATTGGAACCAAACATGACAGTGCTCACCATTCCAGTAATGGGGCCCGACGGGCAACCGGCGAAGAATCCGCAGATTCTCGCCCAGTTGACTGACTTCACGGGCATTCCGGTGTTTGCCGGAACACAGAACTCGGTACCAACTGAGATGTTTGTTTCCACTTCCAACTCCCAGATAGGGGTCCTTCAGATATCCCTGCCGGGCAATGACACCATCGATTGCGGTGGTTCGGCAAACACCACCTGGACGTTAAGCGCGTACTGGGCCCCGGGCAAGTTGAGTTGGTCGCACAAGTATTACATCACCGGTTCTACGTGGAACTTCATCACCGCGACTCCGATCGCAGTGTCGCCTACAGGAAACCTGATTGCGCTGGCACCGCCCCCGGCGGCCTTGATGTTGAACTCTCCGGACGATCAGACTCTGGTGGTTGCTCCAGGAAAGGAATTGGATCTTCAGGGCAACGTGTTGATCAACGGCACGTCTCCGGTTCCGGAGACTCTGACGATCAACGGGAAACCGCTTTCCGCTCCAGTGACACTGGCAGCTGTGGATGTCGGTCTCGGCCAGGTAGACAACACTCCGGACGCCAGTAAACCGATCAGCGCCGCGCAACAAGCGGCACTCGACGGAAAGCAGGCGAGTGGAGATTACGCACTTGCGGAAAGTCTGGCTCCGGTCGCAACTAGCGGTTCCTATGAAGATCTGACGGGAAAACCAACACTGGGCACGGCAGCCGCTCAGCCGATCGAGACATTTGATGCTGCCGGATCAGCCTCCGCCGCCGCGGCCGCTGTTCAGGCGAACTTGGCCGCCGAGATCGCGCGCGCACAGGCCGCAGAGGCCCTCAAGGCAAACACATCGTCGCTTGGTACGGTTGCAAGTCACGCGGTTACGGAGTTCGATGCCGCGGGAGCTGCAGCAGCGGAAGGTACGCGGGCTCAAGAGGCTGAAACAACCCTTGCGGCTAGTGTGAGCGCCGAGACCTCGCGGGCGGAAGCAGCGGAAGCCACCAAGGCGGACAAATCGTCACTGGCGCCGGTCGCCACCTCTGGTGACTACGGCGATCTGACCAACAAGCCAACCATACCGAATACCCCCGCTCAGGTTGGACTGCCCAATGTAACGAACGACGCCCAGGTCAAACGCACAGAGATGGGCGCCGGTGGCGGAGTTGCCACATTAGACAGCACCGCGCACGTACCGATGTCTCAGATCCCTGCTTCCCTTGCGGGAGCTCTTGTGTACGCCGGTCTGTGGAATGCGGTTACGAACACACCAACACTTGCAAACGGGTCTGGCTACCAGGGCACTTGCTACAAAGTCAGTGCTGCCGGCTCGACCACGATCGACGGCAACACCGACTGGCATGTCGGTGATTGGATCATCTTCGATGGCGCGCAGTGGGACAAGTTGGACAATTATGAAGCTGTCTCGACTGTGGCCGGCAAAGTTGGTGCGGTTGTTCTCACCGAGGCAGACATCGCCAATCTGACCAGTGATCTGGCGAGCAAAGCGAACATCACGTCGTTAGCTCCAGTCGCGACATCCGGCGCGTACAGCGATCTTTCCGGTAAGCCAACGATTCCCGTAGTTGGCACTGCCGCAGCTCAACCAATCGAGGCGTTTGATGCCGCGGGATCGGCCGCCGCTGTGCAGACGAATCTGACCAGCGAGGTTGCAAGGGCGGAAGCCGCAGAAACTCTCAAGGCAAACATATCGTCGCTGGCGCCTGTTGCCACTTCCGGCAACTACAGCGACTTGTTGAATCCGCCGGTGATTCCCGCCGCGCCGGTCGTAGGCAACACTCCAGGAACCGTAGCCGCGGGCAACGATCCACGCTTCCAGAACGCTTATGTCTTCGCAGTGACTCTAGGATAATCATGAAACTTCTCGTCGGTACCGACATCGGGATGTACCAGTTCGCTCCGGGCGCGCCTGGCGCCGGCACGATCACGATCACCGGAATGCCTCCGATTGCCCTGGAGGACGTTCTGCTGGTGATCGACGCCACGCAGGGCGTGATCGTCTATAACCCATCCGTTCCCAACAGCAACGGGACCATCAGTTACAACGGAACCCTGGCCGCGAACGTTCTCACCCTGGACAGCGACACTTCGGCTCTCGGCATCTCCGACAACCTGCAAATCTGGGTCAATCTCGCCATCGACCCCGCAGACACGATTCCGACCTCCATCACTCCTGCCATCTCCGGGAAACAACCGGCAGCTGTCGGGCTGCCGGTGACACTGGTCAATGAACAGATCAACGATCTCCAGGGTCCGACAGTTTCGCTGTACAACCCACCTATTGGTGCTTTACTGGCATTCCAGGATTGTCTTCAGTACCGCTCGGCGGCAGTGCAGGTTGATGTCTCGGCTGGATTGACCGCAGGGACAATCCAACTTGAAGGAAGCAATGGTTTGGATTCGGCCGATAGCTGGTGTCCGTTGTTGTTCTTGGATGCCACAAACACTACGGCTTCTGCTGTTACGACCACCAACCTTTCTGCGAGTACCCGCAGGTATTTCCTGGTCGCCACATCATTCCGGTATTTCAGAGTACGGGTAACCGTAGCTGTTACGGGAGGCGCAACGGTATCTTGTTCTTCAGTGTATCGGATGACTCCGTTGTCTTTTCCGGTGTCGCAAGGGATGGCTATAAATACATCTTTGCTTGGCGGAACTGCGGTTGTTACCGGGGGTGTGTCTGGTATTCAGGCTGTCGGTGGCAACATTGCCCCCGGCGCGGCGCCGACCTCTTATCCATTGCCAATCGGCGGCGTGGACTACGGTGGTCTCACTCGCAGAGTTTTAACTGACTCACAGGGCCATCAGATTGCCATAGGTCCTGACCCTTCTAGGGCTGCCAGCTTACCTCCTCTTTATGGCATCGGTGCTGACGATCTGCACGGTCGAATGAATCCAGCAGAGGCGTTGGAGTTGATCTTGGGAGAACTCCGCGCGATTGCCTATTACATGCATGAGCTGCCGCTTGTGCTCAACCAACCAAACGGCCAATTCGGGAATGATACCGCTGTCGATTTCGTGAATACGGCTGACTACAACAAGAACATCCAGGGAGAGTAATCATGTTATTGCAGAGCATAGTTGGACCTCAGAGCGCACAGTCGTTGGCACCCGGTTCTGCGGCTACTGCCCGCGCGGGCCAACTGAACGACATCATCGTCAGTGAGTTGCATGGCAAGTTCTACGAGCAGAACTACAGGGGCAACCTGTTTTCGGTGGGCATGGGCGTCACCGCTTTGTCGGCGAATACCATCACCCTCACTGCCGCCACCACCCCGATCATCGGGGTCTGGAATCCTTCGACGTCGACTGTCAACCTGGTGATCGCGAAAGCCAAGTTGCAGGTTGCCGTTACGGCCGCATCCGCGGTTGCTCCTGGCGGTTTCGTATGGGCCACATCGATCGGCAACACGGCCATCAGCACCGGCCTTACCCCGATCAACCGCAAGACACTGGCGGCTGCCGGTTCACAGGCGAAGGGATTCAACATCACCACCGCGTTGACCGGATTGACGAACAACCTGGTCGTCATGGAGGCTTCCGCATTCGGCACTCTGGTTGCGGCTCAGCCCTCCACCGTTGCACCTCTTATCAGTGCACCGGCACAGGAAGAGTTCGACGGCAGTCTGATCGTGCCTCCGGGCGGCGTACTGGCGCTCTTGAATACCGTGTCCAGCGTCACGGTGAGTGTCGCTGCCGGCCTGTCGTGGGAAGAAGTGCCAGTCTAATCTGGCTAGTACGAGGGAGGCATTCGACGAGTGCCTCCCGCATCTCCCGCCTTAGAATCGATTCCCTTCTTCGTGAATACTCAGATCATCTCGCTTACAACCCTGTTGACTTCCATGAGCAAGGAACAGAAAGAGTTCCTCGCAGAGGTCATCGCCCGCGATCGCAATGCCGACGGCAGCGATAAGGGAATCCTGCGTCGCATGCAGTGCCAGCAGTGCCAGGACTGTCACAAAGAGTTCCGTCACAAACACCCCGAGAAGATCTTCAAGATCAAGTGCCAAGGGGTCTACGACCAGGCCGACTATGACGAATATCGCGCCAAACTGCAGGCGGATGGCGACGACATGTCGATGGACCAGATCCGCGAGATCTTCGATTCGGCTTTCTGGACTGAGCGTCACCTGGTAGTCAAGAATGACGAAGGCGACATCGTTCCCTTCGTACCTCGCTGGTATCAGGCCGAAACTATGCGCTGCACCTCGCCGCGCAAGGTCGACCGTTGGGGCCGCGGCCTCGGCAAGACTGCCATGGGCGTCGCCACCGACCTGCATTACCTCTGCACCAACAAGCGCACCGAGATTATCGTCGTCTGCCCGGCCCAGTCCCAGGCCCAGTTGTGGTGGGACGAGATCATGTTCCAGGTGGAGAACTCGCCGTCCTTCAAGAACGACGAGGATTTCCTGTTGCAGAAGAAGCAGCAACCGTACCTGTACCTGAGGTTCGGCAACGGGTCCGTGCTCAAGATCTTTACCGCCGGGTCGAAGAGCGGTAAGGGAGCCGACGCTGTTCGTGGATCGAACCCACGCAGGATCCGCCTGGACGAGCAAGATTACCTGTCCGAGAAGGACTACGGCGCCATCATGCCGCTGTTGCGCCGTTTCAAGAAGTCGACCTTCCACGGATCGTCGACGCCGACCGGTCTGCGCGGCATGTACTGGCAGATGTGCATGAAGCTGGCCGAGTACAAAGAGTTCTTCCATCCCGCCCAGGATCATCCGGAGTGGGGCACGGAACAACTGAACGAAGAGGTCTGCTTCGCCGAAGCCAAGACCATGGACCGGTACCGCCACGAGTGGCTGGCCGAGTTCGGCGATCCGACGGCGGGCGTCTTCAAGGCCGCTTTCGTCGATGCCGCCATGAAGCCATACGCCATGGCTTCCTGCGTCTACAACCCCAACTGTCACTACGTCATGGGCGTGGACTGGAATGCCAAGGGAACTGGAACCAGGATCATCGTTGTCGAATACAACCCGGACGGCCGCAAGCGCCGACTGGTCGCGCATGCCGTGGTCGACGATCCCAAGTCCACCACCATGAAGTCGTTGCACAAGATCCGCGATATGAACCGCGACTGGCACTGCGACTATGTCTATATCGATGCCGGCTTTGGGTTCGTTCAGGATGAAATGCTGAAGATGATCGGCGTGGAGGCCGGCGACTGGGATCCGGATACCGCTAAGTTGAAGCATATCCAGATCATCGACTTCGGCGCCAAGCTCGAAACCAACCGTATCGTGCCCAACCGCGATCCGGAATCGAAGTACCTGCCCGATCCCAAGGACGAAGAGTTGAAGCGCAGGACCAAGCCGTTCATGGTCGAAGGGTCTGTCATTGCCTTCGAGGCCGAACTGGTTGAGATCTCACGCGAGTTCAAGCTTTTGGAAGAGCAGCTTCGTGGGTATAGGGTAAAGACGTGGACCAAAGGCGGGCAGGCTGACACCTACGAGACTGATGCCGAGAACGGCGATCATGATCTGGATGCCTTCATGCTTGCCATGTTGGGCATCGAGTCGCATTGGGGCCTGTGGCATACGCCCGAGACCCTCCATCGGGTAATTAGGGTCTGTCACCTCTCGGGATGGGGATTGCCGGCAACCATGGGAGTCACTCCGGCGACTCTCCCCGGCGAAGCTCCGGTAGCCGTACCCCTTTCCAATGATCAAGCGCGCGACGCGCGACGCGAAGCAAACGGTGTCCCCTCGCGTACCCCGCAGCAGACCTCGCAGAACCTGGTCGACCAGTACCGGTTGCTGGCTCTGCAACGGTTGGCCGGCGGCGTCACGATGAACCTGGCGTCCCAGACACCAAAAGGCGTCACCTCGCGTACCTCGGTCTTCAACAGCCAGTTGCAACCAGGTGGTAATCGCTTTGCCCGCGGCTCTCAACAATACCGGCCGCGCACCTTCTAAATCATGCTTACCCAGAATCCGGACCAAATCGCCAGTGAACTGAACGCGCAGTACAGCCGCCCGATCACCATCTCGGTGATGCGCCGGCTGGACGAGTGGCCATTTCTGCAGACGTTGGGCTTCCAGGCGTCACTCAAGGATTCCAGCGAGATGTTCCACGGCCTCGAGGACTTCGTCGAGCAGATCGAAGACTACTCGTCCGCCAACCCGACGCAGTTGGGTGGACCCATGAGTGTGATCGCGCCGCGCGCGCCGTTGAATGCCAACGTCGAACGCGAGATGTACGAAGATCCGACACTGGGCGAGGTTGGTCTGACATTCGAGTCTCTGGCTGGCTTTGGCCAGGTCTTTGCCGTTTCGCCCGACGAACTGCAGGAGTCACCCACCGCGGCAGCCGACAAGGTAACCAGTTCCGGGAGTGGCAGCTAAATCATGAGTTTCGAACCCTGGCAGTTTCAATACAATCCCCCGCCTACCGTAGCCACACCGGCTGGAGTGATCACTCCTCCCGCGGCCGAAGTGCCCGCGGTCAACAAGCCGGCCTCGCGGGAAGGCACCACAGCCGGGCAACTGATTCAGCAGATCCAGGACCTGCGCGACACCAACAAGTACCTGCAACAGGTCATTCTGAACCGCTGTTCCGCGACCACCGTGGCTGTCAATGCCAACGATCCCACCATCGGCCAGGCCCTGAGCGTGATCTACGGCAAGGACGGGCCGGCGGCGATTACCGCCGACATGTACTCCAACCTGCTGGATGCGCAGTTTACCAGCATGCAGGTGGATATGGCGATCAACGGTACCGACCTGCAGCTCAATAAGTTCGAGCAGGGCGCGGTCAGTACCCTGATTTCCGCAGTGCAAGACGCCATGGTCGACTCCGGCGACTTCGAGACCTGTCTGCCTCTGCTCTTGCAGAATCTCAAGGGCGACGACATGGTCTTTCAGAACATGCAGACCTCGCTGGCTACCTACCCGGCCTACCAGACCGCCGGACAGCAGTTGTCGACGCCCGGCACACCGGCGCCCCCGATCACGATGTCGAATATCGACGTCGGGCCGGAGACGGCTCAGGTACTCAGCGGCGGACTGGCCGGATTCCCGGCAGTCTACGCCTCGATCTACCAGCTGGCGACCACGGTTGCCCAGGTAACGGCCGATGCGCAGCGCGTGCTTGCCCTTTACGTCCTGCAACCGCTCGCCATGATTCTTCGGATGTGTGCCCTGTACAAGGGCATGACGGCCATGATGCACAAACCGCGGCTGAAGGGATTGCTCAGCGGGCTGACCAATATGGTTTACGCCATGCTGATGGCGCAGTTCGTGGGCATGGTCATGCTGGCTGACAAGTACATCCAAGCCGTGCTGGCTCCGCTGATGCAGATGGTTGGTTTGATCATGCAGATGATTGCCATGGTCAATGGCGTGGTCACCAGTGTCAACCTGAGCGTGCATGCCCTGGCGGGAACGGCCAAAGCCGTGAAGGCCACCTTCAGCAGTGGATCTCTGGAAGGCATGTCCATGGCTTATGACTGCGGCATGCCCCACAACGCCGGCATGTCCAAACCGCCCTCGGCCTTCGCCATCCAGAAGACGATCAACAAGGGCGTGCTTTCCATGATCACCCACATTGTGTGGGGTCTCAACTGGATTACCAAGCAGCAGAAGAAGTTCCTCGAGAAGATGAACAAGCTGCTGAAGCGCAAGTTGATGAACACCGCCGACATGATCGATCTGATGTGTTCGTTGCGCGAACTCAACGGTCTGATGCAGTTGGCAAACACGGCTGTCACCATGGTTACCGGCAAACCCAACACCGCGCTCAATACTGCCACCGGGCTCACCGCTGCTGCTTCCACGATGATGGTTACCTCTTCGGCGCCGGCGATGGCCATTCCGCCGGTATCGACCTCGATTCCCACTCCGCCCACTCCGCCACCTGCTGCGGTCAGCGTGATCAATCAGGGCGGTTTGAATCCGCCACTGCCCACCAATTCCACGCCTCTTCCAAGTACGACTACTGGTTAGTCGTGATTGCGAGTCCTCTTATGCCCACCAAGCCTGCGCAGGAAAAGTACGCCATCGAGCGTCTGACCCGTCTGATCTCCTTCAGCGAGAAGCGATCCATCCCCTCGCAAGTCGCCGCCGTGCGACGCAAGATCAAGGACAATAAGGAGCTCGAGCCTGATTACAGCTTCCTCGGATCCCGTACCCGCCGCGAGGCCGACAGCGATCGCTGCGCGCCGCAGTGGCGCCCGTCCGCCTGCCGCGTGATTCCGGAGAGCGACTTCTCCGGGAAAGAGGGCGAGAGGAAACTCAAAGACGCCAGGAAGGTCATCGACCCGGAAGCCTCCAAGATCAAGGCGCAGATGACCGACGACTATATCGCCAGCTACTACGGCTGGAATGGCACGATCATCCCGGAATACGATCAGCGGGAACCGATCGCCATCTACGATACCGAGGTCTTTGTCCGCCGCGCCGTGACCCGCCGGCTGGACTTGGCATTCCGTAACGGTTTCCAGGTGCTCTCCGATCGCGAGAAGGACGCGCGTTACATCCGCAAACGGATCGCCACCTGCGAGTATGTCAGCGGCCGCAGCTGGCAGGACCTGTTGAAGGGCATCCTTTATAACCTGTTCACCACCTGCAACTGTTTCGTCATCAAGATCCGCAAGGAAGGCGACCAAGGCGCGGGCGTACCGCGGAAGAAGGACATGAAGGCCCCGGTGGCTGGATTCACCATCATTCCGGCGCACCAACTCTTCCCTTACCTGATCAATGGCAAGATCGATCACTGGCGCTGGTTCTTCGAGACCGGGCGTCCTTATAAGGAAGTCGCCAACGACGACCTGATCCACTTCGAGTTGGATCGCAAACCTGGCCACATCTTCGCCACTCCGCGCACCATTGGCGTGCGCGACGACATCTTTGCTCTCCGCCGGCTGGAAGAGAACGTCGAGTTGCTGTTCATCAACCACTTGTTCCCGCTCTTTCATGTTAAGGTCGGCAGCGAGAAGGCACCGTGCACCTACGGCCCGAACGGTGAATCCGAGATCGATCTGATCCGTTGGCAGATTCAGAACATGCCGAAAGAGGGCGTGTTTGTTACGGATGAGAGAGTCGAAGTCGAAGCCGTCGGCGCCGAAGGCAAGAGTCTGGACTTCAGTGCCCTGATCGCCCACTACAAGGCCCGCATCTACGCCGGTCTGGGTGTGTCTGCGATCGACATGGGCGAAGGCGAGACCTCGACGCGCGCCACCGCCGACAACGTCAGCCAGAACCTGAAGGATTCGGTCAAGGCCGACCTGGACAGCTTCGGCAACCAGCTGCGCCTGACCATCTTCAAGGAGTGGTTCCTCGAGGCCAACTATTCGACCTCCGTCCAGGACGCCACGGCCGCGACTCACATCAAGTTCGCCGAGATCGATCTCGACAACCTGATCAAGTACCAGAACCACATCCTGCAACTGTTCAACAACCACCTGCTGACCGAAACCGAAGCTCGCAAGAAGTTGGGTGAGCGACCGATGGTCGGCACCGAGAAGATCAAGCCCAATGACCGTCGCGGCCTGCACTACGCACTGCATGTTGTCGATCTGGTATGGCAGACCGAGAAAGCCAAGAACCAGGAATCGCTCAAGATGCAGCAGCAGCTGGTGCCGATGCAGACGCGCGAACAGCAGAAGCTGCTGGGTGCGCAGACCAAGTTGGCCATGGCACAGGCTCAGGCCGAGGGTATCAAGGCCAACGCCAAAGAACAGGTTCTGGCCGCACAGGCCAAACACATGCCGACGATCGCCAAGGCCAAGGTCATGGCTTCGAAGGCTGTGGCTCGGAAGTCCACGACCGGCGCCGGCCGCCCGCAGTCTGCGACTGCTAAGAAGACTACCCAGACCGCGAAGGTAGTGCAGAACAAGGTGACTCCGACCAATCAACACGGTTCGAACCTGGGCCCGACCAAGGCGAAGAGTGGTTTGATGCTGCGTCCGGAGTTCTTCGAAGCTTGTTACGACCGCTTGTTAGATACGCGTAACGAGTTCATGCGGGATGGTGTGGTTGATTCCGCCGCCTGGCGAACGGAGTCGGTGAAGGTCATCGACGAAGTATTCCAGGAAGAAGTCGGGTTAACCGACGGGAATTACTATACTAATCAGGTGGGAGAAGAACTCATGCGACTGAAGGCGATGGTCGCGGAGGAAAGTCACCCGGAGATGCTCGCAGTTCTGCTGAGTCACGGGTTAGACAAGGATGTTTTCCCCAATGACGAATCCGAACTTCAAGAGTCCATACCCGATTACTCCGCTCAATAAGGGCGGCAACGTGAACCGGGTTCCGCTGGACCAAGCCATGCAGATCGGTGCAACTGGCATGTTCAACAACACCAGTGTTACCCGTACCCCGCTGGCACCGCAAGAGCGCTTCATCACCCGTCCGTTGGGCGGACCCACGATCGTCGTGCCGCCTACTACACCGTTCGGACCACAGAAGTAACTGCCAGCACCTGCTGGCGCCACTCTGGACCCGGAGCCTAAACGGGCACCCCTCTCATGCCTTGGTTGAAGATGCACGACCTCCTGACGCTGCGTCCGCGCGAGGTCGAAAACAAGAAGTACCTGTTTGAGTGCAAGGACTCGAAGTCCGAGTCCGGGCACAGTCTTCTTGTGCACGCTTCCGCTACCCACTCCGGGATTGTCAACGGGAACATGAAGTTCTACCGTCCGGACCGCATGCAGAAGGGCACGGCTTCCTGGTTGCCGGCGAATTCATACGCCAAGCCAGTGTTGATCATGCACGACGAAGAGGGCCAGGTCATCGGCCGCATTCGTTCCGCCGACTATGTTGACCTGAGTTGGAAGTGGGCCCAAGAGTATCCGTCCGTCAAGGACATGGCGTTCTACAACCGCGATTCAAGGTCCAAGTGGAACCTCTTCAAGTCCTGCGACTGGATCGTCGAGAATCTGCAGCCGATGGAAGACTTCGTCGGTCTGGGTTACATCGACCTTGGTTTCCAGATCACTGATCCGGATTCCATCCGCAAGTTCCTGAACGATGAATACCTGACGGTATCAACCGGGTCGCGCACCAACTCCGCTGTCTGCTCGATCTGCCACACCGATTGGGCGCACGACGAGCCCTGCGAACACAAACTGGGCAAGCTCTACGACAAGAAGCGCGCTTACTTTATCACCGGTGACTTGAAGTACGACGAGCTCAGCGCAGTCAATTTCCCGGCCGACAAAGCAGCCCTGGTCAACAGCAAAGAGTTGAAGGATTCGCTCGACAGGATCTTCTTCCTCGGCCTGTCCACCAAACAGCAGGATCGTCTGGTCGAGGCTGGCCTCAAGCTGACTGACTCGCTCTACCTATCGGACGTTACTCCAGTCTACGAGGATGAAATGGTTATTGATTTCAATGATGTTGCGGTTCTCGACAAGGTGACCGCCGATTTGGATTCTCCCGAACTGAACCGCGATCGCGCGCTTGAAATCCGTCAGTCACTCGACAGCTGGCATCCGGAAGTCGAAGAGATGAAGTCCCGGCGCCGGTCGATCATGTCGACGGTTAACGCCCGGATCAAGAACAAGAAGTGGGATTCGACGGTCCCGGTCGAGAACAAGGAAGCCGCCGCCGAGATCGAAGTCCTTCTGCAGCAGGAAGACAAGAGCAAGACCCCGAAGAGCTTCTTCATGTGTTCCGCCTGTCAGTCGCCGGCCGACAAGTGCAAGTGCGGCAAAGACGCGGCGAAGTGCAAGGGTTGCGGCAAGGGCAAGGAAGATTGCACCTGTAAGGAAGCGTCCAAAGACGCCGAGAACCAGGATGCCAAGAGTTGCAAGAAGTGCGGCAAAGCCGAGTGCATCTGCTCTCCCAAAGAGAAGGAAAGCAAGGATGCCGCGGGCGAGTGCCCGGATGAGACCTGCGAGAACTGGGATGCAGTCCAGTTGACGGCTGAAGAGACGGAATACTTCGCCGATGCCGACGGTCTCTACGAAGAGATGTGCGTCGAGTTGGACGCCGCGGTCACCGCCGGCGAACTGAAGGACTCGATTGTGAAGGACGCGAAGTTGTCCAGCGAGAAGCGCAACAAGCTCTCGAAGGGCACCTTCTGCGGACCCAACCGGTCGTTCCCGGTTCCCGATTGCGCCCACGTCACCGCCGCGCGCCGCCTGATCGGCCGCGCCAAAGCCAGCCAGGCTACGAAAGACAAGATCTCCGCGTGTGTGTCGCGCAAGGCCGGTGCTCTCGGTTGCGGTAAAGACGGCAACTGCGCGCTTCCCGCGGTCGGCGCCACCCAGAACACCGACGCCGCAGTCAAGATCGACGACGAGCTGCAGAAGATGTTCGATGCAGCCATGACGATGACCGACGCCGAAGGCAAGAAGGCCGAAACCAGTGAGGAGGCCAAAGCGGCCCTGACTCACTACGACGGTCTCCACAAGATCTACATGGGCGCCGAGAAAGACGCCAGCCTGCGCTATCGCATGCGCGATCTGCATGGTGCGGTAGGAGATCACTGGGGCACGCTGAACAGCGTGAATTGGGCCAAGGAGTATCTGGGCGCCCATTCCAAGGATTCCCTGGTCATTTCCAAGGTCGAGTTGGCAGACAAGGAAACTGCCCTCAACGACCTGGTCACCGAGAAGGACTCGCTGACCAAGCAAGTGACCGCAGTCAACGGCAAGGCTTTCGCGATGTTGTCCGAAGCCAAGCGCCACCTGGCGACCACGATCGTGGTCTTCAAAGCCCTCAAGGGCCAGGACGGATTCAAGGATCTCAACGCCGAGCAGGCGGAGACGAAGATCGCCGAGTTTGCCAAGCGTCACATTACCTCGCTGAAGGATACCGTCAGCGATCTGCTTCAGGACCTGCAGTGGGTTGCGCCCGCTGCGCACCAGGACGCAAAGACCGACGAGTCTGGGGTCAAGGTGAACGACAACGCGCAGGTGGACGAGTCGGATGCCGTCAACAAAGACGGCGCTTCCAAAGCGGCACAGACCCAGCAGGACCAGGCATTGATTCGCCGCAAGCTCGCCCTTATGAGCCCCCAAGAACAGGGGATCTTCCTCGCCGATCTTCGTTTCGGCCGGACTGCAAAGTAACAACCCCGGTTCGGTAGACCACCGAACCACACAGGAGATTCAACGTGCCTTTCGATCAGAATAACCAGTTCACCGGCCGGCTGTATGGCCAGGACCGTATGGGCCACACCACTCCGGATCTGGAAGTCAGCGACATCTACCATCCGTGGCTGCCCTGCGGCTATCCGGCTCCTTACCTGCCTTCTCTCCGCATGGACCAGGGTCATCCGAAACTGGCCAACGTTGTGGTCAGCTCGCAGATGGTTCTCGGTCAGGACAAGAGCGGCGCCCTGGTTCCCGCAGGCTACATGTGCGGCGACACCGGCGCGAGCGCGGGAGGAGCACACGCCACTGGCGTGGGTTACCAGGTCATCATCTACAAGGCCGAAGATGTGGGTTTCACGTTCAACCCGCAGACCAACGCCTACGTGGCCCAGGCCGGCGAGTACGTTGTGCTGGCAGCCCCGACTGATGCCGCGGCTAGCGACGTCGTGACCGTTCCCGACGGCCGTTCCGTCGTGATCAAGGCTGGCGACATCACCTTCGCGCACGCCTGCACTCTGTTCCCGAAGGGCGTAGTCAAGCCTATCGGCATCGCGTTGCATAACATCCTCCAGTACATCGGTGGCGTGCAGGTGTCTTCGACAACCGGAGGCATTCTCTACACCCTCGATGGCGTGGTTCCCACCGGCTTCGTGGTGATGAACTACATGCACGAGATGGCGACCGCCATCCAGACGCAGTATGTCATCCGCGTGCCCTGGATCGGCGCAACCGAGACCACCCTCACGACTCTCGCCACGGGCGACGGCGTGACCGGTTTTGCCCAGGGTTATGGCCGCAGTTTCACCCACGCAGTCGGCGCCATCAACATCGGCGACGGTGTGGTTGCTTCGACAGCATGCCCAGGCTGCTACGGTCCGTTCGACTCGACCAAGAACAGCGTCACCGACTTCGTCGGCCGCGTGATCGGCGTGTTGAACATGGTCAACCGGATCGGCTTCACCAGCCGCATCAAGACCCTGTGGGATCCGTCCCGCATGGTTGGCCCGACCAAGGATCCGAATCCTGCCAGCATCATGATGGGCGGCTCCGCTACTGGCGGCATGCCCTACGACATTAACCTGACGACCGATGGCGTCTACAAGCTGGCCAAGATGCAGCAGAAGACCGTCCATCCCGAGTACGGAACCTACGTCCTGGTGGAAATCAACCTGTAAACCCGTGCGGGTGGCGGCGCCAGTCGCCACCCAACACGGACGATTAGGTGGGTGCTTCTGATGGTGCAAATCGTAATCACGAAAGGCCAGGCTGTGATCAAGCCCGAGGGATTGCGATGCCGTGCTCCGCGAGAAGGCGCTCCACGAGGTACGTGTAACAAGCTAGTTGTCAAGCCCAACTCCGCGGGCCGCATTGAAGGCAACTTCGTCTGTCCAGATCGCCGGTGCCGTCAAGAGATTGAAGTCAGCACCGTCACCAGATCCTAGATCCACCTAATTCATTTCCGAAGTCCACACCAGGACTCGTATACCCCAGGAGGGTTAACTCCATGTCCGTCAAGTCCAAGAAGGTCAAGCTGAACGAGGAAGAGTGGAAGCAGCTGGACCGCCTCACCACCGTCTTCAACAGCGGCGGCTATGACCCAACCAGCGGCGATTTCATGGACATGAAGGACGCGCTCGATGTTCAGAACGCGGCTTTCATGATTCCGCGCGCCATGACGCAGATTGTCCAGGAAGGCATCGAGCCCCTGCTGATCGGCACCAGCCTATTGCAGCGCATCGAATTCCAGCCTGGCATGCAGACTGTGTTTCCGATGGTCGAGCCCCTTCGCGCAGAAGAGGCCGGCGATGGCATGGATCTGCCCGTGTACAACATCAACATCGGCGGCGCCCAGTCGTTCGGCGTGACCGTCAAGAGACACGGTCTCCGTCTGAAGATTGCCAAGCGCTTCATCGACGAGAGCTCGTACCCGTGGGTCAACTTCTGGCTACGGCTTGCTGGCAACGCCCTCGCGCGCCACAAGGAAGAGTACATCTTCGACTTCATCACCCGACTCGGCACGGTTGTCTTCGACAACTCGACCGCCGCGCGTCTGACCAATGCCCCGGTACAGCCCATCAAGGGTGTCACCACCGGTCGCAACTGGAAAGGCGTGTTGAACGGGTCCATGACAGTTGACGACGTCTTCGACATGTATGCGGCTGTTCTGCTCAACGGCTTCGTGCCCGACACCCTGCTGGTCCATCCGATGGCATGGTTAATGTGGGTAAAGGATCCGGTGATGAGGGAGTTCGCGATCCAGGCGGGCGGCGGAAGCTTCTTCGCCAACTTCACCGGCAACCCAGCCGTGTTGGGCAACAAGTTCTACAACAACGGCGGCTTGGGCGTAGGCCAAGGCCAGACGGGTCAGTATTCCGGCGGCAAGTTGACCGGTGGCGAAGTCAGTTCGCCCGAGGCCGGCAACTACCAGAACATGACCTCGGCCCCGCAGCTGCCGAACTACCTGGGACTGCCCTTCCGCATCCTGGTCAGCCCGTTCGTCAACTTCGACCCCGAGAACCGGGTAACCGACATCATGATGTTCAACAGCCGTAACCTCGGCGCCCTGATCGTGGACGAAGATCCCCATGTGAAGAGCTGGGAAGACGGCCAGTACAACATCCAGAACATGTCGATCGAAGAGACCTACGGCTTCGGCATCCTCAACGAAGGCCAGGCCATCGCGGTCGCCAAGAACGTGAAGATCCGTCCGAACGAGTTTGTCATGCCGGCTCGCAGCGTGTTCAACCTCTCCGAGGCCAACAGCACCTTCACCGACCTGAGCTCCGCGGCGATCTTCGACGCGACCACCCCGATTCCCGTCAACAACTAAGGTTGTTGAACGGCCAGTACCTCGATGGCGGCGGGCAACCGCCGCCATCGCTGCGTGATGAAGCCTTTGGTACCTGCCTCGCGTGCTCCACACTAGAGGCAGGAGACTTTTATGACCAAGAGCAAGTTGATCGTGATGCCCACCAAGGCGGAAATCGCCAAGTTGGGCAAATCTACACCGGCCTCAAATGGACCAGCCTCGGTGGTTCTGGCTGGTGTGACCAAGGTGAAGACAGGCGACAACCTGTTGGGCCGCACCTTCATGTTGAATTCGGCGGTTACCACCAAGTTCCAGTGCGGTGGTTTCACCGTTGGGCCCATGCGCCCATTCGCTACTGTCACTCAGGATACGCAACAGGAACCGGTCCGCCGAGCGATCGCCGAAGGCAAGTTGGTTGACATCACCGGATCCGACCGGGCCAAGGGGATCAAGACCCGCCAGGGCGAGACCACCGAGGTCAAGGAAGAAGACACCGGTAAGAAGGTCTTTGTTGGCCAGGATTCCCACGGCAACCTCTACGTCGTAACCCCCAAGAACAAGACCGAGCAGAAGAAGCTCGAACGCGAGATCAAGAAGACAGGCACCATCAAGGCCGCCAAATACGCCAAGGCCGCAGAGAACCAGATCTCCTCTATCTCGCCGATCGTGACCGAAGAACTCTCCGAGGTACCTCCCGCCCATGGCAGCACCAAACGTTCTAGCCGTAAGCCCCGGAAATAGCGAGACCGATGTCGTTCTGGGCATCCAGATCGTCGTCACCTTCGATCAGGCAATTGACACCACTACAATCGGTGATGCGACCTTCTCGCTGAGCGGCCCGGGCCAGACCCAGATCATTACTGCTCAGTCTGTGGCCACACTCAATCCTCTGCCTTCGACCGGCCGAGAGTACATTCCCGGCACGTTTGTCTTCTCCAGTGACGCCCAGGGTCGTACGGTCGTCACCTTCAGTCCCAAGCGCCCGCTGCGCAAGAATGTCACCTACGACATCATGGTCGCCGGTGGCGGTGGTCTGCTGACCACCAAAGGCGTGCGCAATCCGGCCGGTGAGATGATGGTCAACTCCTACGAGTGGACCTTTACCACCGGTGACATCGACCTGGTAGTTCCGCCGCCCAGTTCGCCGATCACGGTTATGGAGTCGGACCTGGATCCTCAGACACTCCAGGTAAGCGTGGGTCAACCGGTGGGTAACGACCTGTCGCAGACGGTCATCATTCACTTCCCCGCCCCAATCGATCCGAGTTCGGTCGACCTGAGCCAGATTCAGATGAGCATTCAGGCGATTCTCGGAGATCCCACCATCTTCATCCCGCCCGGCCTGACACCGTCGGTGACCATCAATGGCAACGATCTGCTGATCACCGTTGCCGGTTGGCCTTCCTAAGGACTCTTCAATGACTTCCCTGACTGAACACGTCTCCCAAGAAGAGATGGGTGTCGTGGGTCAGGAACAGCGCTTGATCGATAACGCCACGTTCCTCAGCCAGCAATTGCTGGAACCCATTCGCCAACACTTCGCGCGCCCCGTGCGCCTGCACTGCGGATACCGCAACCCGGAACATAACGCCGCCGTGGGCGGCAAGCCCAACTCTTATCATCTCTACCAGGACGGACACGCCGCGGTCGATATCGACGTCATCGGCATGAGCCTGAGTTCTCTGTTCGAGTGGATCTGCAGCGAGTCGAAGCTTCCCTTCGACGAAGCCATCCTCGAGCGCAACTCCGCCGGCGTCGCCGCCTGCGTTCACCTGCAGATCGATCGTTTCAACAAACCCCGCCGTCTCGGATTCACCGGCTCGACCGGTGCGAGCACGCACTACACGCCGGTTACCGTTCGCTAGACCTCTTCAAGGAGGCAATCATGCCTAATCTCGCATCCCGCAACGCGGCGATCGCAATCCTGCTGATGCTGACCGTACTGGGCGGTATCGGATCGTTCTTCGCCTACAAGTGCAACCTTCCCGCGGCAGGTCTGGCCCTGATGGCCAGTTCTTTCAGTGGCGCCTGGAGTTCTCTGATGCTGGCTTTGAACGCCAGTCACCCTGAGACACCGACGTTTGCTGGGTTGTCTACTCTGGCCCCTTATATTCCGCCCGATCCGCCGGCACCGCTCGCTGCCGTTCCTGACGAACCTGGGAAGTAGTCATGAAGTTCTACCTCTGGATCGCGGCCGTCCGTAGGGTCGGCCGCTCTATTGTCCCCTGGGCTCTGATCGTCTTTCTGTGCTTCTCGTCGTTTGCGGCTTGGCGAGTGTCGCAGTTGGCAAAGAGTTCACGCGACGCCGTGATTACCGGCAACGACGTACTGTGGCAGGCCAGAACCACGGTCCGCGACGCCGACTGGGCAATCAATATCATTCGGTCGGAAGTTCATCACTTGCTTTTGGAGTTAGGCCTGACCGCGGAAGAAGGTCGCAAACTATCGGTCTACGAACGCCAGCTGATCGAGAAAGAAAGTCCGCAGTTGATCGCCAAGATGAACCAGGCGCTCGACAACGCCAACCTGGTATTGACCAGCAGCCACACCACCATCAACACCCTTAACGACACCCTTAAACCGATCAAACCTTTGATCGAGTCGACCACTCCGCTGGTGAACTCTGCCAAGACGGCGATCGACGACATCGACACGGCAGTCAAGAACCCCACCATTCCACTGATCGCCTCGCATGTTGAACACATGACCGCGTCCGGCGAACAGATCCTGTCTGACGGCGCGCGGGTAGTGCACAAGGCGACTGATCCTGCTCCCAAGAGCCGCGCCAAGCGGATCTTCATGGGCGGACTTCAGTTGGTTGTCAAGATCCTTGAAGGCGCTGCTTACGCGCACGAGCTTTAACCCTCCCAATCCGGAGGTCTTTGGAACAAGCCTCCACCTACCACACTCGAATAAGGAGTCATCATGAACAAGTTTCTCTCTGTCATGGAAGTAATCGGCAAGGATTGTTTGAAGGCCCTGGGCGAAGTCGAGAAGTATCTGCCCACCGCCGCGGCCCTGGCTGCTATTCTCTTCCCTGGCCAGACCGGCACGATCGCGGCTGTGGTTACCGGCACGGACCTGATTCAGAAGGCCGTTGTTTCGGTCGAACAGAAGATGGCTGCCGCCGGCAAGACGCAGGGCAGCGGAGCCCAGAAGTTGGCCGACGTGTTGTCTCTCACCGTGCCTACGGTTACTCAGCTGTTCGCACAGGCCGGGCTGAAGGTCGACCAGACCTACCTGACGAAGGTGGTCAACGCAGTCGTCGCCGTGCTCAACGTTCAGGCCTCAGCTGTCGCCGTGGAACCCACAGCGGTGAAGCCGTAATCTCGATCTAACCTGTACCATCACTCGAAGGCGGGAGAGGTCTCCCGCCCGTTTTCCCTCCTCGCAGGTCCCAAATCCCATGATCTATTCAGGCGACGTTTACACCTTCGTTCTCTCCCTTACCAAGACCGACGGCACGGTGTCCAGTGTGACTACCGCACCGGCTATCAACGTCGTGCGTCTGAGCGACGGCGTTTCGATCGCCAACGGCGCCATGGCACTGGTTGCCAACACGCAGTTGGTTTACACGTTTCCGTGGAATACATCGAGTGTGCAGAACGGCGATTACATGGCTGTGGTCAGCTATGTTGCCGACGGCGTGGTTGTGACCAGTCGTATGTTTGACCGCGTGCGGATAGGCGACAGCCGGGTCACAGGCGCGGTCGCGCTTGACGCAACTGTGGCCAAGGATGCTTCGGTAGCCAAAGACACGACCGTGGCGCATGCCACCGACATTCAAGGCATTAACCCGGCGAACTCCGCGACCATCCTGGCCATCAAGGCCAAGACCGACGCATTGCCGGCCGATCCCGCCTCGACCACCACGCTGAATGCTCTTTTGGCGCTGATCAACGACATTCACGATGGACAGATCGGCAGTATGGTCATCGACAAGACCACGACCCCGTGGACCATGACCATCCGGCGCGACTCAACGCGCGCCACCAACGCCGCCGACAACTCCGTTCTGGCCACCTACCAACTCAGCGAAGACAACAACGGCGCCCAGCGCCTGGCCGTTCCCGTCAGCCAGTAGTTCCCTTCCCTCATGTCTCAGCGAGTCGATCTCAGTTCGTACTACACCAAACGACAGGCGGATACGCACTTCCTGCACATTCCGCCTCCGCCCACGGCGCCAACCCTTGCGGTGGCGGGTAGCGGCGTTGTGTCCGAGTCGAATCAGACCTACGCCTATGTCGACATTCTGATCACCGATCCGACGGCACCTCCAGGTTGCCCGGCGGTCAATCCCTACATCCAGGGTTACCTGGTTGAAATCACCTATTCAGCGGTCGATGGCACGCGTACGAAGTCGCTCTTTGTGCCGCACATTCCCACCGACGATGACGCTTACCGACTGAGTTCTCTGCCGTGCGGCGTCACCCTGACATTCGAATTCTGGTCGGTAGACTTTGCCGGACAACGCAGCGCGACTTCCGCTACCGGCTCGGTACTGACCGCGCCTGACAACTTCCCGCCCGCGACGCCTGCCATTGTCGTCGAGATAGAACCGGATGGTCCCCACGTCGTCCTGACGAAACTCAACAACGAAGCCGACTTCAACTACTATTCGTTGTTGCGCCGGCGGCAAGACGGTGTCTTTGCCGAGGTCAGCAAGTTCGTCAGCGGCGATTACCTGGATCAGAGTGTTCCTGTCACCGACTACTATTACTACCAGGTCCAGGCCTTCGACCTGTCGGGCAACTTCTCCACTTCCAACGAAGTAGGTCCGATTCTGCTGCAGGAGAGTATTCCGCAGCCACCGGTCGCCCTCGATCTCAGCCAGGGTTCGGCGACCGCCCAGGCCGACGGCAGCATCGTCCTTTCGTTTCCTGCCTCGCCCGACATCACTGTGGTTTCCTATCACGTCTGGCGGCAGACGGTAGGAGGTGACGGTTTCTTGGTGCTGCTGGATACATTCAACAGTCCAGGGACCTCGCCGATCACCTACACCGATGTCCATGCCATTGACGGCGTGTCCTACGTTTACAACGTCACCTGCATTCGCAGCAACACGCTGGAATCCGTTATGGCGACGACGACCCTGCAGGCGACCGCCGATCGCACGATCGCGCCTTCCGCGCCTGCTGGAGTCGAATTCTCCGGAGGTCTGGGATTGCTCAATATCTCCTGGACCGGAGATGCGGCCACGACCTTGTACGGTGTGAGTTGGCGTTTCGCTCAAGTAGGCGACCCGGGACTGACAACCTTTGGTGAGGAACTGCTGGTCCAGACATCGAGTCTGGATCTGCGCGGTTTGCTCATGCCGACTACGGGCATGCCTCCCACCAAGGACGACCTGGCTAACGAGTTCGAAGTCAGGGTGCGAGCCTCCGATGGCAAGAATTGGTCTGCCTATAACACGCCGCCAGCGATCATCACCTATCCTGAGTTAACCGGTTATCAGCCGGCAGACAGCACGCTCCCACCCGCACCCGTGACACTCACAGTGGCGACTCCGCCCGACGGGTCGACGCAACTGCTGTGGACGACTCCCAATGTTACCGATCTGTGGGGTTACCAGGTCGAACAATGGGACAGCATTTCCCAGGAGTGGACGACGATTGCTCCGGTCAAAGATATTCTCCCCGGCAACAAGAGTTATTCGATCGTCGGCCTGGAACCTTACAGTTTGCAAGAGCGCAGTTACCGTTTCCGCGTACGTACCCTCGATAACACCGGCAACCTCAGCGAACTCAACCTGCTGGAGAATCCCAGTTTTGATGGAGATCTGAGTCTGTGGGCGGGATCCACCGAAGGTGGCGCCGTCGAAGCAGTGGTTACCGACAGTAGTCTGGCGAGGAATCAGAGTGGAAGTTGTCTGCGCAGCAACTGGGCTGCCGCGCCAAGCCAGCGCGCGGCGATTACAGATCCCGCACCTTATACAGCTTCGGTCTTCGTGCGCAGTGATGTTTCCAACGGCACGGCCAGTTTGCAACTGAACATTCTCGACATCTACGGCAGGTTGCTGGACACCCAAACAGTCTCGATCGCAACCAGCGCCGCCTATCAACGCCTGACTGTAACCGTCGACGCAAGTCCCGGCGCCGCGCAGGCCGCGGTTGTGTTGTTGGGCAATTCCAGCAACCCCACCCAGACCTTTCTGTGGGACGATGTTCAACTGGAACAGTTGCCGTTTGCCTCGCCATACGGTTACGGCGTCTCGCCAGTTATCCAAGCATCGGCAAATGGCAACGGTCCGGCGGATTATCCCGGTCTGAAGTTCACAGCAACGGCGCAGCTGGGCGCGGTCTCTTTGCGCTGGAACAACCCGACGACGGCATTTATGCCAGCTCCGGGCATTCACAACGGCTACAAGGATTACATCAACGGAACCTTCCAGATCTTCCGTGCCAACTACGCCTACGGCCCGACCGAGGGAGCTGTACTAGACGTGCAAGCCTCCAATCTGTGGGTGATCGAGGTTGACGAGTTGGGAGATCTGGATACCGGCTTGAACACAGGCACACCTTTGGACTTCGCTCTGGCCGACGCCTCAGGCGCTACCGCCTGGAGCATCGTTGTGGCCTCCGACGGCGCCATTACCACTTCACCCGTAACAGTCAGTGGCCAACCGCTGGCCTGCCTGCTGGTAACCCCACTCGGCTCGTACTGGGTATTGGCTGTAACGGCTCAGGGTGAATTGATCGTCGTCTCCAGCTACATCAAGATCGGCGAGATCCTGGCGTCGGTGGGTGACAACGCAGGTTTCGACGATCTGCAGGCCGATGAGTTGGTAGCCACCACCTGGTATTACAAGTTGCGCGCGGTCGATCGTTTCGGCAACGTCGGCGCGTTCCTCAACGGTGGTGCTCCTATCTCGGCCACGACCCTGACGATTGCCGACAAGGGCATTGCCAACGTCACCAGCGTCTCCGCGGCGCAAACCGCGGCGGACAGCGCCCTGACCAAGATCGGAGCAGTGACTGACACCAATGGCAACCTGCTGCTCAAGAACGTCACCCAGGTCAGCGATATCACAACGACGACGTTGAACGCCACCCAGCCGGCGGCGCTCATCACCGGCATGACGAATACCTTGACCACCCACGGGAACAACGTTCTGGTGATCTTCAACGGCCTGCTGTCGCTTGCCGACGGAGCCGTAGCAACACTCAGTTTCCGCTGTGATGGGGTCGAATTCTACAAGATGGCGAATCTGACCGGTTCTTCGTATCTGATCTCCATGCCCTGGCTGGACCAGGGCATCAATGCCAATCCATCCAGCGGGCGCGCCGCCGGCGTGCACACGTACCAGATCTGGTGGAGTCTGGCTTCAGGAACCAGTGGCCAAATCGGCCAGGTGGTCAGCAAGTCCATGCAGGTGATCGAGCTGGGTTAGTCGAAGACCGTCGTCTCTATACTAATCAGGTGGGAGATCGGCCCATTCCCTTCCTAAGGATCCTTCCATGTCCAGTCCCGTATCAGCTGTCAGCGCTGTGATTGGTAACCTACCTATGGGCAACAAGTTAGCGCCCTGGATGCAACAAGTGATCGCCTGGTTCCTGATTGCCGTGTTTGGCACGTTGATCGCCATGGCCACGGTGCAGACCAAGGTAGCTGGGTTAGAAAGTCGAATGGATCGCCATGAGGTCGACCAGGAGAAACACGAGGAACTGGACAAGCGGGACAAGGAACTTGTGCGACAACAAATGGTAACCGTCGACAGATTCAATCAGTTCGAACGTGACAACTCAAGTCGTTTGACTCGCATGGAAGACAAGCTTGATCGGTTAATAGAGAGGCATTAAGTGTGGGCCAGGTCGGAACAACACGATATATTCCGTGGCGGATCGAGGACGCAAACTCCGATCCCGTCACCGGCCGCCAACTGTCCGATCTGCAGGTAATCTTCCTCCGTGATGCCGCGGTTTGTTCCGATACGTTGAATCTGCGGGAGACGCAATCCGGCCTTTACTTCCTCGAGTACACACCCACCGCAGTTGGCGAAGACTACATCGACATCTACGACGCAACGAATGATGTGCGTCTGGTTGATGACGAGGTGATTGTGGGAACCTCGGGAGCCTCTGGCACCTCGGGCATGAACATTGTTCAGCTCACCCAGGATACTGGTGGAGTCGGAGCCTTGAAGGTAGTGCTTCCGGATCCGTCGACGTATACGCTTTACGTCTTCGTTTCTCAGGTTTGGCAGTCGGGCCAGAGTTCACCGACCGACGCCGTGGCTCATACGGCGATCAACGACGACGGCAGTTGGGCTACTACCCCGCTGAGTGTGCTGCCCGGCACCTACCACATCGTGGTCATGAGCAGCAACGGCATCGTTTACGTGATGCGCAGTTTCTTCCAGTTAAGCCCATCTTAGGACTAATCCCTTGCAGAATCTGCTCTTACATATCTCTCTGCCCACAGGTCTGCGTCTGACCAACGGACAGAAACTGGCGCAACCGGTGACCTTCGACGTCATCTCCCAGTTGAATCCTTATTACGCCACGCCGGACGAAGTTCGTCTGGCGGGCGGTCCTCTGCTGCGCGATCTGCGGGACATCACCATCGCCTGTCAGATCTACCACTGCAGCCAGGAAGCCGACCTGATCACGCCTTTCCAACAGATCAATCTACAGTCGGCCAACGGTTGGCGCTTCGCCGGCGCGCGTGGTCACTGGGTGCACGACACGGCCGCCAAGGTATTGCTGCTGAATCAGGGCGAACTTCTCGGTCGTCCAGGCGGACATGTGCTGGCCAACCTGTCGGTTACCCGCCAACCGGAGCGTAATGAAGATGCCGGC
>Ga0265338_10002574_pt1 | contig 26799 bp, 34 predicted proteins | sample 42126metaG_FD_193579 | JGI IMG/M metagenome (GOLD analysis project Ga0265338, IMG submission 193579) | Rhizosphere microbial communities from Carex aquatilis grown in University of Washington, Seatle, WA, United States - 4-21-26 metaG | ecosystem: Host-associated > Plants > Roots > Rhizosphere...
ATCGATCGTCATCGAACCTGTAGGGGTATCCGGCTTCACTTGCGCCCTTTATAACCAAATCTATCTAATACGCGATACAGTATTTGGAACCAATCATGCTGCGATTGCTGATAATACTTCTTACACCGGAACGTATGGCCTTAACTTCGCTACCACCAATCCTAGCTTCTTTGCTGGCAGTCTTCTAACCGGCTCCAATCTAGTATTTCAAGCGGTATCGGGCGGTCTACAATTTCAAAGTGGGTCTGATGCTCGCGTGGGACAGGCAACTTTGGTTGCAGGAACGGTAACGATATCCAATGCATCTGTTACTGCCAATACTAGAGTGTTAACCTCTGTATCGACACCAGGAGGTGTCCAGGGTTCTTTAAGTTATACCACAGTCGCTGCGACCTCTTTAACTATCAATTCTTCTAATGTTGCAGATACCTCTACTGTAGATTACGTGCTTTATGAGGTTAACTAAAATATTAATATTTTCATGATATAATATTAAAAGAGAGTAAATATGGCTGAAACATTTTTAGACATTAGACAGAGTCAAACTAGGGTTTTGCAAGATCAGTTAAACGCTGCATCATTCATTCCCATGGATTCTACGTTAGCCTCTATAAATAGTGAACTAACTACCCCAGGAAGATTGATCGCTCAGTTCATCCCCTCGCTAACAGTAATAGTGGGCGCTGGTACTGTAGTAAATCCAAATACATCAAAAAACAGAGTATTGCCATTTATAGACAATATACCCACCCATTTTACTGGCGGGACTATTACTTTCCCATCAACTACTGGTAATATAACCGTAAGTGCTGGCCCCAGCGTGCCCATCACTATAGGGGCTAACCAATTTGTAGCCGTATTGGTTCAATTAGATTCTTCTGAAAATATTCAATTAGTAGTTGGAGCACCAGCGTCAAGCCTAGGCACCGTAGTAATTCCAACTGGTTCATCCGCCTTTTTAGCTATAGGGTATATTATAGTTCAGTCTAATGGCTCCAGCGTTATACAGAATATTACCAATGCAATGCTATATCAATTTTCTAGCGTTGCTTCTTTAAATTTAACAGGAGTTTTGCCATTCAATCAAGGTGGTACGGGCCAAAGCTCTCCGTGGAATGCCGATGGTGTAATTTATGCCGCTAGCACCACCGCTCTCGCTAGCACTTTAGTTGGCTCGGCTGGCCAAGCACTGTTTAGCAATGGACCAGGCCTCGCGCCATCATTCCAGACACTGTCAATGAATTCCATAACAAATGCTCTAATAAATGGAGCATTCGATTTTGCGCAACGTGGTACGACGAGCACGACCAACGGCAGCAGCACTTCTGGAACCACAGGAACATGGGTTAGCGGAGCAAATACTGTGAGTGTTAACACCACAACCGGTATTAATGTGGGAAGTATAATTGCGTCGGGAACTGCCACTCCATTTGGAAATACCGTTGTTAATATTTCCGGTTCAACGGTGACCATGTTAAATAAATTTACGTCTTCTGGTACCGCTCAGCCTATAACTTTTTCAGAAATATCAGATTACGTACTAGATCGTTGGTACACAACCGTACATATGGGCACCAATTCTAGTGGGGGTGTGGTAACCACTTCACAAATTCCTGGCACATTATCTGGTTCCAAATATGCGGCTCAAATTCAAATAACCACATCTTTCAATCAAATTGCCAGTGTGTATCTTTCGCAGGCACTGGAAAATTTTAATTCATTACCTTTTTACGGTCAGAATGGTTCATTTTCAGTTAATTTAAAGGCTCTTGGTAATGTTAATTCCATTGCAATCCAATTTTTTTCTAATACTGCTGAAAATAAACTAATCGATCCAATCGGTTCTCCCGTATTGGTAGCGGTCAATTCCTCATCCTTTACTTTGGGTACAATTGCCAATCAAGCAATGGGTACGGCATGGACCACCTCGGGGGTAGTTGGAATCAGAATTAGTATAGCCGGCGTATCTTCTGGCCAAATTTTTAATTTAAATAATGGATTTATAGTAGAACAGGCCATGATGAATGTTGGATCACCGGCTACCTTCAGTCGATGCGGAGCTTCTATACAAGAAGAACTTGCATTATGCCAACGATATTATGAAAAAACTTACAATCAATCTGATGCGCCAGGAACAGTTAATGGTGTAGGTAACAGTGTAACCGCTACTTTTGGAGACGGCGTAGGTAATCATATATTCGGCGCTAGATTTGCTGTCAGTAAACGTGTTGCACCGAGTTCATATAACGTTAATACATACAATCAGGGTGGTACAATTAATGTGATAGATTATTTTGACTCAGCAGCCTCTGGAGCTGCTACTGTAGGCACAATGCTTCCCGGAGAAACTGCGTTTCAAGCAACGGCAGGCCTCTACGCTGCCCTATCGCCGGCTAGAGCCATATTTCATTGGACTGCCGACGCTGAGATTTAAATATGCGTAATGAATTAAGGGCTGTAGCTATTGCAGCATTGCTTATCATGTTTATGTATTGGATAGGTTCTAGTATCAATCAAGTAATATTAGATTACGCACATCTTTTGGGACTTCACTAGCGTTTTGTTTTCTTCATAGCGGAAATCAAGTTTCTGGGCATGTTTTCATTGTTACGAATCAAATCGTACAATTTATCCTTGACATCTTTATCTTTTAGACTGTCTGCAAAATCGTAAAACGATTTGAGCACATGAACATATGTATTGCACAGCGCTTCTCCTGCTGGTGTCAGAGATGCAGAGCCATCTATTCTAGCTAAATTTTTAACTCTAGCCGCTATCTTATAAATATCATTACTGTTATTTTGTGCCAGTTCCCATTCTTCCATTTCATTCGGGGATAGTCCATCAGGCGGATATTTATTCATTACTTTCCCACTCGGTTGCAATTCCCAGTTTAGTCTGGTTACCAGTCTTGGGCACTTTAAATAGTGTTCGTAATCGTTTTATTTCAACGACCAATTCTTTCTTTTCACGATATGTCGCGTTAACGAGGGCCGTAAGATGGTCAATGGTGAATTGTTCGGTATGTTCTACTATATACGGAACATCACGATGATTTTTTAGGATTGCCTTAAGGTATGCCTCGCGCGCCTTCTCGGTAGGCATCCCGATCTTAATTACATGACTGAAACGTCCAGGTCTATTGTAGATACGCGGATCTAGTAGTTCTGGATAATTTGTTGTAGCAATAAACATCACATTATTAATAGTTTTTGCACTATCCAGCATCTCTAAATATACGGATTCTCCATAATTCTGGATTAGGGAATCAATATCTTCTAATATAACAATGCATTTTCTATTTTTTTCTACTCTAGAAAAATCAGTTAAAAATGCCATCATGCTCGATGGATGATTGGAGCCAAAAAACACGGTACCGCCACGCTCTATAAGTTTATTACTCACGATTTGAATTGTGCATGATTTACCGGAGCCGGGAGGTCCATAAATAAGGATGCCTGTAGAAAAACGAGCGCCTCCAACAACGAATTCATTACCTTCCTTATAGTCTTTTTCACTATCCCAAAAATTTTCCACTATACGAATTACATCGTCTGAACGCATTTCGGGTAATTCTAAAAGCAATCCAGATGGCGGCAAAGATGGAACCGCAAATACGCCATGATTGTCAACGCAAATATCGTAAGCACCAGGAGGTAAAGTTGGAACCGTAGGTGTGGTGGCCATATAGCCTTGGCCATACAAAGCATATTGAGATACTTGTCCTGGATTCAAAGGCCCTTCCGATTCAACCGCCTTTTGGGGCGTCGCACCACGTAAATTGCGTTCTTTTCGTGCCTGCTGTCCTCTAACGGAACTAGTTGTATTTGCGAAATCTTCTGCATCTTTCAATTCATCAGACATAATAATCTCCTAATTGAATATTCTACTTGCTTCGTTTATACATTTGAAAAAGAGATTTTTTCAATCTTTTTTGAGCATTCACCCCTACCGGCTCTAGAACCTTCTCGTATTTTACTATAACGGCCCAAGCCTGCTCTTCTGTCATAGAAGCTATGGTATCTTCGTCCACTTCAATTTCTACAAAATGATCAGGATTCTTTGGTTTACCATCAGTGGTATCGTAAACAGTATAAAATACTAAGGTAGCATCAGACAATTTATATATATGGCAATTTTTTATGATTGAAGAATTAAGTTCCAAACAATGATGATGCATTTGTTCAAATATTACTGCGTCTTCAGTTTTTTGAGCAATATCGGTATTTAATTCTTTTCGTTGAATATTATTTTTAGAATCTTTTGGCTTATATTTAAATGTAACCTGACGCCTGCCATTATCAAGACCAAAAGAGGGCTTTCTGTAACGTCCAAAAGTGCCCTCGGAATCCCACTGTGGATTGTGCTCAAACCACCATTTTGGATAAGTAAAATAATAATCAGGCCCCTCAACGTATATGAAACTTTTATTGTCTGGAAGCTCTCCCACTATTTGTTTGAACATCGGAAGATTTCTGTCTTCCACGCGATATTTTGTTTCAAATTCAACGTGTTCTAGACTTTTTATTTCATCGGCCATTCTTAGCCCCCACCTTACTTTGTTTATTTTTAGAAATTGGTTCTGGCAGCACGGCGTCCGCTAATCCAATGGCGATAGATTCTTTGGCAGTTAGAAATGTATCATGATCCAAAATTACTTTTAATTGTTCAAGTGTATAGGCTGGATGTTTCTCTTGAATTCTTTCAAGATATACCCTCTCCATCCATTGGTCAAGTTTTCCATATTCTTTAGATACTCTCTGAACGGTCTTGGCGTGCCCAGAAATTTCCATTGTGCCATAATGTATCATTTGCCTAGAATTAGGTGACATCAATCGAGTATGAGCGGCTTGTAAGATAACTGAGCCCATGCTCATGGCATGTCCAAATACTTTTATAGTAACTTCGGAAGCGCAATGACGAATGGCATCATAAATAGCCATTCCGTGATATTCATCGCCGCCGATGTTGTTCATGATAACAGTAATTGGATCGTTAGAAGTGTTATCTAGAATAATAAGATTTTTTATGAAACGCTCTGCCATTAAGGCGTCGGTGCCACTTTCATTGTTATCGTCTGCAGTCTCAGAACCCATGTAAATAGTGCGCGTGGGAACGTAGAGTTTAAAATCATGAAATTTATCAATATCGTCGCGATTTAAACGCTTAGACATTATCGTTTCCAATCGTAAAAACATTATCGATAGCTTGAGAAGAGTATGCCACTATCAACGTTTCGTCAGCAAAAAGGGTTAGGGCGATTAGAGCTTCATCTAAAGTAGGATAGCGAGCTATTGTTTTATTGCCTACCTCTTTAAGGCTACAATCTGAAGAACTTCCGGATATAAGCGCAGCATGCTCCACAATATGGAATGGGTCATCCGAATAATGAACCACCTCTAGAGTATATTTTGGATGAGAAAAATTCTTTTCCATTACTTTTTCCTTTCGCGCGCCCACTTATAGGCACTATGAATGGTAGTCTCCCATTCCTTTTCCTTAAAGTCTCTGTCGGGTTGAAAAAACCCTCTCAGCCCTTCAATGGTATCATCTTCACTCACTCCTGCCAAGGCAAATTCCACCCCCACCATGAACCATTGTTTGTTTCTGTTCGGTGGATGAATGCCTCGATTTACCAATAAATCGCTGATCTTAGGCCTTACACGCTCTAAAATGGTTTTATCTACAATTCCAACTTGTTGTTTTTCTTTAGGTTTTGCATTTGGATGTTGCCTAAGCCAATCGCCTAACTCGGCCATCGTTACAACCCCACGATATTCCAACAATTTTTGCTGCTTTTCTGGTTCTCTGAAAGCTCCAGGAATTCGGATGCTTCTGGATGGATTTTTGGTATTTTGGTCTGCCAAGGTTGCTATATTCAAAATCCATTCCGAGAATGTCCTATAAACGCTTTCGGAGGGAAGATCCATGTCAAGGCTTATGAGAAAGTGAATGCTCTTGTTACCACTGAATATAGCCGCAGAATAGGGCATTTTAAGCTGCTTTACGTACGCCAATTGATCATTTATGGCTCCGTAGTCCATTTCTACTAAAAAATTGCGGTAAGCCGTACAATTTAGGTCATTTCGGTATCCCTTAATTGGATTCAAGGCACATAGAATGGGAACATCGCTATCCACTGTTTCAATAGCATCTTCAAAGTTCATATTACGCTTAGCAACACTATCTTCGGTGGGAACCAGGACGACTGGTCCGTTGAGGGCGTTATCTAGTGGAATAGAATGATATCCGAACTGATTGGGGCTAACACAGATTGCCTCCCCAGGACGGAACATCAAGGTAAGTACTTGTTTTCCTGTTTCATGCACCGTTAACCGCCAGGGTGTTCGCGTTTATATCGATAGGCTTCTTTTTGAAAGAAATTTTGATACAATCTGACCGATAAAATCAACGGACTCAGGACTAAAAACAGGGCACAAAGGGATAAACCACGGATCGTGCTGCCTACAAATCTCAGCGAAGAATACGTGTTGTACTTAATGTCACGCATCTAATATCTCCTGATAGTCCTTAGTACCGGAAACCAGAGCGATAATTTCATTTTTCCAGTCTGTATCTGGTTCACCGAATGTGCTGTTGAGCGTCTTTGAAAACTGAAACCACCAAGCATTGTGCATTTCCGGGGCTGCAAACAAATAGCTTTCCTTGATAGATTCCAATGTTACAGTTAGTTCATCTTTTTTTGAAAAATCATTTGGAACCAATTTTAAAGTGGCATCAATTACTTTATCTAGCGGTCTCATGCGGTCGTACTTCCTGCTGCGCTATCCTGTACCTGCTTTGCAGCATTATCCGCATCTTCTTTGGCCTTCTTAGCTGCCTGCTCTTCCGCAAGCTTTGCGAAAAACTCTTCTCGCTTCTTTGTAATTTCAGCGCGTAACGTATCCAATTTCTTCTTTTCTTCGACCATGTATTCTAGGACAGATTCAACGGTGTGATGTTTAGGCACATATTGAAGAGCACCGTTTTTAAGAACGGGCTTCTTAACTTTTTGAGTGGTAGGGACATCTCCCTCTTTCTCTGCGGGGACTGTCTCCTCCACTTCCTCGGTTACCAATTCGGAGTAACCCTTATTAATAAGTTTTTGCCAACGACTACTAGAGCCAAATACAGCTTTAGAGAGACTGTCGATTTCTTTTCGTTCAACTTTTTGCATTCTCATTCTCCTCAATTTTGTTCACAGAAAATCCTTCAACTTGCCTGGTTAAAAGAAAAATTTTTTCATTCAAACATGCGTTCCTATCGAAATCCAATTCAAGAATGTCGTATGTTTTTAACAAATCAAACGCTTTCAGAGCCGCTCCAGCTTCACTTTCAGCAAATACCTCTCTGTATCCACCACTATTGCCAATAAAAAGATGGATCGAATATCTATTCATTTTTCTTTCCCTCTGCGGCCTCTTTCTTACCGCAATTACAATCATTACAATACCCTAAATTTACCGGTGGTTCAACCTTTATTTCTGGCTGACTCACCGTGGCAAACTTGATATCTCCATCGATTTCTACGCTAAAGATGAACACCTTATTGTTCGGAAATACCTTGTGAAACTGTTCGGCCATCTTTTGAATATGTACATTTTCAATGTAACTATTTTTGACAGTAACCATTAAGGTGTCGCCCTTTTGAAGATTGATTTTCTGTGCCTCTATCTCTATGAAAGAATAGTTATTTTTGATTTGTTCGGATTCCTCTTCCTGTTTGGACTCAACCAATGTGGCTTTGCGCATAGCTTCGGTATCGCTGTAGGCTTGTCTACATAGTTCATTACAAAATACTACATTAAAATCTGTTGCTTTAGAGCACCATCCACATTTATTTGGGGTCATTGTCATCTTTTTTCTCCTCTTTATTTTCAGTAACTACTGGCATTTTAATAGATCTATCAGCTCTATCTTTTTCTTCTTTAGCATTCATTCTAGCAATATTATCCCTAAATTCTTCCGTATACATGACATGTTGACCTTTTTCGAACCCCGTTTCTAATTCTTGTCCTACCGCCTCATTGAAACGGCTCTTGTGAATGACCCAAGCAGTTTTTCTAAGAGGTTTATTGGGCACCAATTCAACAGAGCAAGTACATACGTTACTAATTACTTTACTGCCTTCTACTCGTATTTTAAACGGCGTATTAGCATCATCCCTCGGTCTTACTTGCGCCAAGACCACAATGGGTGCCGGATAAATATTTTTATATTGATCGAGTCTTTTAGCTAGAGCGGCTTGTACCTGATACTCAGTAAGCCTAGGATCGTTAGTAGAAAATTGAACATTCTGGTAATAGTCTAAAATTACAGCGTCATAATATTCGCCTTTACTTAATAGATTATCGAAAACTCTACAAATTCCTTCCAAAGTGGTTGTTACTCCGAAGCCACCCTCATAAGTATTATCAACTACAGTAACCACTTTACTCATCCCGGCATAGGCAGAATTGAAGAAATTCACTTGTTCGTCATTAAATCTATCATGATTTACGTAAGCCCAACCCTTGGTCAAGCATAATACTCTATTGTAAACGTCTTCAGTCTTTTCTTCATTGGTTAAAACTAAAACACGCCTGGGTCTATCGTTTAATGGTTGCCTTATAATTCCTAAAATAATATTGGCTGCTGTAGTACTTTTTCCATCTCCAGTACTACCCCCAACTAGAATCAAATTCTTTCTATAAAAAGGAATAGCGTCATCAAAAGTTTTATTTATAAATCCCATTTTCTTTTTAGCTGCCGACATATAGTCGGTATTTTCTTTCTCAAGTTTTTCTATAGCCTCCCTAGAAAGTGCGCCGTAATCAGCATTTTTAGCTAATTCTTTTTCCTTTTCCGCATCCGTTAATCTCTGCAATTCATTATTTAATCGATTTTCTTTAACTACCAGCTCTTTATCGAGGATTTCTTTCCTCTTTTTTTCGCGCGCAGCATCCCTCTCGATATATTCTAATTGCTCTTTTATTTTTTCGTCATCACTCACAGTTTAATTCCTAGTGAGGCAAAAACATCAGCATCTACTTGATATGTAGATTCTTCTTCTATCAATTGTCCAGAGGCGATTAGCTCTTTTTTTACATCTTCCCATTTCTTGGGTGGAACCGGAGGCTCTACCTTTACATCTAAGGCTGGGTTTGCGGCTCTATCCTTGATAGCCATCTCGTAATTCTTCATCTCGGAGGCATACCACGTTTCGTACTTAAGCTCGGCTTCCGATTTGGATACTTCGCACGATACCCTGGTAACCCCATGTTTTTTGGAATATTCAGACTCGGAACCATAGACATCCAAAACTACTCGTTCTAATTCTTTTTCTACACAAATAAAGGCCATGTTGTATTTTGCATTAGTAGCGTAAGTATGTTTAGGGCGCAGACAAAATTCTACTATCGTATTCTTGGTGGGACCGCCCTTAAAGGCTCCCTTTTCGGCACCCAACTCTTTTAAATGGTTAACTAAAATGGCGAGACATCTCTCTCTTTCTCGGGACTTAAAATCAAACCCATAATAAAGTGCACCAGATTTCGCCGTCATCTCCTTTCCGTGGTTTTTGGCCCATAACATTAGTTCTTCTTTCAAAATATACGTAGCCATATTATTCTAATTCCTTTAGAATCTTTCTAGCTATTTGAATTTCTTCTCTTAATATGCTTTTACTTTTATTATTATCGATAAATCTTTTAATCATTTTGGCTTTATCGATATTTGATTTTTCATTAAATTCTTCTTGTCTTTTGGCCCAAATATCTTGGTCTTCAAGTGTAAACAATAATTCTTCCGGATTCATATTATGAATGGTATCACGCGGACTCATATTGGCGCCATCCAAATCTACTATGCTAAGAGTTTTATTGGGCAGCGGTACGGCTATATAGTAATTATTTCCAAAAACGAAGGAAGAGTTGTCGAAAACTCCGGCCCTTTTCTTAATAGATTTATATATAGATGCATCAAGCTTCTTAAAACCTAACCGTTCGTAATTTTTTATCAAATCTTCCAAACGTTTGGGCGGGAAATTTGGTCCATAACAATAAAAGAATCCTTCTACTGAAAATCCTTTTATATTTTTAGCTTTTTGACGACAAATACGAATGAGGTCTTCCATTCGTTGTTTTAAAAATAATGTGAAATTGGCTTTATTTTTATCCAACAAATCATTCTTTTTGGGCATTTGAAATTGATGTTTAGTAAAAGTCTTAACAAACTCTTCATATTTCTTAGGCATTTTTTCCAATGAAAAAAGCCCTAAGAAATTCACCAAATGTACATTGGCAATATTAATTAAATCTTCTTTCTCTAATCCTATCAGAATTAGAAGTGGCCTATATGTAAAGAAAGATTTGCTGGCTAGATTTATGGCAATACGTTGATATGGTTCCATATCTCTAACTGTCGGATTGAAATTAACTTTGCGAAAATATTGATGTCTTATATAGCATAGTTCAAATTCGTCTTTGCAACTAATTTTCTTTTCACTTGCTTTTGGTCTATATATGCGCTTTCTCATGTAGTCCTTAAATTGAATTTGGCGGGTCGGGCTTGCGGCCCAACTCTAGCTGGCAATCGATCAGCCCCATACCCGAAATTTCTGTCGGCTCCTATGCATCGAAGCTCGGGTTGTTTAGTCTCTTTTTGCTAGTATCCCAACGGTTAGCGTGCAACCACGCCGCCGCCAAAAATGAATTAACGGGCCGGGCTTGATACCGGCTGGGCTACGATAAGATTCATTAAGTGCCACTTCGCGTACAGATCGCTACTGAGCACGCCCCGAAAATATACATCGTCCGTAACTCATGTTATTTTCTGCGTGTCCTTACGCCAGCCCTTCCTAGAATAGATATCTAGGCGCTAGCTCCACGCTGCCGTTAAATTTTAAAATAATTTCTTATACCAGGGCTTCTTGGCAGCTTCTTTCTCGGCTGCTTGCCTGGTATATTCTAATAATTCCTGTTTAGCTTCTTCTCGCCATTTCTCTCTAGCAGTAGCAGCTTCAGTACGAAGACGCTTAATTTCCGCCTGATCTTCCTGAGCCATCTTCTCTCGGAAATTGGACATATTCACATTATGCAAGCGATCTTCACGTTCTTTAATTTCAGCCTTAATGCGTTCCAAGTACTCTGGAGTTAAATCTTCAACAGAAGAAGTCTCATAGGTCTCGTCTTTCTGTTTCAATTCATCAACAAACTTACTTAAGGTGAGATCGCAATATTCATCAACCCAATCGGCGATGAAATATAAGCGTTGGTCATCATAATTGAACTTACCAAAAAGAATGGGGTCCTTTTCTCGAATCTTTTCCTTAGTGCTCTTTACCTTCTCATTGCTATAATCTAAAGAGAGGACGTAAAGTTCATCAAACAACCCTTTCGTTTGAACTTCCTTAACCTTCTTTTGAATCTTTGCTGGCAAGGCGCGTGGGAATTCTGCTAACTTATCGAATCGCACTGGATTATTATAACTTTTTTCATTCTCTGTAACCTGGTACCGAAACTTATCCACGTCCGCCTGATTCACATAAACATCGTAACCGCAAGCTGCTGCTTCAGATTCGCGAACCGCAACTACAAGAAGTTTAGAAAAAGTTTCATAGGCCGCATTCTGTCCCACTTCTTTGGTACTATTCACCAACGCTTGCAGCTTTTGTAAGCGCACCTTAAGTTTCTTAACCTGAGTCTTCGTTAGCTTTGACTTAACATAGCTAAAGTAAAGCTTAGGCCCAATGCGCTTTCTTTTACTGGTTCCTTGCGTTTCACCCTGCAAAGCAAAGCTGTGTGGATTGGAATATTGATATACTAGACCAGTTCCATCCGTGACGATAGCCTGTTGGGATATTGCGGTACTACCACTGTGGAATCCACCAATTACAAGATGGTCAGAATTGGCAGAAAGCGTTACATTGTTATAGCTCATAATTACTCCTTGGCGTCCAATTTCTTAACATCTTCCAGGATTTGCGCGGCGAGCTTTGGGTTATCCCTAATAGCTAGGGCGCATTCCTTCTTCCCGACCCATTTCTGATCGCCATAAGTGTAGGTGCGTCCTTCAAGTTTTATAACCCCAACGCCCTTGCCTAGGAAGAAAATTTCTTCGTGTTGGTTGATAATACCCTTAGCATAATCCAACGTAAAGACCCCGGCACGTCCTTGCGGCCCTATGGAGTTGGCTTCACATTTAACATATACCTTATGGCCGGTCAGTAGGCTATTATCACGAGCATCCTTGGCACCTTCGTCTTCAAAGGTCTTTCCCTCGATATCAATCTTATCTTCAGCAGAACCAGCCCTCTTAAGGGATATGAAATACTCGAAGGTATGCTTTACAAGCCAACTTTCAGCCATTTGTGTATCGGGACCACCTGGAGTAGCCTTTTGATTAGCACGAATCTGGCTGGTACCAATCAACAGAATCTTGTTTCGTTTACAAAAAGGAACCAACTTGTCCAGTCCAGTCTGAATTGTCAGCGCATGATCGCCACGCAGATGGTCTTCTACAGAATCGGCATCGCGACGTTTGATGCCTTGAATATTAGTCAAAGAATCAATGATAATCATACGTAACGGCATCCCATCTTGAACCATTGGCTCAATATCCTTACGAATTCTATCAAAAATCTCTACTGGATCTTTGGTATCGTAGATGACCATGCGATCCTTATCAATACCCGGAAAGACGCCGTGCTGGAGTGCTCCGCGAAGCTCAGTGTTAAAATAGATAGCAATGCCATTGGGGTCATTTTTCTGCATCTCAAGAATCATAGCGTAGCAACTGAGAGACTTACCAGCTTTCTGTTCCGAAAGAAGTAGAATGGAGGAATTCTTTGGAGCACCATTGCTCTTATTGGCAAATACCCAATTAAAATATGGACTTGGAGTGTATAGACAATTTTCCTTAGCGAAGGAATCATATTCATAATCCACCGCATCATCATACGCCTTAAGTTGCTTTAACCACGGATTACCTTTTGACTTCTTTTCTTCAGACATTACTTTTCTCCGATAGTGGGGCGAATATTTTGATATGGAACGCCGCTTTTAGAAATGAGATACATCTTTTGTCTCATATATTTGCACACGTTCTCTACCACTTTAATCTTGCCTTCAAAATTGCTACTCAGTGCCTTAAGCTGTCCCACTCTATCCAAAGCGGCTAAATAATCCGCATCTTTAATTAGAAAGGCATCTCTAAGGTCCGCATTATCTTGGTACTTGGGCTTACCCTGCATGTGCTCAGCGTAAGTGCCAAGAATAACGTTAGCCTTGGCTTCTCGTAAGGCCTTCTCTGCCAGAGTCAGTTGATAACCGATTGTAGATAGGTGATTTTTAAGAACACGATATGATTCGTTAAAGGCATGCTCAAGATCTGCATAACTAGCCGGACTTACAGTCTTAGCTTCGATATATCGATTCTCGGCCTCCCTAACCTTGCCCATTTGCAAAGAAAACGCTGGAGATTTACCAAAAGCAGGGATCTCCAGCGCATGATTATCGGGAAGGGATGTCAAATTAATCGTCTCGTCACCCATGAGCCACTTTACAGCTTAAGCAAAGCTAGAAATTCTGCATCGCTCATTTCTGATGCTCGCTGAGCGGTGGTTAGAGGCACTCCGGCCCCAGCATTGCTTCCATGCTGAACCGGCGGTTGAGTCAAAGTAGAAATTGGCGCGCTGAACTGTACAGACTGGTTAGTCATGGCAGGAGCGGGCGCTTGCACTGTAGTCACCACGGGAGCTGATGTCTGTGTCACCGATGCCACCGGTACTGGGGTTTGAAGAACCACCGCAGATGGGGTGGGAGTGGCCACCAAAGTAGGCTGAGACGCCGTCACAACCTCATCTTCCTCAACTCCACTCTCATCAGTCTCGGTATCCTGATTAGACTTAGAGTCGAGAATTTCATCTACTGCTTTCTCACCTTCCTGTACAATTCGAGCCACTTCTTCGGAGGTGGGCTTGGCAAATAGATTGGCTAGATTTGCTGCCTCCCTGTACTCATATACGGGGTTGCCATTCGCATCCGTTCCCTTAAGAACACAACAGCGACGCGCAATATCGTCAGTAATAGGATGAACTACATCTCGCTCTACATCACCGACACCCGTTACGTGTAGCTTCTCCTTATATACAGAAGCTGAATAAACTGTATCCATAGCAGTTCCAGAACGATGGAAAACAAAGAAACGACCGGTCATCGGATCAAGAGGATCTACACCGCTATCGCGCAATTTCTTGATTTCAGCATCAAGAGCCAGCTTACAACGATGTCGAATCTTAAGAATTCCAATGTTGCCTTGAAGATCGATGACATTAAGATAATGATTCTTATCTAAATTATATCGAGACTTCTTACCGCCAACCAGTTCTTGCAGCTTAGCAACCATTTCTTGGTTTTTAGCTGCCTTAGCTTCACCCAATCGTGCGGTCACCTTCTCAATAAATTCAAGAGCGGCATCAGGAGATTCAACCATCTTGGTCTTATTATTTTTGATAAGAGGACTTTGGAACGTGCGCATCTTTCCTGCAGAATTCTTATAGCCGTAATGAATTTGATAATAAGCGCTCCAACGCCCATCTTCGCTCAAATATCCCATTGGGGGAAGAATGCGGTAGGGTCCATTAGAACCATCCTTTAGCTTAAACCAATTGCGACCCTTGCCACCGAACTTTGCCTTTCCAAATACTCCGCCCATTTATTATCTCCTTATTTAATTTAAATTATCGCACAAAAGACTATTTTTGTGCAAGCTCTTCTTTCTTTAAAAGATTCTTAATACCATTTAAAGTCTTATCTACCGATTCTTTAGTAACTTCTTGTAGTCCGTATACATCCTTAGTATTTCGAAGAGGTTTCTGTAATTCTCCGGCGACTACTACAAACACCCTATTGCTAATTTTATGCAAATCATTAGCAACCTTGATTCCAAATTTCTCATCCCCGGTGGCCAATACGATCCTGGTGGATTGTGAAGTATTATTTTTTTCAATGGAAGCTTTGGTAAGAACATGTGTTGCGTGAATACCAACAATTTCGCCTCCCATTTGATCGGTGATGGCCTCTTTTACAATATTTAGAAAATCATCTGTACTGCGAATCGTACGCTGATACTCTTGCTTAAAAATTAATTGTGGATAGCCAACGATACCAAGCGCGTATGCCTTCTCTTCGATATGTCTTCCTAAAACATCAAAAAGATTAGAAACACTTTCCCTTCCAAGGTATAGATGTGTAGGAATCTTATTAACAATTTCTTTAAAATATGCTTCTGGTTCCACACAAAACAGTTTAGATGAATGTTCTAAAAATTCTTTATATTTATCTCCAATTACTACGATAAAAGCTGACGTTCGTCGAAGCTCATTGGTGTAAGCCGTTTGCAATCGTTGAAGTTCTTCTACGGCCTGTCTTTGCCTGCCACGTCTGGCATTTAAGGTCTCTGGCGCCCCAGTATCCACATTCTCATCGGCAAACTGTTTTACTTCTTTAATTTTATTTAATAAATCCTTAAGGCTCATTGGTTGCTCCTATTTAAATAGTTCTTTAAATCTTCAATGGATTTGAATGCATCCTCAAATACTTTCGCTTCAATTCTGCCAGAATAAGTATCTTGAAAACTTTTCTGTACTACCATCTTACCATCTTTAGAAGAGAATTCAACAAAAAGTCTTTCACTCGCTTCATTTTTAAAAACTCTAAGATTTAGTTCTTTATCTAATTTCTTTTTTCTCAATACCTTTGTATCTAGAAGTGACATTATTTTCCCTCACATTTATTGGGGATTTTAGACACCAGTTTTCCTGTGGCGATCGCAGTAGCTTGACTAGTACCAGACATAGTTACTCCGTACGCTGTTACTAACAAACCTAATTCCCATCGATTCACTATACTACCAAAATTAGATGAAAGCAATTTATTTCCGTTATAATCTAAGCTTCCTACTACTACGAGCCGACGATCGTATTTTGCAGGATAAAATTCGTTTTGAAATAGATCTAAATTTAGATTATCATTGCCAGCTGCTACAACCATACGGCCGCCCTGGTCTAAAAAACGCAAAACAGCTACTTTTTCAGATTCATTTGGTTCTTGACCACCAGAACTATAATTAATGTAGTCAACACCCATGTTTGTGGCATAATTGAAGCTATTTACGGTATTTATCATATTATTATTGCCAATCCACGAGCCTTCGTTATATTTGAGTATCATTATACAATAATTTACGCGTGTTAATTTTGTGTATGTCTCAATTATACCAACTATATTGGTGCCATGTCCTTGTGTATCAAGCGGTACCGGATCAATAGAATTTGGATGGTGGTAAAATTTTTGTTCGTATGTAAAATCTCTGTGTCCGTGCTTACAAAGATGTGCTTCATTTCCGGCGTCCTTATAGCCAAATCCGGTATCTACTACTGCGATAACAATAGGTTTATCTGAGCATTTTGCATATGAAATTGAATTGAAGAAAAGCTCAATTAAAATACATAATACAAATTTCCATTTCATACTTCCACCACAATTTGCGTCACGTTTAAATCCTGACGACCTACTTTTTTTCTAAAAAATAAAGTACAAATCGCCCCTTTCTTGCACTCTTCTGGATATAACAACTGTCCGGTTTCGTAGTCAGGCCAAAATACGTATTCTTTAACGAAACCATCGGAATCTGCTATCAATTTGAGCGCTCTTTTAGTAGGGTTTTTCTTAGGATATGAAAACTCTTCCACTTTAACGATGAAACAAGTAGAGGCTACATATATGTCTTTTTCTATAGTATTGCCGTCCAATTCATCTAAACGTTTCAGTCTATCTCCATTGATAAGCATGGTGTCATAACCTCTGTTATTTATTACCACACTTCTATACGGGTCTTTAGTTAATACTGTGGAATATTTTTTACCAAGTTCGTATAAATCTACAGGTAAACTGGGCAATACCGACTTTCTCATGGCGGCATCTTTCATTGGATGCAAATTTATATACTCTTCAGGCACAATACCATCTTTAGGTTGAGTTGTACGTATTTTTTTACCTACAGTAGATGCCTTCTCTATTTTATCATGAAATTTTTTGCTTTCAACGGCATTCTGGTAAAGTTTTAATTTTTCAATCAAATTAGTTCTAGGTGGAAATAGACTGTCTAGAACCCCCACATGAATGAGCTTATGTGCCAATGAAGGACCTGATACTTCCTTATTAACGAAATCTTGAATATCTTTATACGGACGTCCGGCTACTATAGGCCCGATAGTTGCTTCACCAATACCGTGAATAACTCCTAGTTTGGATCTAATTTTACCGTTGGCATAATCTACCACCATGTTATCGCTAGACAAATTAATATCTGGTGGAGAAACAATATCTTTTACATATGGCCAGAATTTGCCAGTAATTTCTTGTTCAGTAGCATTTGTAAGAACCGCAGCCCACCATTCTAAAGGATAAAAATGCTTTAGATACATAGACGCATAGGTAATCATAGCGTATTCAACCGCATGAATGATAGAAAATCCGTACCGACCAAAGGTAACCATTCGATCCCATACGCTATTTGCAATATCTTCTGAGACTTTGTTTTTGGCACCGGCAATAAAATCAGGCTTCATTTCCATGAGAGCGGCCATCTTTTTCTTGGCCATATTCTTACGAAGCTTCTCGGCTCTTTCACCGGGGAAACCTGCTAAATCACGAGCAATTTTATTGAGCTGTTCTTGAAAAACAACGATCCCGTATGTTTCTGGAAGTAAATCGGCCAGGGCTTGAATGTCAGGCGTACTTTCGCCACGCTTACGAAGAATGTACTCTTCCACCATGTTTCTACCGGTGGTTTCATCAATGAAATCCATAGGACCGGGACGTACGAGGGCTAGAATTGTAGCTAAATCCATGATGCTACCGGGTAAAATCTCCATAACATAAGGAACCATGGATTTGGTGTTAATCTGGAAGATGGTTTCACAGGCACCGCCCCAGATGCTTTTGAATACAGTGTCAACTTCTGGAAGTTCCCAAATATAGGTTGGCTGACCGTTATGGGAGAAATATCCCACCGTATTCTTTTCATTATTTCGCTTGTTTATCAGATCTAGGCAAACGCGCACGTCACGAAGTTGATGAATAACCAGAAAGTCGTATTTGATTAGACCAGCCGCTTCGCATTCCTTGGCCTCATACTGTGTAACATTCTCATCGCGCACCGGGACTACATCTTTAATGGCTACGTCACTGAGAACGAATGCCGAAGCATGCTTTGAATAGGCGCGGGTCAACCCCATAGATTTGCTAACGATTGCCCATTCTTCCGGTCTTTCTGCGGCATATTTCTGCAAATCTTCTGACTGTTCAATCAATCCTGGAATGTGTCCCTCGTCTTTATCATCAAAACCAAAGACGAATTGGTGGTCGTTAAGCCCTTGTGGAGGCGGCGGAAGGCCCTTGGTAAAGACTTCGATCGCAGGCTCTACCTTGCCCTTAAAATACCGATTGGTGTCCTTTATGGCGCTCTTTAAACGAATTGTAGTCCTAGTAGAAATCTGTGCTGCCTTATTCCCATACCGAGTGTAAAGATAACCGGAATGACCATCATCGCCTACCAATAGCTCGCGAGACTCTAAGTCGACATCAATATCTGGCAATTCTTTAGTCATAATTCGATCCATAGAGAAAAAACGACTAAAGGGTAAGTCATACTTAAAAGGGTTTACCTGTGTGATACCCAGGAGATAACAGAATAGGGAAGAACCCGCAGAGCCACGACCGGGGCCTACCAGAAGACCGTTCTCTTTATAATAATTGAGAACGTCTCTGATAGGCAAGAAGTACGCCGTTAAATCCTTTACAGGATTTTTAGCAATAACGGTTAGCTCTTCTTTTAATCTTTCTACATATTTAGGATCATCCCACTTCATGCGCCCGTTTTCTCGAATAATGGCCATAGCCTGTTGGAGTGGATTTTCTCCCGCATCAGCCAGACGCCATTCGTATTTCAATTCCAAATTATCAAACCGAGAGGACCATGTGTCAAGGGTCTCAAAAAGGACAGATATGGCATCGTCTGCCAGATTAAGTGTCTCTTTTAGGTACTTTACAATCTCTTCCTCAGACTTCATGTAGAAGTTCGGCTGAAGCTTGTTATTACCTTCTAGACGCATCGTCTGAACAATTTTGTCTTCTTTATTGGCATAGTAGGCGTAGTCACTTACCATTACGGGCACATTATGTTTAGCAGACAATGCCTTGAGAAAACGATTTACTTTGTAAAGTGCATCGCCACCAGGAAGAGGCAAAAACCCCTTATGAAGCTTCACATCAGCGATTCCCATGTCTACCGTTTTTGCGATACCACCAGAGGCTATGGATTTCAAAATGGTATGTCCAGAACGCTCGTACAAGTCCAGTGCTTTCATCCTGCGAGCTTTATCGGTAGATACAGAATCGCCAGTTAGACAGGAAACCTTGGAGCCATCTGATAGGCTAATTTCTAGAACGCTATTCCATTTCTTGGTGAAAGGTTCGCATACTATAGCGGTAAAGAGCTTATCGCCAAAAATCTTCTGGAGGGCAACAAAAACATTTTCGGCCACGCTGGGATTACCAGCCAACATTACTTTGCCGACCATGCAGTGTACTCCGCCCAATACGAGCGATACATTGAACTTAGCCATGTGTTCAAGTTCTTTCCAACTCCACAGCTGTTGTTTTTCTTCGTAAATTGTAACCGTAGGAAGGTCTTCTCGACTAACCAATCTGCACAATTCTTGATAAGCAGCTTGATCTTCACAATAGATGGTGGCAGTGAAATATTTACAACGATTGGCGTCGGTACCATTAACAAAAGGACATCCGATATCTTTGAAGTAAAACTCTAAGCCTGGAATGAATTTTAGGCCCTTTTCTTTTACTTTTGAATAGGTCTTTAGGGCAGAGGAAAGGTGTCCATGGTCAGTGTAGGCAAAATGGGTGCGCCCCAATTCCTTGGCACGGTCTACCATCGTGGCAATCGTGCTGCCAGTTAGTGGACTCTCACAGTGAGTATGTGGGCTACACTTCATCAGTTTTAATTTCCAAACCGCAAGTTTCGCAATAAGTAGTTTCTTTGATAAGACCCATAGAGGTAACCAAAGAATGGCCATAACGGCAATCCTTGATTTCTTGGGTTACATCATCTTCATCAAGATTGTATACATTGGGAACCTTCTCTTCGGGTTCGGCCAAACGTATTGTAGCATCCATATTCAAGTTGGCAGTTGAGGAAAAACCATATACGGTGTTGATTCTCATCGAGAAATCATACGCACCTAATTCTAATACATTCTCTTTCTTTTCATTATCTCGAACAATAACAGTATATCTCGGTTTCATATTACCTCATGTGTCTAAAGAAGCTTTTAGTCGAAATCGTAAATCCTCATCTGTCTCATCAAAGTATCTGTAAATGCCAAATTTTCTTTCCGCAAGCTTATCCAAGGCGATTCCATTGCCCCTTTCCAAATCGTCTTGGTCTAACATGGCTGATAGTCCAACCATAGGTTGCAACTCGCATGGCAGTTCCATATCATATCTGAGTTGGTTAGCCAAATACAACATTGCGTCTAACATATCGCCAGAAACGCTATCGTAAGTCTGACCAATAAAAGGCGCTAAAATCTTTTTGCAAGCCTCTTCCAATTCCCTGGCTATGGCATCTACTGTTGCCTGGTCTTCAGCACTCAAAGGGGCATCGAATTGCGGATATGTACTGGATACTGTTACATTAATTTTTGGAATATTTAACTTAATTGGTGCCGGGCCTGGATCAGTCACCACTGGACTGGATAGATATCCCCAATCCCATCCCATCGGCATAGAATCATTATCAACTAATAACGGATTCTTGCCTGGCAAAATATCCTTGCTTATAGTTTGTTCTCCGCAGTTAGCGTTGACACAATCCCATCCGGTCTCAACAAGACCGTGATACTCTTTCATTGGTTGATTACATTTGGAACAGTTCATTTTCGCGGTGTCCTTCTAAAGGGCGCCCTTGCTATGCCAATCAGGGTGTTGCTTAGGATAATGGCTAAAAAGAAAGTAAGCACTGGATGAGAGCTTGCAAATTCATAAAAATTATTCATTCAGCCTCCAATAAACCAATCAAATCTTGAACCGAACCGCCGTCTTTTTTGGCTCCCATAATTTCCAAAAGCTTTTTGTGTACATCCACAGTCATTAGCGTATCTTCTTTAGCATTATGCGCTGAACGCTTAGGAAGCTGCAAATATTCCACTACAGTATTGAGACTACCTAAATCTGATGGAAACCAACCGGCTTCTTTTAAGAAATCCACATTTTGCATAACGTCTACATGTTTGTAATGTAAAATGCTATTCCATTCGGTGGGAGGTAAAAGATAGTGTTGGCTAAACTTGATATCAAAAGGCACATTATATCCAAGTGGCCTGATATTACTAAACCTGCCAGTCTTTTTGAGATACTTTTTAAGTAACCCAACTATGAGCGCATTGGCTTTAGAATACGTTACGGTTGTCGGATCTTCTAAATGCTTCTTAATATCGATGCCATTGATCTTGAGGGCCTGCGCCTCTACTATTGGTAATCGACCATCATCGGGTTTCAATTTTAAATCAAGCTCATCTACTACTTTCAAATCTTCATTAACAATGCCACAATAAAAAGTCAGAAGATCCGCAGCACCCGGTTCTAATCCGCCAGTTTCTGTGTCGAAAGCCATAAAGAATTTTTCTTTAGTCATGCTTTGCTACCGCCCTTACGGCATTTTTTAATTTGTCAATATTCTTTTGTCGTTCTTCTGTTACTATTACATTGCACAAATCAACACATTCGTTGCAAATGTAAACATCGGACCCATGTATCAAAAATTCAACTTCTTTTTGGTTTTTTCCACAAAAATTGCAGAATAAAATCATTACTTTCTTTTCTTTACTCATAGAAATAACCTCTTGTACTTACTGACAATCCAACCCTTATTGATGCTCTTATCATTGCTAATCAAATCAACCGTGGTATTAAAAATCTCAATGGCTACTTGCTTATATTCATATAGCGCAGTATCTTTCTCTTTAAGCTCCTGTTCTAGAGCTTTGATGCGCTTTTCGTAACGATATTTAGTAGTTTGCTTCATTCTAATTCTCCCCTATACCACTTGTTATTGTCCAACAATTCCTTAAATTTGTCAATAACAGAAGTTTTCCAGAGATCGGAGCCTATGTGGGCCAGTTGATTAGCATGAGACATGGCCTCATTAGTAATCTTATCTATGGCATTTTGATCTACTACCACCCTAAAAGTAATTCCAGATTTTTCTTTTCTTTTTTGTTTTTCTTTTATAGAATTTACATCTTTTTGAAGCCGAGCTGCATTAGCCAACTTATCACATCGTTCGTTATGTTCGTCACCAGTATGCCCCTCCACCCAACGGGTTTGAACATTCCACGTTTTCACCAATATTTGAAGCTGTTTATATTTTTCTATTTTATTTTCTTGACGGAATGCGTAGGCGCCTGAGGCCCATCCGAGAACTATTTGACTATCACTTACTAGGGTAACTATTAGAGCCAGTGGTTCTGTGGAAGAACTGTAATCAGGCGCTTTGTCTACAAAACATTGTCTAATCTTTTCTAATCCTTGTATGGCAGCTTCAAGCTCGGCATCATTATTTGTGCCCTTCTCGATATGTCCAGAGCCTTCGGAATATTTTTGTCCGTCTACCACTATTACGTAGCCCCAACCACCTGGTTGGTCCTTGGTGGTGGCGCTGCCATCTGTGTAGACTTCGATATGCATTAAGTACCCCTTACTTCATCTGGGTACTGAGTGTCCACTTTTCCTGTTACTTTCACTTTCAAAATGCGATGTGGACCGTAATGTTCGAAATATTCCTCCGTAGCGTGTCTGTAGCCGGTCATTATAATTGCGTGGGAATGTTCCCTCGCTTTTTCGGCACTGGAAACAGTATAAGAAAACACTCTACCGTCATCCAAATAAACGTTTACTTTCATTACTCCTCCATATCTTTCCGAAGCATTTTAACTGCCTCAAAATATAGTTCCTTAACCTTATCTTCGCTCACCATTAGAAACCTAGCAATAACGCTATCCTCAGCCCCTTCTGGATTGCGCAATAAAAACTTATTTACAGAATTACTACACTTTGGGCAACGGATATAATCCTCATCCTCAACAATACGTCTTTGAATTTCATTTTTTTCCATATTATCTCCTGAATTTTATTACATTATTCTCGCTTTCTGATACCATTTTTGCAAATTTTAATTGAGTATTTTTTAAACTTTCTTTAGTATCTCTGTGTACTTTATAAAAATGCTCTTGATCATTTCGAAGTTCTACTAAGCGCGCTCTCACTTTCTTAAGTTCACTTTTAGCATGTCCAAATTCTTTTGCAATGGCTACCACCTGTTGCTTCTTTAAAATTTTTACATTATCTATGAGCGTACGTTCAAAAGCGGCTATTTTCTTAATTTCAAGATCCAGCGCTTCTATGCGAGTTCTTAAAATCTTAAGCCTAGCCTCTATATCTTTGATTTGTTTCTCAATTATCGTAAATTCGTCGGTTCTGCCCACATAACCGCCATTAGTCTTTCATGTACCATTTACCGCTAAATGAATTGATTAATTGTCGCATTCCATTGGGATAAACCAGTGTCGAAGCGTGAACCCAATCTGACGGACCAGCATTGTAGTTCAATTTTAAATAACTAGTAGTGCCATTTTGCCAAGCACCACGAAGAATGCCAGGACCGTGTGCGTGACCAGTAACAGATTGTCCGTAAGAGCTTTCCATGCTGGCTAGAGTGCCACGCGAGCCCTTGGGACCTTTATGCCCATGAGCACCCATTTGGATGCCAGCAATAAAGTAGTCTTCATCCATGCTTAGCCATCGTACAGAGGCCTTGTTGTTCAATCCGGCCGATTCTACGGCATATTTTAAAGGGTTTAGGCCCTGAACCATGGCATGGGCAAATTCTACGCCGACTGCATAATTTGTTGGATCTTTAGCAAAATCTCCGGATTCAAGCCATCTATCTAGAAATACATCATGATTTGACTTAACTACTATTATTTCCTTAACCGAACCCCATTCTGCCATTTCATTTATTTTATTTGCGAATTCTCTTACTTCTTCTTTGAGGTTCAAAAGACCTTTTCCTGCCAATATAGCCCTGCTTATTTGTTGGTCTTTTTCATGAGGATTGATGCTTTGACCATTAAAACCATCGTGAACAAAGATTTTTTTGGGCTTAACCAAAGCGCAAACTTCTTTCCAGGCCTGGAAAGCCGTGGGATCGGTCTCCCCCGCATGTAGGTCACCCATTGAAAGTGCTTCGGCGTATACTGTGGATACAGTATCGCCCTTATAATATTTGGCCAAGTCTATGAAGCCGCCTTCTGAATCTGCTTGTATCTGTCTAAAATGATATAGCTTATTGTCTTCAATTTCAACAATAATAGCGCCCATCACATGATCGTAATTGGCAATGTAGGCCGTTCTACTACTCATGTACTTTTCGGTATCAAGATATCTAGGAAGTGTAATGGCGCCAGTTGTCATCTCAGCGTGAGGATACTTGATATTACTAACCGGCATGAACTTAAGACGTTGTTTGGGAGAAGCGTAAATGAAACTTCCATTGCGCTGTCCAATACGCGCCAGTCCGGTAGTAGGATCAATTTGCTTTGCACTTAACTTAATGGAACAGAGAAACAGATTAGAATTCAACTTGATATCGCCAAATACAATTGATTGAATTCCCAATTGTCTATCCAGATTCCAATCGCCTGCAGAGGCTGGGTCTGCAGCTGGCAATACCAAAAGCATCGCATCCTTATTGTCACAATAAGTACGTATGCTATCCAAAAAACCCTGGTGAACTGGACAGCCAACTACGGCTGTTGTTATCACAAAACGCTTATATTTCTTGATGTTATCTTGAAGAATTTTGAAATTCTGACGAGTAAAGATATTAGCATCAATCACTTCGCCAAATGCGGTTGGGTCATTTTCTGCAGCCCATTCGTAGGCGGCCGCCTGCAACAGGGATAAGTTTGAGAAATGATGTCTCAACTTATCCCTGTTATATCCAACCCTTGCCAATTCCGCACGACCGGGATATAGGCCGGTCTTTTTTACGAGATTTATATAGGTCTTGATTAATCGGATTTGATTTTTAGTATAGTTCATAGGCCCCTATTGCAATTAAATTGCATTAAGCGGGCGTTGACTCACTGGATTGCGATGCAACGGGAGCTACCACAGGAGCATCGTCGGTTATTTCAGGAGTCGGTGCCGGCGGTGGTTGAATCTTATAAGATTCTAGCACACGGAACTTCAAATTCTCTTGAATCAGAAGAGTATCTCCAGCTTTTACCCCCAAAAGCTTTTCTTGCATTTCTGGCTTAAGAGCCTTAAGGGCAAACTGAAGACGAACATTTAGAACTTTATCCTCTCCATCGAGTTCCTGGCCAACAACAAAAGCGTTATCGGTAACCTGTTCTTCTTTTACTAGCATTCCTCGTTCCACCAACTCATTAACCTTTCGAACCAAATCATCAACATTATTTTCAATCATGAAACGATTAAGAACTTCATCGGTTGGCTTTTCATCTGCAAGCGATGCCTTAGCAAGAGCGCTTACTTTATTATCTAACAACTTAATGGTCCTCTTAAGATCCATCACATCTTTAATCAAATTATCATTTAATTGAAATAGTGATTGTGCTGCATTTTCTAGATTGGTTAATCGTTCTGTAGCACTTTGCTTCTTTTCTACTGGCTGTGCTGGGGTAGCGGTATTTGACATTTGGTTCTCCTTTTATTCCACTTAAGGAATTATTTTAAAATCTAACCCTGTCCTGGGTTCAAAAGTTTAGACGGTGGCATTTTTAACGCTAATTCTACTAATTTATTAGGCCTATTAGCACTTGGTCCGCTAGAATGCTCTACCATAGTAGCCTGCTGTTCAGGGCTTGGCATCGGTAAGGCTTGATTTGATTTTACCTGAGAGCCACGTCGTTTGTCAATGACTCTATTCTGCTCAATAACTTCATTAGGAGTTAAATCTTTAACTGGTTTGCCAAGCAATTGGTTGTGTTCTTCCAATTCTCTGCGTAGGCCAGCCTTAATAGTTTCTTTGGAAACCGTTTGATCCGCTAAACGTTCAGCGATTTCGTCAATGGTACTTTCCATTTTAGAGCGCTTAAGGGGTTCCGCAGGTCTACTTGGCAATTTCTTTTTGGAAACAGAAGATGTCTTTTTATTTCCAGAACTAATCGGATTGAAGGTATTACGTTTTTCTTGGACAACAGGAATTGGGCCAGTGGTACGGGTTACTTCAGGCACATATCTATCGGAACGATCGGTTTCACCTTTGCTGGCCGTATGAGCTATCATCTTTAGAACTTTAATCTCAACAGCATTAAAGGGGAAATCGATTTCTAGACGTTCCACTACCGTAGTCTGCGGGTCCTGACGCATGCCCAACATAATCTCCATTTGCTCTTTAGCAAACTTACGAATAGCCTTTTGAACGTTCTGAATAGCCTTGGGGTCGGCGTCGGAGCCATCAAAAAGTTCATGCTTCATGATTAGCTTATAAAGACTACCTTGTTCTAGGCGTAGATTGGCGTCAGATAGAATTTCAGAATAATCTTCGTCTTCAGAAACTTCTTCCTCTTCTTCGGAATAATTATTTAGCTCATCGATGGCTTCATTGGAACGTTCAATAATTTGTTCGCGTTCGGGCGATCGAGGGGCGGGC
>Ga0265338_10002575_pt1 | contig 26796 bp, 23 predicted proteins | sample 42126metaG_FD_193579 | JGI IMG/M metagenome (GOLD analysis project Ga0265338, IMG submission 193579) | Rhizosphere microbial communities from Carex aquatilis grown in University of Washington, Seatle, WA, United States - 4-21-26 metaG | ecosystem: Host-associated > Plants > Roots > Rhizosphere...
CGAATCAAAAAATTCCAAACTCCCCGACCTAACCACCGAGCTGTAATGCGCGCGAACAGCCGTCCGCACCATAGGATCATTGTGCTGTCGGGCACCGGCCTGATGCTGGTCCTGCTGGCCTGGCTGGCAGCTGCAACCGCTACTTCGCCGCTGGATTCGTTCGCGCAGTGCGCGCTGGCTGGCTACACCGTCTCCGACACCAACCCGCCAATCTGTGCCGACTCCCATACGGTGTATCTGGGACCGGCTGTATCAGCCAGCCCCGCACCCGCGGCGGTCGCCGCCCAAGACTTCGAGCTGCTCGTGGACGGCGACTCGCATAGCAATTACCCGCGCGGCTGGCAGGTAATTACGACGCAGGCCGACTGGGTTGAATATTGGTCTGCGGTCCATGCCGCCCTCCCCACACTGCCGCCGTTATTGCCGGTCGATTTTTCGCGGCTCGATGTCGTTGCTTTGTCCGAAGGCCACGAGCCAACCTCCGGCTACAGCCTCAAAATCACCGAAATCGCTGCCGGCCCCGGCGGCTCGGTCGTCGACATCACTGAATCCTTCCCTACGATAACCTGCACCGTCACCCCGGACCCGCCCACTAACCGTTATTACATTGTTGATACCGCCAAGCTCAGCGCCCCTGTCAGCTTCCGGCTCACTTCCGAACCCCGTCAGTGCTAAGTCTTTAGAGCCGCAAGAAGGCCACGGCGTGTAGATAGACCAAGCGCCTCGGCAAAACTGCCAGGGGATGAAGATCGTATCCGAAAGCTATCGCGTGGTTTAGTGGTTAACTCGCGTGGTACGTTCATGAGGTTGATTGATGTCACAATAACATGGAAGCCGCCTACTGGTCGGCGTCCATGTGCCAGTAGTGCGGCTTGTGAGGTGGGGGTGCACATCAAGTGCTTGACCGTCGCTTGGCCCGTATTGCAAAAACTATGCACGTACCAAGGATAACCCATTTCAGAAGCGTCCAGTTGTGATGGTGAGTTATCGGGACACTTTTGGGCCTAGGGAGGGTCTTGTTTGGCGTTGGCGCAGGCTCGTAGAAAATGGTCCTGGATACGATAGCCATCAGAATGGCCAGGACAACACTCCAGATCAGCATCATGCTTGCAAAGAGTCCAGGATGAGATTTTTGGCTGGAGTCTGATAGCTGAAGGTTACTAGCCAATCGGAACACAAGTACCGGTCCTGTGAGAATGACTACGAACACTACGATGCGCCAGACGCGGCTGCCGCGCTGGGTACAGACGAGAAACGCGACGAGAGAGCAGGCTGCCGAGAAGACCATGAAGATGAGCAGTATTTGGTGGGTGACCGGCACTTTATGCTCACCCAGGCCGGGGAGGTAGAGCCAGCTGGAAAGGTAGTACATGATTAGCGTCATCGAGAGGGCCATGACGGCATATTTGCCGCTGGCACCGCTACGCGTGCATGATCGCGTCATGAGTGTCTCTTTTCTATCTTGCGCTCACGGTATGGGTGCTTCGCGGCTAGATTGTAGCATATGGTGCAATTAATGTATGTACAACTGACTCACCTCTTGCAGAGGATGCATTAACTATTAATACAAATGCCGCATTGTTTCAATGGGATGCAATTGACGACTGGTATGCGGCCAACGCCGGCTTCGGCGAGCCGTCTTGGCGCAGCAGGCCAAAATAGTCTTCAATCGAACCACTGCTCCCGTCGTCCTGCCAGGTGTACCAGAACAACGGTCCCGTCCACGCCAGAGCCGCCACGGCATTGGCCGCGTCGGTCACAATCTGGGCCTGCAGCGCTTCGCTGACTGCACCGTCGCCGCCGGTTGGCGCACCGTATTCCGTTAGCCAGATCTTCTTGCCGCCGTCACCGTGCGCCACCATCTGGTCGTGCAGCGTCGTCAATTGCGACCACGCTCCGCCCGGCGCGTAGGAGGTGGCCGTAAATGGCCACGAATACGGATGGTCGCCAACCGCGTCAAAGTGCCCCTGGCCGCCGGCCGCGTATACCCCGGCCAAAAAGTCCGGCGGCGACATGTCACCACCACCCGTTTGCGCCGGTGACAATCCGCCGGTCACCACGGTTGCTGCCGGGTCGGCGCCATGAATCGCGGGGTAGGCCGCTGCCAGCAGAGCCGCGTACGCGCCCGGATCGGCCGCCGGCTGGTAAAATTGCACGTTATTCGGCTCGTTCCAGATCTCCCACGCGTGCATGCCGAGCGACTTGTACCGGCCGGCCGCCGCCGCCGCAAACGCAGCATACGCACCCGGATCGGCCGGCGCACACATCATTGAGCCGCTGCACTCCGCTCGCCGCGCCCAGTCCGGCGTGTAGTCCAAAATGCCCAAGGCCTTCAGCCCGCGCACATGCACGGCGTTGACCACCCGATCGTAATCCGTCCAATCCCAGCTGTCCGGCCCAGCGTACTGGATATTGCTCCATTCCAGATCAAATCGCACCCACGTCACGCCAATCGCCTTCATAGCATCAAGCTGGGCATTAAGCGTGGCCTCGGGCAGCCTCGCCAAACCCGCCGCCACCCCAAACGGTTGCCGCCCAACTCCAACCCCAGCCGCCAGCGCTCCAGCGGCCACACCAACGCCCGCCTGGGCACGCTTGGCCGGCGCCGGGGTGGGTGCTGCGGTTGGCAGCGGCGTTGGCACCACGGTCGGCTTGGTGATGGCCGTCACAACCGGTGGCGGCGTCACATGTATATCCGGAATGGTCGAGCGGGTAGGGGAGAACAGGGCGGGAGAAAACGACCCCAAGAGCACTATCAGCAACATCGTCAGTGAGGTCTGCTGCAGCAGTCCAGTCGTTACGGCCCCTCTCTCCAAATTGGCACCCCCACTATCTGGTCAAATTCTACCGCCCAGATAGCGTTTGTGCAAATTGGTTATGCAAAATTACGGCGTAGCTGCAATCGCCTGCTTCCAGGCGTAATAGGCCGGCTTAAACGAGCCGTCCGCCCGCACCAGGCCGTAGAAATTCTCGCTGTTCCAGGTGCCGCTGCCGGCGTCCTGGTAGTCGTACCAAAACAGCGGACCCGACCACGGGTAACTATGAAAAATGCTGATCGCTTCCGTTACCGTCTGGGCCTGTACGGCCTCACTGACGTGGTCGCCGGCGATGTTCGGGCCATTGGTGGGCGCGCCAAATTCCGTAATCCAGATCTGCTTGGCACCATCACCGTGCGCCGCCATGATTTGATGCATGGTTTGCAATTGACCCCAGGCGTCGGCCGGGTTCGACTGCGCCGGTGTCACCGGGTAGGTGTAGGGGTGGGCACTGATCGCGTCAAACGAACCTTGCGCGCCAGCACCATACATGGCGTTCAGCCAGTCGGCCGGACCGTAGCTGGCGCCATCGGTAGCCGACGGCGCTGTGCTGGCCGCAATTACCAGTGCATTGGGATCCTCGTGCTTAATGTTCGTATAAGCACTCTTTAACATCGCCGTGTACAGTTGCGGATTGGCATCGGGGTGGAACCGGTAGGAAATATTCGGCTCGTTCCAGATCTCGTAATCTTCCACCCCATACGGCTTGTAATGGGCAGCCACCGCCGCCGCAAACGCACCGTAGGCATGAGGGTCGGCCGGGCCGCACATCTTGGAATTGGTGCAGGCACCGCGTGCCCAGGTCGGCGTAAAGTCAATATCAAGCACGGTCTTTAGGCCGTGTAATTCCGCTGCCTTCACCTGCGCGTCCGGCGCCGACCAATCATACGAGGCTGGTCCCTTAGCCTGCACTTGGTCCCAGGAAAGATCAAACCGCACCCAGCTCGCGCCGGTGGCCTTTATGCCATCAAGCTTGGCGTTAAGCTGGTCGGAATTCAAATTGGATAAGTCAGTCGAAAAACCGTAACCGCTGGCCGCGTTTGTCGCCACCGGTTTAGCGCCACCCAAGCCCGGCAAATCCTGGTTGGTAGCCTGCGCCGCCATCCACAAACCGCCGACCACAAATGCGGTCACAAAAGCCGCCCAGGCGATCCGCCGCCCAAACTTTGTAATAACCCGCTCGTCCGAGCGCACCGAATCAAGCTGGCCGGGCGTTAAACTACCCGAAGATTCAAATGGTTGTAGCTGATAATTATCCATAACAAGTATGTGATGAACTATCTTACTACAAATTTGACAAAAAGTCAATAATTATGGCTGGCGGGTAGCAGTCACAAACGCATCGTAGGCCGGCTTGTGCGACCCGTCTGGCCGCGTCAAACCGTAAAAGTTCTCGTTGGTGTCGGTCGTAACACCGTCATCCTGGAAGTCGTACCAGAACATCGGCCCCGCCCACGGGTAGCTGCGCCACAGCATTACTGCCTCGGTGGCGATTTGCGCCTGCACGGCCTCGCTGACGTGGTCGTTCGGCTGGTTCGGCCCATTGGTGGGCGCGCCAAATTCCGTAATCCAGATCTGTTTGCTACCGTCGCCGTGCTGCGCCATAATGTTGTGCACCGTTGTCAGCTGCCCCCAAGCGTCATCCGGCGTGGCTTGTGATGGAGTCGAGGGGGAGGTGTACGGGTGCGCGGCCACCGCGTCAAACCAGCCGCCAGCGCCGTTGGCATACAACGCCGATACAAAGTCCTGCGGCGAATAGTTCCCACCGCTGGTGCCCGACGGCGACGTTCCGCCGGTAATCACCACGGCCTTTGCATTGACGCGCTTAATCGCCGCGTACGAGTCCTTCAACATGCGCACGTACAACGCCGGGTTGCCCGACGGCTCAAACCGGAAATTGATATTCGGCTCGTTCCAGATTTCAAAATCGGTTACGCCGTACGATTTGTAACGAGCCGCCACAATCCCGGCGAATTTGCCGTACTCCAGCGGATCGGCCGGCGCACACAATGCGGCGTCCTGGCAACCCTTAGCCGCGGCCCACGGCGGCGCAAAATCGATAATCATCAGCACTGTAAAGCCATGCGCGCGGGCCGCCTTGGTTACCCGGTCGTAATCGGCCCAATTGTACGTCTTAGCCGAATCCGGCTGCACACTGGCCCAACTCACGTCGTAGCGAATCCAACGTACACCCGTCGCCTTCATGTCGTTCAAACGCTGGTCCAGATCGGCGGCCGACAACGACGTCAGTCCGGACGCGAAACCGTATCCACTCGAGGGCGCCACCGTTTGTCCCGCCGGCGCACCCAGGCGGAACGCAAACTCCGGGTTCACCACATCAACCACGCCAGCGGTCACAATGAAGGCCGCCATCACCACCGCCGCAATCAGGTTGCGCGCTCTCACTTTTTACCCTTGAGGTGGAAAATAGTATTGCTGTGCTGGCCCGGCACCACCCGTACCACGACACCCCCAGGCACCCGGCGGCCGTACATGCGGGCCTCGCGATCGTAATCCGTAAAGTAGCTGCGCGTGTCATCCCGGAGCAGAGCCCGCAATTTGCCGCGCATGGTCAGTAATTTCAGCCGCAATTTCGCACCGTCCACCAGCAGCTCCGAAGCGTACACCTTGATTACGGGCAGGTGCGGATAGCGCTGCAAAAACGCCTCAATTACCGGCCGCAGCCCCGCCGAAGCAATCGAGAACGGCTCGGCGTAGACATCCTCAAGCGAGCCGTTGAGCGTTAACTTATGCGCCACATCCGCGATAATCTCATCACCGTTGGCTACAAATGTCTCCCTGAATGCCCACAGCACCAGCACCAGCGCCAGGTCGCGGTCGCCCGTCACACGACTCACCACTCCCAGGGCCACGCGGAACACCCGCTGCAGCGACCCGCCCAACGCCCGGGCCGTCAGCCGCTCCGGCTTGGTGGTTGCGTGCTCCATCAGCGTTTCCATCAGGATCCGCGAGGAATTCTCCAGCACCAGTGTGCCGTCGAAGTCAACAAATGTCTTATTTAACCGCGACATACACTGCTCCTGCCACTACCATCATCAGCTGCATCAACCCATATGTCAGTATGAGCCGCTTTTCGGCCGCCACCCGTACCGGATAGTGCTCATTCAAAAAGCCAAATTTTATCGCATCAGCCAGAATATACGCCAGCGTAACTGCCAAAAAGTAGATCATCAAATACAGGTCAAATGCTGCCAGTGCTGCTGCCGTGTCACTACCACGCCCCGCGGCCAAAATGCCGGCGCCTGCCAACAGCCAATACACGGCGTACAGCCACCACCGCGCGTAACTGCGCATGTGCAACCGGTCGCGCAGGTAGCCATGGTAGGCGTAATCCAACGTGAAACCTAAGGGGTAAACGACGAGCGCTCCTGCCAGCATGAATTTGGCGGTTGAGGTGCCGGTCGCCAGGTACGTCAGCGCCAATGGTGAGCAGAATTTGGCCCAGCGTTCAGTAAAGATCGTCAGCCATTTCAGTTTGCCGGCCTTGGAGTGGACAACCGATAACGCCATCAAGCTTAGGCCATACCCAACCAGCGGCCCTAGCAAATTGTGCCACACCAGGCTGGCGGCCGTCACCACCGCCACGTACGAAATCGCCAATCCGGTCAAGTAGCCCTCGCCGTTGACGTGCCGGGCGGTTTGCTTCGGGATCGCCAGCCGCTCGTCTTTTTTGCGGTCAAACAGGTCGTTCACAATGTAGATAAGCTGGTAGAAGTAGGCACTCACCACGGTCATGGTCACGCCAGCTGCCCACGCGCCGAACGTCAATTGGCCGTGCAGCGCCAGAAATACCAGATACGGCGTCATGCTGCCGAGCGCCAGCATCAGGTTTACCGGCAGCATCGTGTTATAAGCGATGCCAAAGTACAACCTCCGCAAAGCCGCCGCCGAACGTCCAGCCGTGTCATCAAACGACAGCGTGCTCACAACTTGGTCTAGCAAGCTCATGCCGCACCTCCGGCCGCTACTTCAAAAGCTGGCACACTCCGCCGCAGCGCCGCTGGCGCCGCCACTGCCAGCGCGGCTGACATCACCAGTTGCCCGGCCGTCCAGGCCCAGGCCGCACCGCTCACGCCCATCGTCTTCATCAGTGGGGCCGCCGTTAGGAGCATCACCAGCGTGCCGACCACCTCAATGACGATCAGCGATTTCAGTGCGTGCCGAATCTTCAGCGCAATCGTGGCGATCGAGTTAAACGCCAGACTTAAACCAGACACCGCCAGAATCTGCAGCGGCAACGTGCTGCCGTGCACATACTGCGTACCGAATACCCGTAACACCAGCGGACCCGCTGCCAACATGAGCGCCACCGCCGGCACCAGAATCAGCGCCGTTTGTGCGATGCTGCGACCATACTGTCGCGCAAACACCGCGCTGGCCTTTGAACTCTCGGCAAACAGCGAATTGGCCGTGGCCCGCGGGATAATAAACAACAGCGTCGCGATCGTCATTGCCAGGTTAAAAAACGCTGCCGCGCTGGCGCCCAGCACGTCGGTCGCCATAATTGGCAGCACCATCATCGGCGCCGCCTGCGCCAGGTTGGCCAGGTAAGCACCAGCGCTGAAACTACGCACATTGCGTACCGTTTCGCGGTGCAGCACCGGGCGAAACCAGTAGCCATAGCGCTTGGCCAACGCCGCCAGGCTGATCACAGTTGCCACCGTTACCGCCACCGCGTAGCCGGTAAAGATACCGAACGTGCCCAACCCCACCAGCACAATCGGCAGCCCCACTTTGGCCACGCTCAAGCCGGTGTCCGCCAGCAGGATATATTTAGCCGCCTGCCAGCCGATAAACACGCTGTCGGTCAGCGTATTCACGGTTACCAATAGCATTATCACTACGAAAAACGCGCTGCGCCACGGGCCGCCCAGCAAGCTGTGCAGACTCGGCGAAATCACCGGCAATGCCAGCAAGAATCCAATCGACAGCACTAGCGACGCCAAGCAGGTCAGCAAGATGCTGGCGTCAATCACGCGCTCGGGGTTTTTGTGCGTCGCTGGCAGGTAGCGCACTAGCACGTTGTCGAAGCCCAACAGCGAAAACAGCGACAACGTCGTGGCCGAGCTGATGAGCGTCGATGCCAGCCCGATCTGCGCCGGGTTGTACAACCGCGCGCTCACCAGCCAGAAGACAAACCCAAACACCGCCATCACGGCCGTCGATGCCATTAAATACAGCGAGTTCTGCAGCACGCGGTCGGCCTTGAGTATGGTCAGTTTGCTATCAATAAAGGTCTTCATCATACGCTCCTAGTGGTACACCCTGGTTGCGTTAGTCGCGTAAATGAGGTTCTTGTCGTTATCGAAAAAGCTCATCGGCAAAGTGTAATCCAGCAGCGATCCGTTAGCCGGCACGTACATTGCCACCCGATCGGCCGTCACGTTGGCGCCGGTCAGCACCACATACGACTGCTTGGAAATTTCGCCCGGCGTTACGCCGTCCACCGTCACAATGCCGGTGTTGGCCATGATCTTCATGCGTGTAAAGGTGTCAGAGTTAATCGGGTAGCCGGTCTGATAGTTGCCCTCGAGCCAGGTGAACGTAGCCATATCCTGGGCGTCGGTGTAATACGCGTCGTAGTAGAAACCGTTATTGGCCAGTGCCAGCTGCTGGTTGGTGCCGCCGGTTAAAGCCCCCACAAAACCCGACGTAATCAGGAAGCAAGCCGCCATCACGGCCGTAATCACGGTCAGCCGCGCTTGCTTCGACCGCAAGCGCAGGAAGCCAAGCAGCTTCATTGCACCCAGGGTTACCGGCAGCGCCAGAAAGACCAGGTCCTGCTGCAGCATCCGAAACAAGCCGTAATCAATCACCGGCATCACGGCCTGAAACGCCACCAGCCCAATGCCCACCGGCGCCAGCGCCACAAAGTCCATGTCCAGATTGAAGTGCCGGCGGTAAACAATTGCGATCACCCCGCCCAGCAAAATGCCCGCTTGCAACAGCAGCGCGTAACCCTGTTTGCCCAGCGTAGTGATCAGGCCGGTCGGCAGCTTCAGCGACTGCATCCACTTGCCCAAGCTCGTCAGCTCCTCCACCGGTTGGGCAATCGTGCGCACCGGGTAGGCTTTCCAATCGGTGTAGGTGCCGCCCTGGTGCGCTGCCGCCGCCTGCTCCTTGACCGCCTGCCCGGCTACGTAGGTGTCGAGCAGCGTCTGCGGCGAAGGGTGCTTGGTTTTAAGCAGCGTATACGTATTGCTGTCGTTCGAGTCCTTGGCGCTCAAAATCGTCGGTAACGCCTTGGCCACATTGCCCAGCGTGGTTGAAATATTGTTACCCGTCTTGGTGTACACATCGGTCCACACGAACGTCGCCACGATCATCACTGCCACCAGGCCAAACGTAATTTGCGACGGCCACCTCGGCACCTCGGCTCGGTTGCTCAGGCGGACATTGCGCCAAATGCGCAACAGCGACAATAGCTCGTACGTGCCGCCAATAACCGCCAGCGTCACGAAGGTGGTCGAATAGTGCGACAGCACCAGCCCGGCTACCATCAGCGCGCTCAAAATCCGCCGCGTCCGGGCCGACAAGCTGTGGTTGAGCACCGCCATCAGTAGGCCGATGAAGAACAGAAACGCGATTTCCTGCCGGTTCAAAAACGGCATGTCAGTCACGAAGGTCGGAAAAGCAATAAAGATAAACGCGCTCACAAACGCCACCGCCGAGCTCGGATAGATCCGTCGGCTCAACCCCAACAGCCCCACGCCGGCCAGGGCAAACATTATCTGGTACACAATCTTGTACAACGCCATCGCACCCACGCCCGTCAGGTCTTTCAAAACCGTCGGCAGTACCGTAATCGACAGGCAGGCGTTGTAGGCATCCTGCAAATTGGCCATCGACCAGTGCTGCGCCAGGTCGGTCAGCCGCGCCACGTAATATTCCAGCTGCACGTCGTGGCCGCTAATGTAAAGGCTGCGCAGAGACGTTGACCACAACAGGGCCAGCCCCATCACGAAAATCGACCAGCCCCATAGCCATGGTGTCACCCTCTTGTATTGCGCCACCAGCGCCACAGCCCAGCCCGCCACCAGTGCGTAGGCAACCATGGTAAACACGTTGGTGCCGCCGTTGTTTAAGCTGTCGGCACCCAGCGCAGCCATTGCTGGTATCACCAGCAATGCGGCCGCCAGACCAATCTCGCGCGGCGTTAAGCGGTGGCCGCGCACTGCCGCCGGCTGTTTACGGTTGCGCCACCAGGCACCGAGCCACAAACCGCCGAGCAGCATGCTTGTCCACGGCACTTGCACCGCGCTGGTCAGTGGCCGCGGATTACCCAAGTGTGGTACCAGTTGGTTCGACACAAAGCCGGACAGCATCAGAACAATAATGCTCAGCATGCCGGTAAATACCACCCGTTCCGAGGTGGAAAGTTTCTCTGGCCGGATAATCAGCATGCTTAAAATACCGGGTAGCGTCAGCAAACCGGCCAGTGCCACGATTCCGGCACCGGGCACCACATTGTGCTCGAACATACCGGCAATGGTGAGCGCGGTGGCACCGGCCAGCCAGGTAAATTTGCGCGTCATGAGTTTCACGCGGTACCTCCATCGCGGCCCGGCAAAAAGTACTGCGCCTTACCAGATTGCGCAATGTGTGCCAGCATGCGGTCGAGAACGTGCAGGCGATCGGCCGTGCCGGTGATCCAGTCGTGGCAGTTGATATTAAAATAATCAGCCGACCGGTCGTACAGGCCACACACCACATCGGCCGCATAATCCGTGTAGGCCCGGCCGCTGTTAGTTTGCGGCTTCGGGAAGCCAAGCAGGTCACAATCAAGGGGGGAATACAGCGGGTACTCGGTCAGCGATTCAGGGCGCACAAACGGCCACTGGCCGCCGAGCAGCCAGCCCCAGCCGGTGGTGCGGCGCTGGCCATTGTCCGGCCGTTCGGTCACCGTCAGCCGCGCGTTCAACGCCAGCAGCGCCAGCGCCCGCACCGGCGCCATTCGCCACAGACCAGCCGTCCACGGCAGACGGTCCGGCCGCGCCAGCTCCTCCGGCATGCGGATCTCGCGATTGGACACCCACTCCATGCCAATGCGTTTGAGCATCTCGTACACGGCCGCGTCGTAAAATTTCGGGCCCATTAAGTACGGCGAGCGAAAGCCCACCGGCCGCGCGCCCACGGTCTGCTCGAGCGCATCGGCGGCCAACTGTAATTGCTTCTCTAGTGCAAGCAGCCCCGCCGCGTCCAAATTGTGCATGTGCTCGTGCTCGTAGCCGTGCAGCCCAATTTCGTGGCCAGCCGCGTAAATCCGCTTCATCACTTCCGGCTGCTCGGTCACTAGTTTGGCGGTCACGAAGAACACGGCCTTGGCGCCGTATTTCGCCAATGTCTCCAATAGGCCTGTGGTGGTGGCCGCCAGGTCATACTCAGCGCTAAACGGCATACCCCAGGCGCCCTCAAAATCAAAGGTCACGGTTACGCGTTTCATTGCACGCCTCCGGCAGCTTTGAGCGCTTCCAAAATCGGGCGCGCGCCCACCGCCGTGTCGGTGATGTGCTCGCGCAGCTGGCGGGCGGAGGCTTTCATGCGGCGCTGCGTTTTGGGGTCGCCCAAAATCTGCTCCAGCGCGCGCGACAGCGCGATTTCGTCGCGCGGCGCCACCACCAGGCCGTTTTCGCCGTGCTGCAACAGCTCCGCCGCACCGGCCGCGCTGGTCGTGATCACCGGCGTGCCGTGGTACAGCGATTCGTTAACCACAAACCCCCAGCAGTCGGCAAATGTCGGCAGCACCATTACATCGGCCCACGACAATAAATTGGCGCGGTGCGGATCGTTCAAAAAGCCGGTAAACTTGATGCGCTTGTCACCGCGCGCCAGCTGCTTCAGCGCCGCCGCTTCCGGCCCGTCGCCCACAATCACTAGCTGCGTGGCCGGATCATGAACCTTGCGAAACGCCCGGATCAGCACGTCGACGCCCTTCATGGCGCGCAGGTAGCCCACGAACAGCACCACCTTCTTATCCGCGTACGGGCTATTGGCTTTAGCCGTGTCCGGCTTACCCAACTGCGCCTTTGGCATCACCTGAATGCCCATGTGGATGCTGTTCTTGTCCACGCCCTCTTTAACAAGAAACGTCTCCGCCAGCTGGCTCAAGGCCACAAATTGATCCGGCAGCCGCAGCAAAAACCGGCGGTAGATCGCAATCAGGCCAGTTAATGCGCGCCGCAGCGCCCGGTGCCGCAATTTGCGCGAGGCCGCCAGGTGGTCAAAGTAATTCACTTCATGATCAACCGTTTCCGACCACAACACCACCGGTTTGCGGCGCAGCTTGGCCACGGCAATCGTTATAAACGTTGCGAACGCCATTTCCGGGAAGTCACCCACCAGGTACACATCGTAGCGCTCACGGAGCAAATGCTTAACCAGCGTGGGGTTCAAAAAAAACGGTCCAACCGCAAAATCAGGCAGCACCCGCCGATTAAAGGTATAGCCGTCCAGTGACGGGTCCCAATAGCGGTCAGCCGTAATCGTCTTGCAGAAATACACCGTCAGGTCGAGCTGGCGCGAAATCTCCTCAAACACCGGCAGGCGGTACGGTGCCACCACATTGTGCAGCAGTAGCGCTTTCAACGGTTTGGTCTTAGCCATGACGCACCTCCGCCGTGGCCAGCCGTGCCTGCCCGGCCTCGGACGCTTCGAACAAAACGGCCTCGGTCAGAGCACCGCGCCGTGACCACGACATAATCCGGGCCACTTTGTAGCGGCCATTGCGGCCCAGCTGGCGGCCATAGGCCGGATCCCGCAAGATCACCGCCATCGCCGCTGCCAGCGCCTGAGGGTCTTTCGGTGGCACGAGTAAACCATCGCGGCCGTCCGAAATCACGTGTTTAATGCCGCCAACATTCGAGCCGATCACCGGCAGGCCGCAGGCCATCGCCTCAATCAGCACCATGCCAAAGCTTTCGGCGTCGGTCGTCGACGGTAGCACCAACAGCTCGGCGCGCTGCAGTTCGGCCACCAAGTCCTGTCCGCGCTTCACGCCCGCGTAGCTGACATTATCCTGCGGCACCGGGCTGCCCTGGCCGATAATGCGCAAACTCGCGCCCGGCAGCAGCTTAATCGCGCTCCGCAGCACATCAATGCCCTTGCGCGGATCACGGAAGTCGCCCACGAACGCTACCCGGCCGCGCACTGCCGGCGCTGCCGACGGCACAAACCGCTCTACGTCCACGCCGGGTGTCACCGTAATGGTTTTATCCTCCCACAGACCCAAAAAATCATTCCGCACAAATTCCGACGCGCAAATAATCCGGGCCGCTTTGGCCAGCATCCACGGCAAAGCAAAGTGTTCGTACAGCCCGATTACACTGTCCACCAGCGCCCGGCCCTTCTTCATGCTGCCGGCGTGGTACGTCACCACCAGCGGTGTCCGCCCCGCCGCCGCCGCGGCCGCCAGTGCCATCGACGGCACTGGCGCGTGCACGTTCATCACGTCCGGCCTGACGTCGCGCACAATCCGGCGAATCTGGCGCGTCCAGGTCGGCGACACCGGCGTGTTCGAAATCACCGTCCAGGCTCGCAGTCGGTGGACCGTCAGGCCGTGCAACACTACCGTTTCACGCTGCTTGCCCGAGGTTACGATGTGTACCTCGTGGCCGCGCGCTACCAGCTGCGCTGCCATCTGCTGAGCATACAGCTCCAGTCCGCCCACGCGCGGGTAAAAATAGGGGGTAGCCATAATAATCTTCATGCCGCGTACACCTTGAGTAAGCGCGTTACGCTGCGGTCCCAGTCAAACTTGCGGGCAGCCAGCTGCGCCGCGTCGCCGCGCTTGCGAGCCAGTTGCGCGCTTAAGGCATCGGCCAGCGCCTGCGGGTCATGCGCAGCAACTAAGGCGCCGGTCGCTGGGCTCACCAACCGCCGGGCCGCGTTCTCGGGGTGATCGGTCGTCACTACCGGCAAGCCGCAGGCCAAAGCCTCCAGCGCCACAATCGAGAAACCTTCGCGCACCGACGGCAGCGCGAATATCTTCGCAGCTTTCATCAACGCCAGTTTGTCGCTGTCACGTGCTACGAAACCGGTAAACGTCACGTTCTTTGTCAGCTTCAGGTTACGCGATAACCGCTCCAAATTTGCCCGCTCCGGGCCGTCCGAGATAATCAGGCATGTTACGTCCGGCCGCGTTTGTTTCATAATTGCCACGGCCCGCAGCAAATCGTCCACGCCCTTGTGCTTCAACAGCCGGCCCACGAACACGATGTCGCTCGCCTGGGCGGCCGGCGCTGTCCGCGCAATGGTTTCGTAATCGATGCCGTTCTCCACCAGCGTAACCGGCCGCGGCGCATGCAGCATCGTCATCAACCGCTCGGCCGTCATCGGCGATACCGCCACAATGTGGTTCGGCAGCAGCACCGTCAGGCGCTCCAGCGTGGCCGCGAGCAGGCCGGCTTTGCCCAAATACCGCATCCAATACTGGTAGCCCCACACTTCATGCCAGGTCGCCACCATCGGCCGGCGCTTCACTAGGCACACCAGCTTCATCGAAAACAAAGGAAAATACGGCATGTGGTCAACGTCGGCCACATCAAATGTGCTGGCCAGCAATGTAAAGCAGGCCAAGCCAAACCTAATGCCCTGCTTAATCGACCGCCGCTCACCCTCGTACAATGGCATCTTCTTCATAATCGCGTGCAATGTCACGCCGTTCTCCGCGCGGGTGGTCTGGGGCCCGTCCCACCACTTCATGGTGTACACGTGCACGTCAAAACCGCTTGCCACCAGGCGGGTGGTAAGTTCGTGAATCCGCATTTCCTTGCCGCCATTGTGGTAGGGCCAAATGGCGTCCGAGACGATCGCGAGTTTCATTATTTACCCTCCCCGTCTCCAATGCGCTCACCGAAGGTAATCGCGCGGCGCAACGCCCGCACCGGATGCAACCGGCGCTCGCGCCGGGCAGTCGGGGACATGACCGTCACCGGTTTCCAACGCAGATTCACCACAAACATTTTCAGAATGCGGCTGCCGTCGTACACCGGCCGCAAGTTCGATTGTCCGGCCCGCGGATTGTAGCTGATCGGCACCGAGTAAATCTCGTGGCCCAGCCGCGCCATTTTGGTCACCATCTCCATTTCAATCGCGAAGTGCGGCGAGACCAGGTGCGGCTGCAGCTCATCCACCACTTCTCGGTTCCAGGCAAAGTAGCCGGTCAGTACATCGGTGACGTTGACGTGGTAAAAGTAGCGCACCAGGTGCGAAAACACCCAGTTGCCGAGCATGTTAAAGCCTTTCATGGTGCCTTCCGGGATACGGCCGCCGAGGCGCGAACCGATCACCACTTTGCAAAAACCGCTGTCGAGTGGCTCAATCAGACGCAACACTTCCTCCGGGCGGTAAGTGTCGTCGCCGTCCAACATGATCACAAACTCGGTGTCTTTGGAGAGGCTCGCCATGCCACGGCGAATGGCATTACCCTTGCCCGGCTTGGTTTCTTTCACTACCCGCGCGCCGGCCGCCCGCGCTACGGCAGCGGTGCGATCCTTGGAATTGTTATCAATCACCAGCACTTCCAGTTCATACCCCTGGCGGCGCATAGCCGCGCGGGGGAACGCCTCCACCACCTGGCGGATACCGGCTTCTTCATTCAAACAAGGGATTAATGCGGTAATCTTTTTCACGACTGGGTCCCTACATAAAAGTGAATCGATTCCTGCTGGTTCGGCAGCACCACAGCAATCTCAGCCTTGGTCGTACCGGCCGGCAGGGTGGCCGTCACTGCCACGTTGCGCGCCTCGCCACGGTGAAGCGTCAGCGTGCCCGTCCGCAGCGTCTGCGCTTGGCCGTTTGACCTGGCCAGCACCACCGCGTACGGGTAGGTCACGTCCACGCCTTGCTGGTTGTGCACGGTAAAGCTAAACGACACTGGACCATTTCCAGCAGTTTTGGGCAACAGTAGTTGCTGCGTAAAGTACAGCTCGGTAAAAGGTTCCGGTTGCGGCCACAATTTAGCTGCCTGCAGGTGGCCGCGCACCCAGCTCAGGTTGCTTAACGCCACCGTGGTCGCCACCAGCAGCGCAAACCCTGCGCCAATCAGCCAGCGCCAGCTCGAAACAGGTGTCTTTTTGAGGTTGTTAGACTTCATAAATTTCGCTCTCGCAACACATAAAGTGGTCGTGTTATGACCATCCTCGCATACGATCACCAATTCTAATACAAACAAACTAAAAAGTCAATAGTTTTATGCTCGAGACCGCTCCACTGCCAGATATGCAAATTTCAAACATCGTGTAAAATAAGATTAAGCATAAGGTTATTCGTTTTGTCCTGGCGCCGTCATCTTAAGCACTGGCTTGTCCCGCACAAGCACAATGACCACCGTCCGCACCTTATCCGCGCGCACGGCCTGGCCATTGTTGCTGTCTTAATTGTTGGCTTACAGACAACAGCTCTGGCCGTCCGTCCCGCCGCGGCTCGTCCGCCCGGTCATCAATCCATCGGCGCTGTCCTGGCCTACGCCACCGACATCACGCCCCAAGAGCTGTTCGATCAGACCAACCAGCAGCGCGCTGCCAACGGTCTGCCGCCACTGCAGCTTGATTCACGCTTAAACGCCTCCGCCTCGGCCAAGGCTGCCGATATGTTCCAGTATGATTACTGGGCGCATGTTAATCCGGTCAACGGCACTCAGCCGTGGTACTGGTTTACTCAAGCCGGCTACAGCTACTCATACGCCGGCGAAAACCTGGCCAAAGACTTCGACACCACCGCCGGCGTCATGACCGGCTGGATGAATTCACCCGGCCACCGCGCCAACATCCTAAACCCCCACTACGTCGATGTCGGCTTCGCCGTCCAAAACGGTGTGCTCGTCGGCGGCCAAACCACCCTAGTGGTAGCCCACTACGGCGCCCCAGCTTCCGCCGCCATTGCGGCCGCTACGCCCGTGCCGTCCGCCCGCCCGCAAGCCCAACCCATTGCCGCCACCGCCGGCGAGCCCACCGCCACGCCCACCCCGGCTGTTAGCGCCACGCCATCACCCGTGCCCACGGTCGCACCGGTCGCGCCCATCGTCAAAGGCCAAATCTCCGCCGGCCCCAGCGCCCCCGAACCGCACAGTTACAGCCTGTTCGCGCCCTTGTCGCTCACCAAAACCCTAAACTGGCCCAGCCTCATTTCGCTCGGGTTGCTGCTGTTATTGTTTAGCATTTACTTCGTTACCCATCTGGCCGTCTGGCGCAAGGGCCTCAAGCGCTGGCGCAGTCCGCACTACAAGGCTTACGCCGTCGCCAGTCTCGCAGTGCTTGGCCTAGCCATAATTTTGCTTGCAACTTCCGGTTTTGGTATGGTTGGGTAGTATAATAGCCACCATGGAAACCCCCACCCCTTACGGTTTTGATCTCGATCCCGGCGAGCAGATCACGCGCGTTATCCATCGCTCCATCTTAGACTTTTTGCCGATTGCTATTCTGGCCGTCATTCTCTTCCTGGCCGCCCTGGCGCTCACTTTTATCGACGCGCGCTTCCCCGGGAGTTTCCCATTTCCGCCATTGCTGACGCTGGCTTTGATTGCCGTCATGGTGGTACTGTCCGCCATTATTTTCTTGGTCGGATTCACAGTATACCGTCGCAACGTACTCATCTTTACCAATGTCCATCTCGTACAAGTTACCCAAAACAGCTTGTTTAGCCATCAAGTCTCACAAATCAACTTTGATCGCGTGCAAGACGTCTCGGGGACGCGCACCGGGTTCCTGCAGACCGTGTTTAACTATGGGAATGTCGAAATTCAATCAGCCGGCGAGCAGGAAAAATTTATCTTCACCAATGCGCCCGACCCGCAACGCATTGCCGACGATGCGCTCGAAATTCACGAACAGTGCTTGCGTAATGCACACCAACCCGAGCCAACGGAGTAACCGTCAACCCCACTGAATAGCCCGCCTTGGCGTTGCAAGAATTATAAGAAGCTTGCATAATACAACCCCGTCCATCGGCTGCAGACCACCTCAGGAGGTGCTCATGATTCCCAGCCAGTTGGCAGTGTACCAATACATACGTGAGGATTGCGGCGGATCAAAGTCAGCGCCCCACGGTCAGACACTCGCCTACATTATCAATAAAGAGGGTAAGTTTGGCGACGAAGACTGGGTGCAGGTGATCCTCGATGAGCTAGTGGAACGTCGCGCGGTCACAATCCGGGCTAACGCCGTCGAAGTTGAGGAGGTGGACCCTGTCGCACTCGATGACGGCGATGTGGGCGACGACGAAGGCGAGGCGGAGCCGGTTGGAGGAGAGGCAGTGCCTGCGCCCGAAGTTTCACCGCCAACTGCAGTCGTCGAACCCCTGGCACCGTCCAGTCCCGTTGGCGTGACCGCAAGCTCAGCCAGCATACCGGCTCGCAAGGTCGTTTCGGCAGCATCAGATGATGCGACGACGGCACCGCCGGACCCCCGCGTCTGGACCAGCGCCAGTGCAAGGTCCCATCGCGGCTCCGCCCGGCCGCCAGACGACCCGCTTACCCGAGCCAGAATGCGCGCTCAAAAACTCGAGACCCAAAAGGATCAATTGCGCAGACGGCTCGAACTCGCCCAGTCGCGGACCGCCAAGGCGGTCGAAGCAGCCGAAGCCGAGCGGCGCCTTCGGGAAGAAGCCGAAACCCGTGTCAGCCAGCTATCGGGTCAGCTCGAGCAGCTGCAATTGCAGTTCTCGACCTCGGCTCAGCAGGTGATTCAGGAACGGGCGGCCGCTCAGGAGCAGCTCGACGAAGCCCTCGCTACCCAAAGGGATCAAGCGCTAAGGCTTACGCGGGCCGAAGCGACCGAGCACAAACTCCGTGACAATCTCGAGCAGCAAAGGCGAGAGATCACGCGCCTCACCGAGCTCAATCAAAGCCAAACGGCTACGATTACTGCGCGAGGACGGAAAATCCAGGACCAGGTACGGGAAATCGCGCACTATCGTGAACTGCTAAGACAGTCCGACGAGCACCTGCAACTCACCATAAGGGATTATCACAGGCTCGAAGCGGTCCTTGAACGGTTCCGCGCCCAACGAACTCTCTCTCGCAAGTTCCTCATATGCGGGCATATGGCCACCACCTTGGTGGACCCGGGGCACGACCCCGATCGCAAGGACACCTGCTCAATGCTACTTGTCATGGAGCAACCGGCGGGGCTAATCGGGCTGGCTCTTCCGCCGGCCGACGCACCGAGGCAGGCACAACCCAATCAACCCAGTCCTCAGCTGCGGCGGAAGAAACGCCGCAAATTACCCAACCACTGCGCCCGCACAGCCTCCTGTTGTGCGGGCGCCCGTCATATCTAGCAAAAATATTGTTAAAATGTAACCATATGCCCGAATTCAAACTCTCAGCCCCATATCAGCCCACCGGCGACCAGCCCCAAGCCATCGACAAGCTCATGGCCGGGTTGCGGCGTGGCGACCATGAGCAGACGCTGCTTGGCGTCACTGGTTCGGGCAAGAGTGTGACATACGAATCCCCCGTGGTCATTAGGCGAAAAGGCGTTATCACCCAGCAGCCCATCGGTGCAGTAGTTGATGAGATAATGAAGCGTTATCCGGAGCGCATACACTCGGTCGCCGGAACGCAATTCATCAATCTTAAACAGATACAGAATGAAGCCGACTTTGAAACCTATGCTTTCAGCCCTCAAACTGGCTTACTGGGCTGGGATAAGGTCACCCAGGTGTCGCGACACCAGGCTATCGGCACCATTACAACGACACTCGCATGTGGTCGCTCGGTTCAGAGTACCACCGACCATAATTTCTACGTTGCTCGCAAGGGGCAGATAAAACTAGTCGACGGCCTTGAATTACACGAGGGTGACGTGCTACCCATACCACGGCTTCTCCCAGAACCGACCCATCCCATCACTCATTTAGATCTTTCGCAATATGCCGACAGTGTAAAAACGTACGCCTCGGTACTACATCAAGCGCAGAAATCTGAGGTATTCTGGGAAGCTATCGGTGCTCAAAAAGCGTGGCGAGTGAAGAATTCTGGTGAGCGTATCAGACTCGATCACTACCAACAAGCCGCTGGAGTTGCTCAATCCTTTGCTCCGCCAGTAAGTACCCTGGGGTCCAATAAACTGGTCGGTCAGCTCCCCGCAGCGCCTCTAATTACCGCTGAATTTGCTCGAGCACTGGGTTATTACGTTGCCGAAGGTCATGCGGAACGAAACTACATTACGATCGCATCAGGTGATAACGAAGTTATACAGAACTTGACTGCCTTCTGCGGCCAGTGGGGCCTTCGTTTTCGAAAACGCCTCATGAGAGAATACGACTATCAGATCTCATCGAGTCTTCTAGCGGCGTTACTCTCTAAATGGTGCGGGGTAAACTCCAAGAACAAACATCTGCCAGAATTTTGGACCCAGTTATCAAATCAGCACTTGTCTGGACTTATCAGTGCTTACTTTGACGGAGAGGGTGGGGTTGACGGTGCACAAGTGGCAAGCACCACGGCCAGCCCACGCTTAGCGTCCGAACTTCAATATGCTTTGATGCGATTTGGGATAAACGCCAGACGCCGGAGAAAAACTGTATCTTATCGAGGAAGCCGCAAGACGTACTGGATATTGGCTATCTCTGGCGGCGAGAACCTGCGCCTATTTAATCAGTGCATAGGCTTCGGAATAGCACGAAAGCAGCGACTACTACAAAAAATTATCTATGCAGGTAGTGATACTAATGTTGACCTTGTCCCATTGGATGGCAATGAACTGAAGAAACTCCGTATAAGGTTAGGACTCACACAAGTAAAACTTGCAGTAGCCAGCAAGGTCAGTAGATCATATATCTCATTGATCGAAGCAGGCTTGCGGACACCATCAGTGCAAGTGGCACGACGTTTCATCGCAGTCTTCAGCGATATTATCACAACAACGAATGATGAATTGTCATTGCGTACTCTCAGAGACATGCAGGCCCTGACAAACCTCGGTTGGAGCCCGGTAACCAGCATCGAAACGTCAGACCAACCAGTTACGGTCTATGACTTTGCCGTTGATGGCTCCCAAACCTTTCTTACCGGATCCGGTGGCGTATTTGTTCATAACACCTTCACCATGGCCAACATCGTGCAGCAGTACCAGCGCCCCACGCTCGTGCTGTCGCACAACAAAACCTTAGCCGCCCAGCTCTACAGCGAATTCCGGCAGTTTTTCCCGGACAACGCCGTTCAATATTTCGTCAGCTACTATGATTACTACCAGCCCGAGGCCTACATTCCGCGCTCTGACACTTTCATCGAGAAGGATTCGTCCATCAACGAGGAAATCGACCGCTTGCGCCACGCCGCCACCATGAGTCTGCTGACGCGCCGCGACGTGCTGATTGTGGCTTCTGTAAGCTGCATTTTCGGCCTCGGCAATGTCAGCGATTACACCGCCATGACCGTCGACCTGAAAGTAGGGGAGCGGCGTCTGCGCGACAAACTCCTGCGCCAGTTAAACGACATTCAATACCAGCGCAACGATATGGATTTCGTGCGCGGCAAATTCCGCGTCCGCGGCGATGTTGTCGACATTTTCCCGGTTGGCGAGGAAGTGGCCTACCGCCTGGAATTCTTCGGCGACGACATCGAGCGCCTGCGCCGCATCGACCCGCTGACCGGCGAAATTACCGGCGAACTACAAGAACTGAAAATCTTTCCGGCCAAGCACTATGTCACCCCGCAGGAGAAGCTGCAGGTCGCCATCAAAAAAATCAGCGCCGAACTCGACACCCGCCTCGGCCAACTCGAAGCCGAGGGCAAAAACCTCGAAGCTCAGCGCCTCAAGCAACGCACCAAATTCGATCTCGAGATGCTGGCCGAAACCGGCTTCGTCCCCGGCATCGAAAATTATTCGCGCTTCCTCTCGAACCGCGAACCCGGCGAGCAGCCCGCCACCCTGCTCGATTATTTCCCCGACGATTTTCTCATGTTCGTCGATGAGTCACACATCACCCTGCCGCAGGTCCGCGGCATGTACAACGGCGATCGCGCCCGCAAAGAAACCCTGGTTGATTACGGCTTCCGTCTGCCCTCGGCGCTCGACAACCGCCCGCTCAAATGGCCGGAATTCGACCGCCACATCAATCAGGCTATATACGTATCTGCCACCCCGGCCGATCTGGAATTATCGCGCTCAAGCCAAGTCGCCGAGCAGGTTATCCGCCCCACCGGCCTGCTCGACCCCGACATTAGTGTGCGGCCCATCACTGGCCAGATTGACGATCTCATCGCCGAAATTCGCACCACCGTCAGCAAAGGCCAGCGCGTGCTCGTCACCACCCTCACCAAGCGCATGGCCGAAGACCTCACCGAGTACCTGGCCGATAATGGCATCAAGGTCCAGTACCTGCACAGCGAGGTCAACACGCTCGAGCGCGTCGACATTCTGCAAGACCTGCGCGCCGGCATTTACGATGTGCTGGTCGGCATCAACCTCCTGCGCGAGGGCCTCGACTTGCCCGAAGTTTCCCTCGTCGCCATCTTAGACGCCGACAAAGAGGGCTTTTTGCGCGGTGAGGCCGCGCTCATCCAGACCATCGGCCGCGCCGCCCGCCACGTTGAGGGCCGCGTCATTATGTATGCCGATCGCGTCACCACTGCTATGAAAGCCGCCATTGACACCACCACGCATCGCCGCCAAATCCAGGCAGCCTACAATCGCGAGCACGGAATTACCCCCGAGGGCATCCAAAAGGCCATCGGCGAGCGGATGCACCAGGCGCAGGAAGCGCAAAAAGCCGACGTGCGCGAATTCGATCCCGCCAAAATCCCGCGCGATGAACGCACTCGCCTTATTAAAGAGCTCACCGATCAAATGAATATGGCGGCCCAAAACCTCCAATTCGAAAAAGCTGCCGTCCTGCGCGATCAGATCGAACAGCTCAAAACCGCCTCCAAATCCAGCGGCGCCAAAACCATCCGCGGCCGCTAAACCAGCGCCGGCTGCTCGATCCCGTTCAAAAATCGCTTGGTAATCGTCGCCGTTGCGGCCGGCCGCTCAATCGGCGCCAAGTGCCCCTGGTCCTCCATGATCACCAGCGTTCCGTCCGGCATTACACTCATCAGCCGCTCCAGCCGTTTCACCGGCACCATCACATCCTTGGCGCCGGCAATCAGCAACGCCGGCATGTCGAGGTGCGCCGCGTATGGCTCCATCGGCGTGCGGATGGCCGAGAAATATTGGTCCGTAATCACCCGCGGATTGAGCGTCCCCAGATTCGCTTCGCCGCGTTTTACCATTTCCTGCCGCCTCCGGGCCGACACGCCCGTTATCAACATGCGCTGGCTCATCTTGTCAATCGTTCTGCTCGCCAACCATCGACGCTGCATCTCATACGGCATCACACGCCCGGCCTGGTAATACATCGAAGTCAGCCAGGCGGCGTAATCCTGCCGCGCATCCGCCAGCGATACGCTCACAAAGGCCGACGGCTTGTGCCGGCCAGTAGCGCCGTGCACCAGCGCGATCAGCCCGCCGTACGAGTGGCTCCAGCTCACCCAGTCCTCCGGCCCCATCGCTACTACAAATTCGTCCAGCCACTCGGCGTAGTTCGCCAGAGTATGCGGCACATCTAGCGGCTCCGACTCGCCGTACCCCGGCAAGTCCGGCAAAACCACCCGCCAACCCGCGAAGTGCTGCACCATGTCGGTCAGCCCCTTGTGGTTACCGCGAAACCCGTGCAGCATCACCACCGTTTTGTCCCATTGCGGATTGCGCTCCCAATAGGCGGTACGCTTGCCCATTACCTCGATCGTGTGCTTAATCATGCGCTTTTTATGCTTTCATAAGCCTTAATCAAATTCTGACCCATCACTGGCTGCTCAAAATCCTTAGCTAACGCCAACCCTGCCGCTTTCATATCATTCAGCCGCGTCCGGTCACGCAGCAGTTGCTCCATGCCGGTTGCCATGCCTTGCGGCGATTTCTCCGTCAGCAGTGCACTCTCGGGTGTCAGCCCAACCGTCAGCAGCTCGTCGCAATACACAATCGCCAGCCCTGCCGCCAACGACTCCAAAATCGTCAGCGCCTGGGTATCAAAGTGCCAGCTCGACAGCACAAACACGTCGCACTCGGCCATAATGCTCGCCACCACCGAGTTCGGCTGCGACCCCGTGAACATCACTCGGTCTCCTATCTGCAGCTTGGCCGCCATCTCCCGGCACTTCGCTAGGCTCGGGCCGTCGCCCACAATCACCGCGTCCCAGTCTTCATCGCGCGGCAGCAAACCCAGCGCCTCCACCAGTTGCTCAATCCGCTTTTCGGCGCTTACCCGGCTCACGCTCAAGAACCGCACCGCGCGTCGTGGCGGCAGTTTCACGCTCGGTGGCAGGGCCGGTGGATGCTTAAAATCAGCCTGGTCAATCACGCTCGGCACCACCGCGATCGGCAATTTCACGCCGTAGCCCACCAGCCGCTTGGCCACGTGCGGCGACGGCACCACTAGTTCGTCAGCCAGCGTCATAATATCAAGCAAAAGTTTCAGCATGGCGCGTTCCGCCCACGGCATCTTCGGCAATCGGTAGCGCCCACGCTTTACCCCGTGCAAAGCCAAAAAAGGCGGGTACCCCAATGTCATAAAACCGAGCAGCACCATCATTTGCCCTGGCGTTTTGCGCGCAATCTCATACATAAATCCGTGCACCGTGTGCACCAGCGGCACGCCTTTGCGCCGCGCCACCAGCCAAGCCAGCAAGCCCAAAATACCCTGCGTATGCGAATGTATCACATCCACCTTACCCACCGCCCGGTCGACCTTACCCACCAGCCCTGGATAAGGAAGCGCTACCCGAAATGTCGGCGCCGTCGTCGGCGTCACCGGATTGCCCATCGACGCCAATCGCACCACGCCCCGTTCTTTGTCGCGCCAGCCCGGCACGCTCGGCGTCACAACAACTACGGTGTGGCCGGCCGCCTCCAGGCTCTTTTTAGCCTCCTCGATTGAAGTCCGCACCCCATCGCGGCTGGGTGTGTAGATATCACTGAACATCGCAATCCGCATATGCTTAGACTTTAGCATATTTGCTTTCTACAAATAAATATGTTACTAAGTCTTTGCTGTAAGAAGTACCTTGGCTTGCCGGCCCACGCCGGCTCAACATGGAAAATGGAAAGAGGTGAGGCCGTGTGTCCGCACGGCCCAGCGCTTCGCGCCGTCCGCTCAAAGTCCACGTAATCGGGCCAGATAATGCGCTGGCAACACTGGTTCATATAACCGGCTTCATCAGCCTCGTGGGTTTCGCCGCCGGGTTCGATCCGACGGGCCAGCATATTCACCCCGACAGCCAGTTCGGCATCATCGCGCGCCAGCCGACGCTCCGCATCGTGCTGGTCGAGCACCCCGCTCGTCCGATTGACCCAGAGGTCGACCTGCCGGCTGTCTACGAGCACGTTCGGGGCCAGCTCATCTGCACCGGTGAGTCGCTCGGTGGCCGCCTGGCCGCCATGCTGCACCAATACGCAATCCAGCAGCGCAACGGCAGCGATGCCGACGTCGGTCTCGCACTGTTGAGTGTGCCGCACATGCTCGACCACCTGCAGCCGAAGGCTCAGCGGGGCATCGTGGCCATCAACCGTCTGCACCTACCCAACTGGGCGGGCCGGATCGTGATGCCGGCCATCGCCAGGCCCCTGACCAACTCATTTAACTACCCCGAGCTTCTCGCACGCGAAGGCCACCCTGAGCGCCTCCCCGACTGCCGCCGAAGCTACGCCCGTAGTCACTGGGCGCTCGCCTCCTGCCGCAAGCTGGCCGAAACTGAAGTGTCGGGTCCACCCCACCCGGCCAACCAGCGCGTCATCATCGGCTTCACGCTGGTTGACAACACCATCAACAATGTTTCAGTACGGCAGTGGTCGCGGCGGCAATACCCGAGCTGCTTCGAATACACGATCGAGGACGCCATCGATCATGCTTCGGCAGTGATCTACCCATGGCCATACCAGCGCTTTTGGCGCGATGTCCTGGCCTACTTCTATCGTCTGTGGGGTCTGTCGTGCACATAAAAGCACGGCGGTCCCCAACCAACAGCCCCGGCGGCTACGAGCCGCCGGGGCTGTACCCCGCAATTATTGCCCTAAACTAAAACCGCCGCGTGCAGTCTGCGCCCAAAATTTGGGGCAAAACCGAACGAGGCGGTTTCTGTTAAGCAAGCTAAGGGCCCGGTCGCTTTTCGCAACCGGGCCCATCAGCCCCTTTCATCTCGTTAAGGATTAGTCGTAGTGGAGTATCGGCGTCCAATCCTTGTAGTTGAACGCGTTCTGGATGGTGTATATGTCGAGGTGGGAGTCGTGCAGGTTGCCCAGCAGTATCCACACCACTACGATCGCGGCCACCGAGAACGGCAGCAGGTCTGTTGGCCAGCCGGCGACCCATAGCTTGCTTAGCAGTACGGGAACACCAAAGTAGATCAATGCTCCCGCTAGCGCCGGCCATGTCAGTTCGTCGTGGCCGACCTTGGCCAGGTCGAAGATCAGTGACAGCGCATCCTTCGCTTTGTAACCAGGATAGTCGCTGGTGTAGCGGATCACCCAGCCGGCGGCGTAGCCCAGCGAGTAGGCCGCGGGCGCCCACCACCAGCGTGAGTACCAGCCGTTGGGAGCGAGGTGGTAGCGCATGGCATAAGCGGCCAGCACGATCGCGACCGACAAGCCGGTGTCCCACAATAGGGCCCACGACTGGGTCCGCGGGTCAAGGCACTGAGCCAGTGATCGATGGTCGAAGACCATGCGGGTGAACACCCACAGGCCGAGAGAGCAGGCTACCGCCACGACGCCGATCAGCCACAGTGGGCTGCGGTAGCCGTCGGTGGTGGCGGTACCAATGCGCACTATGCCGCCGTAGACCAGGATGCCCAGGGCGGTAGCGACCACGAACACCCACCAAGGCGGCCGCAGATCGCGCGACACCTGCGACCAGGCATATATAACCGAAGCAGGCAACTTTGCCTCCTTACACGAGAATCGAAGGGCTCATGTCGTGGGAA
>Ga0265338_10002576_pt1 | contig 26790 bp, 20 predicted proteins | sample 42126metaG_FD_193579 | JGI IMG/M metagenome (GOLD analysis project Ga0265338, IMG submission 193579) | Rhizosphere microbial communities from Carex aquatilis grown in University of Washington, Seatle, WA, United States - 4-21-26 metaG | ecosystem: Host-associated > Plants > Roots > Rhizosphere...
TCGGTGTCAGGCTGACGCCGATACCGGCCGCGAGGATCACCTGCCCGTCGGTGGCGGTAATGCTTCCGCCATTGTTCACGTTAGGTGCGGCCACCAGCACCAGACCACCGTCGCTCGCCGTTCCGTTGGTGTGCGTTGTAATCGATGCGCCAGGTGCAATCGTGATGTCACCGGGCGCCTGATACTGACTCGCAGACGATATCACCACGTTGTTACCAAAACCCAGGATTTCGTTCGGGCCTTGGTTATTACTGCCGCTGGGCTGCGTCGAGCCCGCCTCGAGCGATGCCAGGCCGCCACTTGCATTCAGGAAGAGCTGGTTGCTGGCGACAATGCCTGCTGCATCCTGTGCCAGGTTACCGGTGACAGCTCCATTCGTCAGCGCGGGCTGATCGTCGTTTGTATTGAGCAGATCCAGCGATGACGCGACCAGCGAATGCACGTTGACCTGTGAGCCGGGCCCGAACAGAATACCGTTGCGGTTGATTACCAGCACCGTGCCCTGCGCGGTGACATTCCCCAGGATCTGGCTCGGCGCGCCGCTGGGATCGACGATGCGGTTCAGGACAATCCAGTTGTTTGCGCCATTCGTCTGGGTGCCGGCCGACTGATCGAAGTTGAGTGTGGTCTGCTTACCGACGTTCATGGTTTGCCAAGTCAGCACCGCATTCTGCGCGGTCTGCTGGACGTTCACATCGACAGCACCGTTGGCGTTGACAGTCTGTGTGGGCAGGTTTGCGTTGATCCACAGCGCCGGATTGCTCGTGTCGCTACTTACTCCAGGAGCCACTTGCAGGCCGCCGACGACCAGACCATTCGGTACGCTTGACGCCACCCCTGCGGCGGCGGCCGCGGCCTGTTGTGCGGCGATCTGCTGCGCAATCCCCTGCGCGGCATGCGCAAGGTTCTGGATCGAAGGCTGACTGGCCTGCAACGCCTGCCGCGGCGACACGCCGACACCCAGGTTGACACCGCCTCCCGCCGCCGCATTACGTGCAGCGCTCATCTGTGCACCGATATTCGCCAGATTGGTCGCGCCATGCGCGTTCAGCGCGGCGCCGGCGGCCAACATCAGCGCAATCGCGTGACAGACCGGGCTAAGCCGCAGCGGCATCGATCTTGCAGATGAATGAATCGGCTTTATTTGATTGCGGGTACGAGCGCTCATTCGCAACTTTCCTGGATAACAAGCAATTCTGACCTTAGCGGTCAACGGTGTACGGTTCATGACAGGTCCGATGCCGCGACGCGCGTCCATCGAGATGGCCAACTCAGCGCGGCTGCGGCGGGCAAGTCTCTTTCGCGTGCCGGGCGTCTCCACCCGGATCGCGGCAAAAACGTGTGCCTCTAATAAATCTGACGAAGCGAACCGCCGAGGACCGCACGTTGTCACAAAGAAAGCCGATTGCAGGCCGCCTGGGCGCAGCGATTCAACCCAGGGGTTGAGCCGCTCAAGCCGGCAAAACGGGTACGCGAGACACTGGCGCTGCGGCCAACCGGCGACCTGACTGCTATGAACAAGCGAGATCGCGCCGCGCAGGGGATGCGAATTCAGGAATAGACCGGGGTGAAATGAGGCTCGTGAATACGCGTGGGCCGGGCGCACTGGATATGCGCATCGGGCAGATACAAGGCCCCACTACGAACGATGGCGTTACTATGTCAACGCGTTGAATGCCGCATCAACCCAGCAATACGATATTTCCGGGTAGCTCGGTCACGCGCGCACCGTAGACCTGATGGATCATTTCAACGGCGCGGTCGATATCCGCGATGGACAGATTGGCCTGTACACGGCGCTGGCCTAGCTTTGCGTTGCGCAAGATGAGCTTGCCAGGCCGATAGCGGTTGATTTCATCGACCGCTTGGGCCAGCGGCACGTCATCGAACACCAGCAGCCCGCGACGCCAGGCGGTGACAGTCGCCGGGTCGACGCTGGATACTGGACGCACGTCGCGATCGCTATAGGCGAGCTGCTGGCCAGCCGATAACGTCAATTGTCGCCGCGGATGCGCAAATGCGACGGAACCCGAGACGCAGGTCACACAGACCTGGTCCCCCGCGCGCCGCACGTTAAATCGCGCAATCTGCGCTTGCAGCCGACCGCGCCCCGCTACGACGACAACCGGTCGGATCGGATCGGTCCGCTGCGACGATGGCGTTGCCGCGACGATTTCGGCTTCGCCGTCGAGCAAGTCGATGCCGTGCTGCGCGGCCTGCCCCGACTGCGCTACCTGTACGGGCAGCATATTGATCCGGGTCTGCGTGTTCATCTCGACCTTGACGCGATCCGAGAGCGCCACCTGGCGCTGCTCGCCGGTGCCGGTCCGGTAATCGGCGGCATAGTCGTTGAGCGCGGGCCACAACTGCAGCGGCGGACGCAATGCCAGCCATGACGCGCCCGCCGCCACTGCAAAACCCACGAACGCACGCCGGCCCGGCCGCAATGGATGTACCGTATTCCCGGTCCAGAGCTGGCCGGCCGCCGCGTCTTGCGCCGCAAGCCTGGCCGCCAGAGAACCGACCGCATCCCAGGTGACGCCCATCATCGCGACCACGCGCGCGTGCTCGGGGCGCTCTGCGCACCAGCGCCGAAACGCCTGCCCTTCCTCCGGCGTGGCGTCCCCCGAGCGCAGGCGAACCAGCCAGGCCCGCGCCTCGGGTTCTACCGCCGCATAAATATCATCGATTTTGCTCATTCCGATCGCCTTTCGGCTTTACGTTTTCCGTCCCGGTCGTCGTCCCATGACCTCTCCCACATACACTCGTTACAGTACTTCAACGCAATGCTGAGCTCCTTTTCGACCAGGCGCAGCGAAATTTTAAACCGCTGGGCAATCTCGCGGTTCAACTGATTGTCGACGCGGGCCGCCCACAAAATCGCACGGCGGCGTGGCGTGAGGCCACGCATGACCGCTTCCAGCGCCTCGAGTTGAAGACGGCTCGCGACAATGCGCTCCACGTCGATGGTTTCATCCTGGACCTCGAACATCTCGTCGATCTCCTCCTCATGGAGGTGACGCCGTTCGTGGCGGTGCCGGTCGATCGCGAGGTTGGTCGCCATCCGGATCAGGAACCCCTCGGGATTGGCCACCGGGCCGGTCTCGGCCATCGTTTCCAGTCGCATCCAGGTTTCGTGCAAGGCCTCGCTCGCACTTTCCTTGGACCCTGCGACGAATTCCAGCCGCTTGCGAAAAGTCGCATAGCGCGTCACCAGCAATTTCTTGAGGTCGGCAAGTGTATTGTCGGCCATACCCGCTAACCCCGTTGATCGGATGAAGCGCAACCACTGGTTACGCCGGTCGCCTGCGGCCGCAGCAAGATCGTCACCGGCTGCGGCAGGCTGGCCGGCGGTCCGTAGTCAAGCACCAGCTCGCGTACGGCATCGGCAATCGCTGTGTCGCGCGCGGCGTCGCCTGTCGAACTTAGCAGCTTCGACGCCGTGACCGACCCCGAGCCGTCGATGCGCAATTGCACGGCCAGACGATAGTTGCCCGGGCGTGTCTGCGGCGATTCGCAGAGCGCTTCGGTCAGGCGCGCTTGAATGACGAGCGCATACGAAGCGGCTTCGCCGCCACCGTCTATCATCGAAGCGGCAATCAGCTCGGATGGCGACAGCGGTGTTGAAGTGTGCTGCGGCTCGATCGACGGCAGGATAACCGCTGAGTTCGCGCTGGTAAAACGTGCGTCCAGGCCGGTTCCCGCAAGCAGGCGCTGCAGCGCATCCTGCGCCGAAAAGTCGCCGCTCACGGGTGCGCTGATGCGCGTGCGCAGCAAAGCGGCATCGGCCATCACCAACAATCCGGACTTGCGGCTATAGTCTTGCAACGCTTCGGCGAGAGGTTCGGCTGGCGACTCGACGTGGATCGTGTCGGCATGCACGGGATCAGTCAAGGCGGCATCCTGAGCGTGAACGCTTCGAGTCATAAAAGCGCTCCCAAACCCAAAGCATGCGGCCAGCGCCAATACACTGGTCGATGCCCGTAAGCCTGTCATGTATGAATGCGGAAATAGGATTGCGGCGCCGCTGGCGATGGTGACGGCGATGGTGATAGCAACCGCATCACCTTCCTGGAAGCCGTATCATAGAAACACAGTGTGACAATCAGATGTCAGTCAGACGGCGCGGCTGCCGGGCAGGAACCGACACGCTACGCTTGTGTCATGAAGCATCGTGCAATTCGCGAAATCATTAGTCGGAGAAAACATAGGCTCGATTGGCCTTTCTCGGCGACATAAACGCAAAGTCAGGAAAAATCCTGTTTCGGACCCACCAGACATAACCCAACAATGCCAGTCCGATCGCCACCTCAACGGTACCTCCAAGCGGAGATCCCGCAAGATCATCAAGTTGAAACGGTAGCTGAATGATCGCTGCCAGCAGATACGCGTTATAGGCACCCACCTTGTTTCTGTAAAACCCCCAAGCGAATAAAAGCCCGAATGCGATCGTCGCTACGCCGACAAGCCATCCAGCACCGACAGAAATTTTCTCGCCTATGCCAAAGCCATCGATAAAGCCCATGGCCGTCTGCGCGCATGCGATAAGCACAACCCACCCGATGTATTTTTGATTGGCTTCGAGCAACCGGGGATCGGCATAGGACGCGAGCAGCCAGGCCAGTTTGCGATCTTTTATGCCTCGCCCTGATAGCCTTGCGTATATTTCAGATCTGGCGATACCTGACGAAGCCAGGCGGGCAATTTCGGCTCGCGCTTCTTTTTGATTCATTCCGGTTCTTCCACGTGACGACGACTACCTGATATAGCACCCAAACTTTTGAGCCTGCTCCGCCACTTGGTGCACGTAGCGGTCATGCTCACTCGGGGTATGGCTATGGTACCGGCCCACCCCCGTCCAGAAATCCCCCGACGCATTGATCTCATAGCGAATGATGTACGCCGACCCGTTGACGGCAAGGCACGCGTCATTTTCAATCTGAGATGCTGTAACGCCGAAATTATGCCGAAAATAATTGATCCACACCGTGTTGATCTGGGTCGCGCCGTAGTCCTCGGTACCGTTCGTATTCGAATGTACCAACCCAGGCCGTAGATCCCCGCTGGACTCTATCTCGTGCACTGCACGCAAAATGCACGACGGCACCTGATACCGTTGCCCGGCCTCTACGACACAGGCCTGGAAGGTTTGCTCCGGCATGGGAGGAGGAATATACGGCATCGCGATCACCTTGCCTTTATAGGCGGCGGTCCGGTTTCTCCGTCAACGCGCCAGACCTACCGACCATACAGAGCAGTGGTGAACATTTATTGACGGAAGGTGCGTACAAAAACGCAGTCGCCGGTTCAGGATCGGTTATTTCCAATATTAATATGTAGTACGAATTACAATATCGCCTTCATCCCGCCTGGAACAGTAGGGCATCGATCAGGTTCGAGGCTGACGATTGATGAAATTTGTACGTATCATCTGTCAAGATAGCAAAACATTTAACCACTAGGATGGGACCGGAAGGGCAAAATCGCGCGCTCGCGATAGCCTTGGATCGATGGAGAGGCGATGCGCACGATAGACCGCAACCGACTCCTGCGCGCGCGGCACCGCGCACGCCCGGCACATCAGCGAGGCATCGCAATCGTCACCGTATTGCTGGTGGTGGCGCTTGCGGCAACGCTGGCCGCAAGCGTCGTATGGCGTGAAATGGTCGCGCTGCGCGACGTGGAAAACCAGCGCCTGAGCGTCGAGACGATGTGGGCCGAACGCGCCGCAGTCCAGTGGGCACGCGCGACGCTGCGCGAGGCAAGTGCCGACTCCAACGTCGCCTATGTTGGACAGCCGTGGTCGGCCCCCGTAAAAGACGCCCAGCTCGCGGACTTCCTGCCGCGCGATGCCATTGCCGTCAATAGCGATCTCGCCAATGCCTATATTTCAGGGCAGGTCGAAGACGCGCAAGCAAAATTCAATCTGACGGATCTGGTGTCCCGCCCCGGTCCGAGTGCCCCATGGCAAACCGATGGCAACGGGCTACTCGCCTATCGGCAGTTGCTGAGCACACTGTCGCTCAATCCCGCACTGGCTCAAGCCACGGCAGACTACATGCTGCGCTCGCTGACCGATGGTCGCGGCAGCGAAAACTGGCCCATGCAATTGGTTTCGATCGAGGACCTGAAACGCGTGCCGGGATACGATGCGCAAACCGTGCACGCGTTGTCATCCGTCGCGACTATCCTGCCCGACTACACGATGGTCAACGCCAACACGGCCTCGGAGCCCGTGCTCGCGGCGGCCATTCCCACAGTGTCGGCAGGTCAGGCCCACACGCTGGTTGAACGGCGCGATACGGCCTACTTCAACAGCACCGCGGACATTACCCTCGTGTTGTCACCGCTGCTCACCAATGCCGAACTTCCGGCCGGTGCAATTGTCGCTGTGAACAGCAGCTATTTCATCGTGCATTGCCGGATTCACTCTGCGAAAATCAACACGCGCGTCGACACGTTGATTGGACGTTACGGTATCGGTAATTTCGCCTGGACCTCGGTGGTCTGGGTCCACCGGCTCGCCACATGAAGCAAGCCGCGAACCGCGCTCACTTGCCCGGGCAATAGTCGCCTGCGGAACCATAGGGCACCGGTCGGATTTCCTCGATGGATTCCCTTTCGTCCAGCGCCCGCTCCTGAGCCTGCCGGCGCAGGCCGTACCAATACTCCATCGACACGAGACACGCAACCGGCTGCCCATACTTCGTGATTACCACGGGATGCCCCTCTGCATCCCTCAGTGCTCGGGACGGGTTTTTGCTGAAGTCGCGCGTCGCAATGGACCGTGCATGCTCCCAAAAATCTGGCTCCACCGTATGCCCCCTATGTCCGCTCGTACTACATCGTAGCCGATGCCAATGTGACCGCATCAGTCCATTATCGCGAATACATTCGATATATTTTTAAGTCTTTGTATAGTTACTTATTCTATATAAATAGCATTAACAGTACAAGTAAATAATTTTATCCATACTCAAACTCGATGTGTTTGAGTATGAAATTTAATTTCATAAAGTTTATGATGACATTTTTGCGACAGAAGATACCCAACATAATCCGAACGAAATATCCCGTGCTCGCCAAAGCCACGACACACTTACGCTTTACAAAGACCTTACCCGCACTTTTACACAGAATATTCATATTCAAGCTGACTTTATCGAGTGGTTTCGCATTATATTTTTTAAAAAAATAATTATCTTAAATAATTTCATGGCGGCGCCGAGAAGAAATCTTGATAAGCTTATTTATCTTTCTCGATTATTTTTGTCCTGACTCGAAGGGCGATATCACTCTCCCGCCGATTAAGCACGACGAATTTTAAGAATTGTCGATTCCCGATGAATCGGAAATTCTTTGGCCATCAATGCTTGAAATCGATGTTGGTCTCATCTCTGGAAATCGCCGAGCATCGCAGGTCCTGGCGCACGCTCGTGACCATCGACCTTTTGGATTCTGCTAGAGCCGCTCTGTCACCGACTGAGCCATGGCATTCAATTCGTCCATCAGGAACCCCGACAGCGCAATCCAGCCGTCGGCGTCCGCCCTCATCACCTCGGGCTCGCAAGAATACGTCATACGCTGCGTCAGGAGCTTATCCGGCGATAAACCTCTATGCCGGACAATGAGTCGCCGCACCAGGCGAAAACGTTGCGCGGCAACGTGACCGGAAACCGAGCTGCGTTCACCAGCCTGCGCATAGCTCGCTCCGCGTAGCACATCCCGAAAGATCTGTATCGCGCGCCGCATTTCTTCGGGCTTTCCTATCGTATCGCGCTTGTTCCCGGCACGCGTTGCCAGTCTGCGCACCGCAATCGTGGCTGACGGCTCATCTCCGGAAGCGGGGACGCCCAACGCCCGTCTTCCATCCAATTGCGTCCGCATTTGAGCTTCGAATGCGTTCAACATGTCTTCGGATTCCGCGAAGCAAACCACCACGACCCTGCCGGTCGCATCCGCATGCGTCACGTCAATGCTGAGCAGGCGTGCGCATTGGTTCAGGTCCGGGGTCATCACTGCTCCGATGCCGGCTGCAATGTGACCGAGACGGTGGCGTGGCCGGCTTGGGCGTCTCCCGTTGCATGTGCATTGACCACTCGCACGTGGTCGGCACGACGGACCTCGTCCAGCCAGGCCATCCACGCGCCAAACGGCGCATTTTTTGCGTCGACCTGTACGCCTTTGCCAAGCACGATGAACTGCGCTTGTGGAATGCCGGCCTGCGCGAGCGATGTTCCAAGTGCATCGCGCAGTGCGATTCCCGTGGGCGCACGGATGGCCGCAGCGCCCTTCAGCCGGCGCGCCTGGTCAACCTGCATCTGCACGTCAACCAGTTGCCCTTCCAGCCGTGGCAAGCTGGACCTGATCTGTGCCGATCCATCCCAGGCCGGCGCCCACAAAATGTTGTAGATCAGCGCCAGCACGATGAGCGTCCCGCCGACGATCAGCCACTGCTTTTCGCGAAGTGCACGCGCCTCGAACCATTCGGTCAGCGCGGTCTTGATTGCGTGGGCTTTAGTGTCCATTTGCCGCTATCCTCCTGAACGGACAGACCATGCGCCTCAAGGCGGCGCTTCAGGCCATCCTCGTCGATGTCTGTGCCCGGTTTGAATGTGACGTCGAGCGCCCCGCCGCTGTAGTTCAGTTCGGCGATCGATGCCGAAGAAATCGGCCCCAACGCCTGCGCCAGGTCGCCTGACAGCGCCAGGAAATCCTTCGCGTGCAGCTCGCCCATCCTATCGCTCAAACGGGTCAACTCCGAGGCCATCTGCGCGTGTGGATCGAGGATTACTCGGGTATCCGGAAACGCTGCCTTCACGAGCACCGCCATCTGTGCATTGATCGTATCGCGACGATGACGCAACTGAAGCCATTGCACGTTCAGCGCGACGATCGAGATTAGCAGCGATGCGCCCACGAAGGCTAACGCAGCGCGCCATGGCTTGAACCCTCCCGCGCCCAGCCGGTTGCGCCCGGCGTTCGAAAATTCGAACTGACAGAGGTCGAACCGGCAAACAAGTGCGTCGCTCGCGACCGTCGCGAGCGACACGCCGCGTTCCCGCCATGCGGGGCTCGTCTGCATCAGCAAGGACTCACCCGCTCCTATGTCAGCGTGGCCCGCCGGCTCGACTCCGCGTTCGACCCCGTGCTCGACTGTTTGTCCAACCATGTGCGCGACGCCCGGCTCGGTACCGGCCGCACTATCCAGCGAATAAACCGTCAGGGGCAAACGCTGTGCCAGTTCAGCCAGCGTCGCGTCCAGTTGCGCGGCATTCACGCTCAGGCCGAAGCCAAGTGCGCCTTGTCTGAGCGCGAGCTCCACCCAGCAATTCTTGTGGTCATGCGCATTGGCTTCGTCGACACGGTCGCGTCGCACAATCAGTACGCTCGCCATAGTCTGCGGCGCTGCCAAGCCCGCGCCGTCGACCGCGTCTTTGGCGGGGTCACCGGCCGCGCCCACCCCAGGCGCCAGCTCGCCCGCCAGATTCGACGTGAGGTCGCTCGTAACAGCCTCGCCGCCGGTACGGGGCAGCGCGCCCTGCAACGCATCGGCAATCGTCGCACCCGCCTGCGGCAACTCGTTGGACGCCGTAGCACTTTGCTGCTGTGCAGATGCCTCGGGCACAGGAATACAGTGCACAAGCGGGACGGCGCGTAGCCGTCGATGGCCTGCCCGCGCGAACCGCTCGATGACAGAAGCAAACCAGGTGCGATCGAGCACCGCCAGACAACGTTCGCCTGAGTCGAGCACCGCAGGGTCGATCGCAATATGACAAGCCTGCGAGTCCTGGATCAGGTACTCCTCGACCACGTTGGGCAGGACGCGCAGCAGACGCGGCCCGGTCACCGGCGGCAGCTTCGCGTTCAGGAGCAGCGTATCGCGTGCCGCCACAACCAGCACCGTCGTGTCGGCCACAGGCAGCGCTTCAAACGGCGCTTGCCCAATGTCCCGTACTTCGTTCTTGCGTCCGAACAGCGCAAACGACATCGGTGCCTGCACCCATCCACCCGGACCCAATACGTCGCTTGATGGCAGCAGCACAATCAGGCTCGACATGCATGCTCCCTGGTTCGATGAAGAGTTGGTGCGAGCGAGCGACGACCGCATCGATCGTCATGACGACCACAGCGTAGCGATCCAGTCATGGCCGTTGCACCGCAAAATTACCCACCCCGCTGCTGACCACCTGCAGACGTACATCTCCGGAGCTCAGCGTGACAGTGACAGGCACGTTGATACTTTCGTCACCGAAGACCACTCGTGCGATGCTGTCCCCGCTGCCTGTGTAGTGGATCGCCACGCCGGTCACCTCTGTGCCCCAGTGGTAAGGCTTGAGCAGATCGTCAGCCAGCGGGCGCCATGCACCGCTTTCGGTGCGCTCGTAGAACGCATAGCCGCCTTCGATCGGCTGCCACGCAATCGAGGCCGAACGGATTTGCGCGTCGTCGTCCGCGGACTCCAGCATCGTCGCGAGGCGCTGCGCCTCTTCATCAAGCCCAGTGCGGCGGTTACGCGCCGGCGCCAATGTCACAACCGCGATCAGCAATCCTGCGATCATCAGCACTACCAGCATTTCGATCAACGTGAAGCCGGCGCACTGCTGCCGGCCGCCCGGCACGCGATGCGCATCAGTCACGCACACATCACCAGTGCTATTGCCACGAGCCAATATCTGCATCATTGCCCTCCCCACCTTCCTTGGCGTCTGCGCCATAGCTGAACACATCGATCGCGCCGTGTACGCCGGGGTTCAGGTACTGATATGGATTGCCCCACGGGTCGTTGGGCAACCGCTCGAGATAACCGCCATCCTTCCAGTTGTCCGGAATCGGATCGGCCGTCGGCTTCTCGATCAATGCATGCAAGCCCTGGTCGCTGTTCGGATATCTGCCGTTGTCGAGCTTATATAGATTGAGCGCCTGCATCATCGTGCCGATGTCCTGCACTGCGGCCACGCGGCGCGCCTGGTCCGGCCGGCTCATGATCTTCGGCACGATCAAGGCCGCCAGAATTCCGATGATCGCGATTACCACCATGACTTCGATCAACGTGAAGCCCCGTTGCAAACGGCGCTTTGAACTGCGCGTTGAACTGCGATTGGAACAAAGTTTCGTCAGCATGTTCATGTCGGTCATCATTGATTCACCTTCCTGTCTAAAAATAAGGGAACGCCCGTGCACTGCTTCCTCGATGTTTCCTCTCACGCGGCCCATCAAACGACACGAGACAACACCAGATCGTCCAATTCAAGTTCACCTAACCGGCCCCGTACTATGTTCATGCTCCGCTTCTCCCGGCATTCCCTGACGCGTCCCAACGTGCTCGCCACGATCGCGGCGGTCGCCCTGTTCATCGTTGTGCTCGCTGCATGGGCATGGGCCTTTCACGCTCCTGCGCCGGCCATGATCGCGCGTCCGAGCCCGGTAGCGTCGATCGATGCCTCGGCAGGCGACACGTTGTTCGGTGCACAACCCGATAGCGGACACCACGACGCGGTGCAACTGCTGGGCATCCTCGCCTTCGACCCGCGCCACGCCGCAGCCGTCGTCAGCGTCGGAGACGAGCCCGCGCATGTGGTCCGGGTGAATGGCTCGATTGCCGATAACACCACGTTGAGCGAAGTGCGCGCGCATTCGATCATCGTCGAGCGAAACGGTGTACAACGCGAAATCACCTTGCCCGTAGCGCAGAATCCGAGCGCATTCGTTCGCTGAGAATGTGCCTGCCGCGCACCTACATGCGCGGAGGATATCTGCGCGGCGAGTATCTGTACGATGAGCGCCTGCATGACAATGCGCACGACAGCGTAGTCGGCGTGCATGTCATTGCACCAGGTTGTTCAGCTCGATGATCGGCATCATCACGGCCAACACGATCACCAGCACCACGCCCCCCATTGCCAGAATCAGCAACGGTTCGAGCAGGCTGGTCAGAAACATGGTCCGGCGCTCGAGTTCGCGCGACTCGCCCTCCGATGCGCGGTCGAGCATCGTCGTCACATCGCCGGTCGCTTCTCCCGAACGGATCAGATGCACGAGCACCGGCGGAAACGTCTTCGTGTTGCCCAGCGCGCGCGACAGCGACGTGCCTTCGCGCACGCGCACGATCGCGTCGTCGATATTGCCTCGCATTGCGTTGTTGCTCAGCGTGTCCGCCGCCGCCTGCAAGGCACGCAAGATCGGCACGCCTGCAGCCGTCAGAATGCCCAACGTGCTGGAAAAGCGCACCGTGTTATAGCCGCGCACGAGATTGCCCAGCAGCGGTGCGGTCAGCACCCAGCGATCGAACGCGAGCCGCGGGCCGGCCTGCGCGAGTATCTTGCGTATCACCCAGACTACGACAACGACGCCTATCAGCGTGGCCCACCACCAGTGCCGGACATAGCTCGAAAGCGCCATCATCATGATGGTCAGGAACGGCAGTTGTTGCTTGGTGCTCACGAACACATTGACCACCTGCGGCACGACATAGCTCAGCAGGAACGTCACTATGCCAAAGGCAATCAAGGTCACCACCGCAGGATAGGTAAACGCCAGCAGAATCTTCTGTTTGAGCGCATTGCTCTGTTCGATGTAGTCGGCCAGGCGCGAGAGCACGATCCCAAGCTTGCCGGTATGCTCGCCGGCCGCAACCAGTGCACGATAGATTTCCGGAAAATCCCGCGGATGCTGCGTGAGCGCGTTGGCAAACGAGTGGCCGGCCAGCACCTCGGCGCGGATCGCGGCCATCAGTTCGCTGATGTAGGCGCGCTCGGACTGTTCGCTTAGCACCCCCAGTGTCTCGTCAAGCGGCAGTCCGGCGATCAGCAGGCTTGCCAACTGACGCGTGAGGATCGCCTGCTCCCGTTGCGAAAGGCGCCGGCCGCCAGCAAGCCGTGGCGACTGCGTACCGCGTGAGCGGGTACCAGCGGCTTCGACCAGCATCGGCATCAATCCCTGCGTGCGCAACAGACTGCGCGCGCCGCGCGCGCTATCTGCATCGAGCACGCCCTTTTGGGTCCTGCCCACCTCGTCGACTGCCTCGAAACGAAATGCTGGCATGTTCTAGTCTCCCCCTGTCACACGTAACACTTCCTCGAGCGACGTCAGCCCTGAGGCGAGCCACCGGTTGGCATCCTCACGCAAGGTGCGCATCCCGGCCGCGCGGCCCGCGGCGAGAATCTCGGCATCGGGAGCATTACGGTGGATCAACGGCCGGATGTCTTCGTCGATCAGCAACAGTTCGTACACGCCGCGCCGTCCCGAATAGCCCGAGCGTGCGCATTTGTCGCAACCCATCGCGTGCCACCGGCCATGCGCACCTTCACCTTCTTCAATACGTTCCTTCTTGCAGGCCGGGCAAAGTTGACGCACGAGCCGCTGAGCGAGTATCCCGAGCAGCGACGACGCAAGCAGATAGGGCTCGACGCCCATGTCGGCCAGCCGCGTGACCGCCGAGGCCGCGTCGTTGGTGTGGAGCGTGGCCAGCACGAGGTGACCGGTCAGCGACGCCTGCACCGCGATCTGCGCAGTTTCCAGGTCGCGGATCTCGCCGATCATGATCACGTCCGGGTCCTGCCGCAAAATCGAGCGCAATGCGCGCGCGAAATTCATACCGATTCGTTCATTGACCTGCGTTTGGCCGATACCCGAGAGGTCATACTCGATTGGGTCTTCGACCGTCATGATGTTGGTCGTTGCAGTCTCGAGCCGCGACATCGACGCATAAAGCGTGGTTGTTTTGCCCGAGCCGGTGGGTCCCGTGACGAGCACGATGCCGTGCGGCCGGGCGATCAACTTGTCGAACTTCACCAACGTGTCGGCGGCCATGCCCAGCGCTTCGAGATTCAGGCGTGCGGCGTCTTTTTCCAGAAGCCGTAGCACGGCGCGCTCGCCGTGACCGGTCGGCAGCGTCGAAACGCGCACATCGACCGGGCGGCCACCTACGCGCAACGTGATGCGGCCGTCCTGCGGCAGGCGCTTCTCAGCGATATCGAGCTGGGCCATGATCTTGATGCGTGAAATCAACGCGCCATGCAGCGCCTTTTTCGGCCGCACCACATCGCGCAGCGTCCCGTCGACGCGAAAGCGCACCACCGAAACATTCTCGAACGGCTCGATGTGGATATCGGATGCTCCTTCGCGTGCTGCCTGTGTGAGCAGTGCATTGATCATTCGGATGATCGGCGCGTCGTCTTCCGATTCGAGCAGATCCTCGATTTCGGGAATGTCCTGCATCAGCCGCGACAGATCGACCTCGCCCTCCACTTCGCCGATCACCTGAGCAGCGCCGCCATCCTGGCGCGAATAGGCCGTGTTGATCGCCTGCACGAGTTCTTCGGATGGGACCCGCACCAGCGTCAGCCGGCCGAATTTGCGCGCCACTTCCGCAATCGCCGGCAAGCGTGTTCGTTCGCTGATCCACACCTCGAGCGTGTCTGGATACTGGTTTACGGCTAGGATCTGGCCCGTGCGTGCGAAGCCATAAGGCAACATGCGCAGCGCGGTATCCGTCGCAGTTGCCCGCGGTTGCGTGACAGTGACACCTCCGCTCGCTGCGGCAGCGACTGTGCTGGTCATGGCAACTCCCGGCTAACGGTCGGTGACAACGACGAAGCTGGACCTGCCGATGGTGAAGTCGGCGACGGTGCCAACGGGACGGCAGATCCGTCGCTTTGCGTGGAAGTCGTACCCGAGGTACGGTCGACTCCCCCAGCGGCATCCGATGTGTTGCTTGACGTAGCCGGTGCCACGCTTCCATCCGCACCCGCTGCACCACCCTCTTTCCTCGGCTCAGGCCGGGTCATCCGGTTCAGGTCGAAAATCCCCTGCGCCGCCGGCACGCCCTGCGCCGGAGTCGATGAAAGCGGCGGCACGGTCGGGCTGTCCTGGTCGCGCTCGATCCGGTTGTCCGGCTGGTATCCATCGGTTTGCTGACGGATGTACTTGTAGCGGTCGTTCGAGATCGCCTGCGCGGTACCGTCATCGCGAATGATCACCGGTCGCAAGAACACCATCACATTAGTCTTGGTGCGGGTCTTGTTTTCCGCACGAAAGAGCGATCCGATGACAGGCAGATTCCCCAGCAACGGCACCTTGTTATTGCCGTCCGAGTAGTTATCCTGGATCAGGCCGCCCAGTACGATGATCTCGCCGTCGTCCGACAGCACCGTCGATTCCACCGAACGCTTGATGATCGTCACACCGCCCGGATTATTGGTGGAGGTCGGATCGACCGATGAGTCCTCCGAATAGATCTCCAGCTTGATAACACCACCCTTGGTGATCTGGGGCTTCACATGCAGCACGATGCCCACGTCCTCGCGATCGAAAGTGTTGAAAGCATTGACGCCGGTGCTGGTTGCCGCGGTCGCCGTCGAGTACGAACCGGTCTCGACCGGCACGTTCGATCCAACCACGATCCTCGCCTCTGCGTTGTCCAGCGTGATGAGGTTCGGCGACGACAGGATGGTCGCGTTGCTGACCGTCGAGAGCGCCTGCACCAGCGCCCCCAGTCCGAAGAACTTGCCGAAGTTATGCAGTAGGCCGATGTTGATGCCGTTATTCAGCAACGTTGTGGCGGCCGAGCTCGACAGGCTCTGGCTCAAGTTCTGTCCTTGTGCCGTCAGATTGACGATGCCCTGGCTCGTCGAGGTCGCGAAGTTGCTCCCGCCGTAAAGTGCGTTGTTGCCGTTACTCGACTGCAACGCACCCTGCCACTGCACGCCGAGGTTCGCGGCACTCGTCGCGCTCATCTCGACGATCATCGCTTCAAGATAAACCTGCGAGCGGCGCACATCGAGCTGGTCGATGACGTTGCGTATGTTCTGGTAGACCGGTTCGGGCGCGGTAATCACAAGGGAATTGGTCGAGGGGTCGGCGACGATCATGCCGCCCGAGCTCGTGTCATTGTCGCCGCCGCGGGCGCTGCCGATCAGGCCGCCAGAGCTACCACCCAAACCACCGCCATAGCTGGAGCCCGAACCGCCGGTGCCGCCGGTACCGCTTGCACCGCCGCCCCCCCCGCCGCCCGTGCTGCCCGGTAGCGGCGGCAAACCCGTAGAGCCCGTGGATCCATTCGTCCCGCTGCCGCCGGCTGTGCCGCCGTTGCTTTGACTAAAACTCTGCGAGCCGGATTTTTCCGATCCCGATCCCGATCCCGTATCGCCGGACAGCCCCAGCATGCCGCGCAACACCTTCGCGAGATCCACGGCACTCGCGTTCTCCAATCGCACTACATGCATGTTGCCCGCTACGCGTGTGGGGGCATCGAGCTGAGCGATCAGTTCCTTCGCATCCTTAATGCGTCCTGGGTCGCTGGCGCGCAAGAGCAAGGAGTTCAGGCGCGGGTCCGCCGCTACAGACACCTTGAGCGTTGCATCGCTGTTGCCGATACTGCTGGGGTCGAGCATCTTCTGCACGACCGGAGCGAGGTCCACCGCGCTTTCGTGCTGAAGCAGCACCATCGCGACCTTTTGCGAGGAACCCGAATCGATACCGGCGATGACCGATGCGATCCGCCGCACGTTGTCGGCATAGTCGGTCACCACCAGCGTGTTGTCGTTCGCGTACGCGGCTATCGTATTGTTGGGGCTGATTAGCGGCTTGAGTGTCGGCAGCAGCGCCGTCGCCGATTCGTTCTTCAGGCGGAAGACCTGCGTGATCACCGTGTCGCCGCGCGCCTGCGGTGTGTTGCCGACATACGTCGGGACCCCCTGCAGCTTCGCATCGGCTTCCGGCACGACCTTGAGGATGCCGTTGTCCTGCACCAGCGCAAAGCCCTGCATGCGCAACGCCGCCTCCAGCGTCTTCAGTGCGCGCTCTTTGCTCACCGCGTTGTCCGAGACCAGATTGAGCTGCCCCTTGACGCGCGGGTCGACGATGATCGTCGTGTCGGTCGCCGCGCCTATCGCCTTGGCGACCTGGCTGATATCGACGTTCGAGAAGCTCAGATTGACCTGGCCGTATGCGAGTTGTGCCGCTGTCAGACCGATCACGATGATCGCGCGACCTGCTCGACGGATACCAAAGCGAGTAGTGCTTGTCATAGGCCTTCTACGATGCTGCTGCGAGCCGAACTGCATAAACAGGCTCGCCCGCCTGGCGTCGTAAAAACGATACGCGCCGTACCGGTGGCCCCCCATAGATGTCACCCATCTGCCTCGCTCAGATTGCTGCGAGCGACACCTCAAGACTAAGTGTTGACATCGATAAAACGTGTGACAGATGTTACGTACAACGGTAAATCGCCGGCGAATAAGTCTCACCTACACCGTTATTAATGAACGACCGAATTGCTCTCGATTAAATCCGGATATAAGTTAGGCGCAAAGTACGTCAACGACGTGTCGAAAGTGACGTACATCGCCGCACCGATTTCCCGTGTTTTTATTAGACAACTGGAGACTTTCTAATATCGAGTTTCGTAATTCGCTACTCGCGCTTCACTCGCGTTCTTCGCTTGCAGTTATACGCATCATCGTTCATGCAACCGCCTCACCAGACCGGTACGCTTGGCAGGCTTGTCATAAAAGAAAATGCAGACTGATTACTTAGCGTAATGTTATCGACGCAAGCAGTTTTCGATATCTATAACAAAAGAAGCGACACGAGGGCAGCGAACGCCCGGGACGCCAACACGCCTCGGGCGAGGGCGCGTGTGGCTTTTCGCGACGAGTGCTTACCGACTGTGAAAGAAAAGCCAATCCTGGAATACGCGCTGCGCGCGCCCGACAGCGAACGCATCACCGTTGCCCAACATCTGGAACAATTGAGCGATGTCGATCCGGCTGCGGCACCGCCGATGCGCTGCCCGGTATGCGGCGAGCGCGTCCACCTCGCGCGCATGCACGACCGCGCGCATACGCCGCACTTCGTTCACACCGCAGGCGTGCGGGCGCTCTGTCCGCTCGTGAACGCCACGCTGCCCATCACCACGGCATTCCTGAACATATACCCGTACAACACGCGTCTCGGGTATCAGCGACGCCGCGAGTTCGCCCAGCATTGGCGGCATCATCTTGCGGAAATCCGCCGGCATGCGCCCAACTTCAGCGTGGTGCGGCTCACGCACAGCCTTGCGCAAGCCGATGTGCTGCAGATGTGGTCATGTCCGACGCTGGCGCTGCAGGATGTCCCCTACATCCTTCTCGTTCTCTCGACGTTCATCGCGCAGACGCCGGGCTTAGCTCACCCGACGTGGCTGCGCTTCCTGTTCGACACGTCGGTCAAGGAAGTTGGCGACTTGCGGCGGCCCGACAGGTTCGCGCCGCGGTTTTTCCGGCTGCACTATCGGCCCGCCCACAACTCGATGTTCCCTGATGCCAGCCACCTGCTTGACTGGAGCGAGGTTGCGATGAGCGGTGCGTTCCTGCAGGCGGATTGCTCGAACGTGATGATGTCAGAGGCAGCCACGTTTTCGGAATTCATGAACTCGGAAGCGCAGCCTGAGAATGACGCAGCAGAAAATCGTCTTGGCGCCGTTCCGATACGTAAATCAAGAATGAATAAATGATGAATAAATGTCCGTACCATTTTCAAGATATATTTATTCTATAAACGCAGGAAATTAAAATAATCCTAAGTTTGTTAAAAATACTCTGATCCGGTCGCACGCAACATTGTATGGATAACGTAATGTTTCGTACCTTCGGTTGCCAAAACGACTCGAAACATTCGTAAAAGGTTAATTCTTGGATAGGGAACTCGAATCTATATTCGAGATGCAGTTTGCGGGGCAAGCGGACTGCACAGAATGCTCTTTCCAATTGATTTTCCTTTGAAGGATATTTTCATGAAATCGAGTCAACGTAAAATCTGTAGCGCCGTCGCTCTGGCTTTCGCCGCGATAAGCGCTTCTGCGGCAATGGCAGCAACGCCGCACCTGATCAGTGGCGGTTCATCGCTGGTAGCCCCGTCGATTACCTCGGAAGGCACCGTCTTCCCGACTGCCGATGGCACCTTCTCGTATTTCTCGGCGAACTCCAGCACGGGCCAAGCCGCGTTTCTGACCAACAACTCGAGCCTGTATGGCACGACTGGCACCGTCGACTTCGGCAACAGCGACTCCGCACTGCAGGGCTCGCAAGTTACCGCATACAACGGAACCGCCGGCCTCGGCGTAACCAATGGCCCGCTGATCCAGATTCCGTATGTCACCACGCCGATCACGGTTCCCCTGACGAATGCTCCGACCGGCACGGGTCCGGCTCTTCCCGCCGACGCGTCGCACACGCCGACGGTGGCATTGAACGATGCCGATCTGTGCGGTATCTTCTCAGGTGCCTTCACGAACTGGAATCAAGTTAGCAATCCCGATCACTCGACGCTCTATCCTGCTGGCGCCATCACGGTGGTCTACCGTACCGATGGTAGCGGCACCAGCGATTTGCTGACCCGCCACCTCGCCGCAGTCTGCGCTTTGCCTGGTATGCCGACGGCATCGGGTGTCACCTTCGTTGAAACGCAAACCTTCGCGAACGTGTTCCCGGGCGCCACCGTGCCCAGTAATTTCATGGGTGCATCGGGTAGCGGCGGAGTGGCAGCGAAGCTGATCTCGCTGCGCGCTGCCGCGGCCTCCGCAAGCTCCACCGATTCAGCTGTCGGCTACCTGAGCCCGGACTTCACCAACACCTTCCTGGCACCGTCCAGCTCATCGGCGGCATCGGATAATTTGTCCGTGGCAAGCCTGTTCAACACGACGTCGGCCGTCGATGTCGTTCCGACCGCTGCAAATGCATCGACAGCACTGGCTGGGTTCGGCCCCCCGGGAACGCCGTCCAACACGGCCAGCGCAGCTGATCCGACACAGTGGGTACCGAACGCCGCAAATCCGGCGACCGGCTATCCGATTTCCGGCACGACGAACATCATCTTGAGCCAGTGCTACGCGAATCCGGCCCCGGCTACCACGCCAAGCCCCACGGCAGCAGTGATCGACTTCCTCACTACCCACTACTCGAGCGCAGCTAACGCAGCCATCATCAACGGCAACGGCTTTACCACGGTGCCGGCGTCCTATACGACGCAAATCACCAATGACTTCCTTGCGCCGCCCAAAGGTAGCACGACCACGCTCAACATCGGCAACAGCAATGTCTGTAAGGGTACCGTTACGGGTCGCTAACGCAGCCTCCTGAGCAACCCGATCGGAGAAGACGGACTTCACGACCCTCAAAAGGGGTCGTGAAGTCTTTGATGCAATCGCTGCCCAGCATGGGCGCGCGATTGCGCAACGGATCTGCTGAGGCGACACCTGCATGCCGTCTGTATCACGCACGGCCGCCGCTGACCGCTCGACGAATGTCAGCAACCGCGAAGTCTCGTGACGTTCATCATGGCACGGAGGAAAACGCTCGACTATTAAGCCGGCCGAGGTGCCTGCTCAATCCAGCGAGCGAGCTCTTGCGTCACCCGCTCGATCACCGCGGGCCAATCCCCCGGTTTGTCCTGACGGAACAAACGCGCGCACGGATACCACGGACTGTCTTCGCGGTCCAACAGCCAACGCCAGTCCGGCACCCGAGCCAACAATACCCAGACCGGCTTACCGAGCGCGCCTGCAAGATGTACTGCCGACGTGTCCACGGAGATCACGAGGTCCAGGTTTTCGACCAGTGCCGCGGTATCGGAAAAATCCTGCAAATCAGTACCAAAATTGAGGATGCGGGATTGCGCCAGCGTCGATACATCGCGCTCACGCGCTTGCGGAAGCAGGCTCACAAATGTCGCGTCCATCGAATACAGTGGCGCAAGCGCGGCAAGCACGATCGAACGACTCAGGTCATTGTTGTGCGTCGGGTTACCCGACCACGCCAGCCCGACTTTGAGTTTTGCCGACGGCCTCGCTTCCTGCAGGCGTTGCGCCCACATCCGGACGCGCGACTTCTCCGCCCGCAGATACGGCATCTGTGCCGGAATTGTCTCCAGAACGGTGCCGAAGGCGAGCGGCAAACTAAGCAACGGACATTGCAGGTCGATTGCAGGCAACGGTTCGCCGACGGCCACAAGATGGCTTACCCCGCCCAATGACGACAGCAGGCCCTTCAATGCGCGTGGCACTTCGAGTACGACCGTCGCTCCTCGTGCCTCGGCCAACGCGGCATAGCGGCAGAACTGCAGCGTATCGCCATAGCCCTGCTCCGAGTGAAGCAGAATTACCTTGCCGGCAATCACTTCATGGCCCGACCAGAGTGGCCGATCGACATGGTGACGCTGCCGTGCGGCTTCCGCGTCCAACCAGCGATATTCGTATTTCTTCCAGCCCGGCTCAAAATCCCCCATCAACAGAAGACAGAAGGCTTCATCACGAAGGGCGTTGTGTTGGTTCGGGTTCAGTGTCTGAACATGCCGGTAGCACCATAGCGCCTCCGCCTGGCGCAGCAATTGCTGTAACGCCGTGCCTCGCATGGTCCATCCGGATGCGTCGACGGGCTCCAATCCGACGGCCGCTTCGTAGCTGGCCAACGCCTCGTCATAGCGGCCCAGTTGCTGCAGCGTTAGAGCTCGACTGCACAGTATTTTCGCGCTGGCGCCCGCTTTTTCGAGTCCTCGGTCCACACTCTCGAGCGCCTCCGCGTACCGCTCCAGCATGCGCAGGGCAACGCCGTGGTTGTTCAGCGCCTCGCGCAAATTCGGGTCGCGGGTAAGCGCCTGCGCATACGCGTCGGTAGCCTCGGTATGCCGGCGTAATCCCTGCAGTGCATTGCCGCGCCCCATCCAAGCGGCGGCATGGTCCGGAGCCAACGACAGTATCCGGCTGCTGCGCTCCAGCAGTTCCTCGTATCGATGCGTGAGGTCCAGCGCAACGCAACTGCGATAGAGAATGTCTACATCATCGGGCGTTATCGCAAGCGCTTGATCGAAATAAGCCAACGCCTTGCCATCGCGACACAAGGCGAGCAGCATCATGCCGCACAGCGACAGCAACTCCGGCATGTGAGGATGGACCACCAACGCCAGTCGATAGCTGCGCAACGCCTGTTCGTGCAAGCCGAGATCCCGCAGCGCGTGACCGCGATTCATATGCGTGGCATAGTCGTGCGGCGCGATTTGGAGCGCCCGGTCAAAACTGATCAATGCATCGGCAGGACGACTCAACGCACGCAGCACATTACCTCGATTGCTCCAGGCTTCGGCGAGAGCGGGGGTAATCGCCAGCGCCCGATCATAGGCCGACTGTGCCTCGGTATAACGCTCCAGTCCAAGCAGCGCATTGCCGCGGGCGACCAGCGCAGGGGCATGGTGTGCATCGAGCCGCAACGCCCGCTGTAGCGCCGTTAGAGCATCTTCATAACGTCTCAGTTTGACAAGTACCAAACCGTGATTCGCAAACGCCCATGCATACCGCTTTTCCAGTCTTAGCGAACGTGCAATCAATGGTTCGCCGCGCAGTGAATCGCCTTGCGAATCGTACGCGAGGCCCAACAAATGCAAGGCTTCCGCATTGTCAGGCTCGATCAGCAGGACGCCCTGGTACAAGCGTTGCGCCTCCTTGATCTCGCCACGGCCATGCAGCGCGCGGGCACGCTCCAAGGTCGACCGGACCGCGGTACCCATGAACGCGGGCCCACTGCTCACCACGGATTGATCACGTTCAGTCCTAGTCTGCCTCGGTTTCATAACGCTCGCCCCCTTGAGCCAATCAACGCACGCGCGCTCACGCTCCGATCGACCGTAACTCGTCCGCTACGCGCTCAAACACATCGCTCCACTCGCCCGGTTGCGATTGCCGGAATAAGCGGGCATTCGGATACCAAGGGCTGTCCTCACGATCGAGCTGCCAACGCCAGTCGGGCAGGTAGGGCAATAAGATCCACACCCGCTTGCCTAACGCGCCGGCCAGGTGGGCCACCGATGTATCCACGCTGATGACCAGGTCCATCGACTGAACCAGCGCGGCAGTATCGGAAAAATCCATGATCTCATCGCCGAAATGCCGTACCGCCGAAGCTTCCAGCAGCACTTGATCGCTGTCCCGCACGACCTTCTGAAGACTGACCCACTCGAAAGCATCGTTCAGCGTGGGCAACAGATCCGCAAGCGAAATCGACCGGTTGTAATCATTCAGGTGCTTCGAATTTCCCGACCAAACCAGCCCGATTCGGGAGCGCGTTGGTGTGCCAAGCCGCTTTCTCCACTTCTCTGCCAGCGTCGGTGCCGCGCGCAGGTAAGGTATGCCCGTCGGGATCGATGTCTGATCGATGCGAAAGACCAGCCCCAGACTCAGCAACGGGCAGTGCAGATCAAAAGATGGTAGAGGCTCCCCGCGGGCGACGACCTGGTCAACACCCTCTATCTTCGCAAGCAGCGACTTCAGCGCCGGTTGCACTTCCAGGACCACGTTCGCACCCAGTGCCTTCACGAGACGCGCATATCGGCAAAACTGAAGCGTATCTCCAAGACCCTGCTCCGCATGCAACAGGATCGTCTTGCCGGCCACCGGTTCATCGCCAAGCCACAATGGCTGCGCGAATTTCCGTCTATGCTCGCGCCCCTGCGCGTCCCGCCAACGCCATTCGTATTCAGGCCATCCGTGCTCAAAGTTGGCCAACAGCAAGAACACGAATGCCTTCGAGAAATGCGCGGGAACGTTCGCCGGCTCGATCGCGAGCGTACGGTCATATGACGCAAGCGCTTCTTCGTGACGCATCATTACGCGCAGGGTATTGCCACGTTGCCACAGCGCGCTCGCGTCGTCCGGTGCGATCGTGAGTGCGCGGTCAAAACTCACGAGAGCCTCTTCATACTTATGTAGGCGCTGCAGCACCGTCCCCCTGGAAATCCAGGCGGAAAAATAGGTTTCGTCCAGCGCGATGGCACGTTCGCAACTTTCCAGGGCTTGCGCAAGCCGCCCCAGACGTTCGAGTGCGCCGGCCCGGTTGCATAGCGCTTCGCACGACTGCGGTGCGACCTCAAGCGCCTCGTCGTAGCTGTCCAGTGCGTCTGCGTCGCGCTCAAGACTGAACAGCACGTTGCCGCGATTCGCGAGCGCGCCCGCATGCCGCGCGTCGAGCGATAGCACCCGCTCACAGCGGGCAAGTGCCTGTTCATAACGGCCGAGGCGTTCCAGCGCCACGGAACTGTTGTATAGCGCGTCAACCAGATCCGGCTGCATGGCAATCGCATCATTGAAAACCGCCAACGCCGGTTCAAGCCGGTCGATCTCGACCAGCGCCATGCCGAGCATTAGCAATACCTCCGCATTGCCCGGCACGATGGCGAGAGCGCGCCCGTAGCTTTCGATCGCCTCCTCGAACCGGCTCAATCCTCGCAACGCGTGGCCACGCTGCCGGAGCGCCTCGAATGATCGGCCGTCGATCGCCAGCGCACGGTCGCACGACGCCAGTGCTTCAGCATGGCGTCCCAACAGCAACAGCACGCCACTTTGCCGACACAGCGCATCGATCGGCGGCGTCACCTTTTCAAGCAATCGGTCGTAAGCAGTCGCGGCATCGACATGGCGTTCGAGATCGGCGAGCATGCCGGCACGCAGCAGTAACGCGCGCGGGTGCGAGGCATTGATGTGCAATGCGGCATCAAGGCAAGCCAATGCTTCATCGCGTTGCCCGAGACTGGTCAGTACCGACGCGTGATTGGTCAACGCCAGGGCGGAGGGCATGCACTCGATAGAACGCCGCATCAATGCGTCGGCCTCATCCATCCGGCCTTGCTGAAAACGCACGACGCCCAGCAGGTGCAACGCCTCGGCGTGGTCGGGGTCGACGCCCAGCGCATCCTGGTAGCCCCGTTCGGCGTCGACGAGCGCACCGCGCTCATGCGAGGCCCGCGCGCGTGCCAACATGCCTTCGACCGGTGTCGACGCAATCCCAAAACCCGGTGCCGATGCCGCCCTCGCAGCCACCGCTGGCCCGGCCCCGACCTGTGGGCTACCCTCCGACCGGCTTTCCGTATCCTGTTCCATCGCTTACCTCCGCGGACTTCACGTCGCTCCCGGTCAGTTCCCGGTACATGCCACGACGGCCGTCCAAAAGTCCCCTCAACTTAACGCAATGCCCCTATCGCCTCACGCACGGCCTCCACTACGTCATGCCATTCACCCGCGGTTTGTTGCCGGAATAACCGGGCGGACGAATACCACGGGCTATCGTCGCGCTCACTGAGCCAACGCCATTCGGAAAGATGTGGCAGCAATATCCACACCGGGCGGTGCAGCGCGCCCGCCAGGTGAGCCACCGCCGTATCGACGGCGATCACCAGATCCAACGACTGAATGAGTGCCGCGGTGTCCGAAAAATCGGCGATTTCGTCGTCGAAGCGACGCATTGGGATATTTCCAAAACCGACCGCGTCGTGCTCACGTATCACTTTCTGCAAACTGATCCACTCGACATCGAGCTCGAGCAACGGCATGAGTGTGGTCAACCCGACCGAGCGATTGCGGTCGTTCAGATGCTTGGGATTTCCGCCCCAGGCGAGGCCGATACGCAAACGCCGCTTCGGACCGAGCACACTCGCCCATTTATCGACGCGTTGAGCATCAGGATAGAGATAAGGCGTACTGTCCGGGATACTCTGCAAATCTGTCCGAAACGCATAGGGCAGACTAAGCAATGGACAATGAAAGTCGAACGGCGGCAGCGGCTCGCCCTCCGCTACTACCCGCAACGGACCGCGCAGCGTCTCCATCAGCGATTTAAGCGCCGGCTGCACCTCCAGGATCACGCCGGCACCCCGGGCTCGCAACGGCTCTACATATCGACAGAATTGCAGCGCATCGCCAAAGCCCTGCTCGGCATGAATCAGGATCGTCTTGCCGTCGAGCGCATCTTCCCCTTGCCACAGCGGCTGCGAGAACGCGCGCTTGCTCCGTTCGCCCTTTGGATCGCGCAGGCGCCATTCGTACTGCGCCCACCCGCGAATGAAGTCGCCTTGTCGCAAGTAGATAAGGCCAAGCGCCAATTGCGCATCGACGTAGTTGGGTTCGATCTCGATCGCCTGATCGTATGCTTGTTGCGCTTCGTCAAACCTGAACATGTCGAACAGCGTGTTGCCGCGATGGAACCATGCGAATACGTACTTTGGGGCTATCGCAAGCGCCCGATCAATTGCATCCAGGGCATCCTCGTAACGGTGAGTATCTCGCAGGACAATGCCGCGGCTGCACCAGGCTTCAGGGAAGCGCGGATTGACCGCGAGCGCAGCGTCGTAACTGCGCAGCGCCTCCTCATGGCGTTCGAGACGATGCAGTGTGGTGCCCCGATTGCAAAGTACACCGGTAACGTCCGGCTCGATTGCGAGCGCAAGGTCATAGTCCGACAACGCGTCTTCATATCGTTCGAGTTGCAGGAGCGCGTTCCCACGGGTGGCGAGCGCCTTGGCATGATGAGATTCGAGCGCGAGCACGCGCTCACAGCGCTGCACGGCTTCCTGCGCTCGCCCGAGTCGCTCGAGCGCGACCGCGCTGTTGTATAGCGCATCAACAAAATCTGGCTTCGCGGCGATGGCTTCGTTAAAACTGGCAAGGGCTTCCTTCGGTCGCCCGAGATCAACCAGCGTACGGCCGCGAACCGATAGGATGACCGGATTGTCCGGCGCAATCGCAAGCGCTCGTTCATAGTTTTGCAGCGCTTGCGCATACCGCTGCAGATCACGCAGAACGTTTCCGAGGTTGTAAAACGATTCGAACGACTGCGGATCGACGATCAATGCGCTCTCGTAGGTCTCCAGCGCCTCCTGATGCCGTCCCAGCGCACGCAGTGCGCTCCCTCGATTACACAACGCGTCGAGCAGCAGTGGCGAAACCTTCAGCGCACGGTAATATGCGCTCAGTGCGTGCTCGTACCTGCG
>Ga0265338_10002577_pt1 | contig 26786 bp, 32 predicted proteins | sample 42126metaG_FD_193579 | JGI IMG/M metagenome (GOLD analysis project Ga0265338, IMG submission 193579) | Rhizosphere microbial communities from Carex aquatilis grown in University of Washington, Seatle, WA, United States - 4-21-26 metaG | ecosystem: Host-associated > Plants > Roots > Rhizosphere...
TACAAGAGTGCGGCGAGTCAGGCAAGCCTAAGACCATGAAATTACTTGAAAACCTCCTCTCCATTAAGTACGTTTTCAAAACGTTTAAGAAACGACGGCGCGTGGCTCAGCTTGGTAGGGCACTTGCTTGGGGTGCAAGAGGTCGCTGGTTCAAATCCAGTCGCGCCGACCAAAATAAAAAAACCGCCTAAAAGGCGGTTTTTTTATTTTGCCCGTCACGACTGGATTAGAGTCGAAGCCGCTGGTTCACAAAAGTCGCATGATGCGACTTTTGCGCGAGTCCGAAGGACGAGTCCCGAAGGGACAAGGCCAGGATGGCCGCAGCAAATCCAGGCGAGCTGCCAAAGGCAGCAAGCCAGACCCAGCGAGTCGCCAAAGGCGACAAGCCCACAAATCCCCAAACACAAATCCCCAAACACAGCCCCAAAAGCAAACCCAACAAAAAACGCCCACGCTGACCAACCCACGTCCCACGTGCAAGCGGCCCGTCGGTTGCAACACTCCTCCGCTCAGGAGGATCTATGAAACGATCAACGCTAACAACAGTACTATTGGCAACACTGTCTTGCGGAACAGTTTGGGCCGCCACCCCGCCCGTAGACTACAAAGCCATGCAAAAATCCGACGCCGAACTCAGTCAAAGGATCAATCAGCAGCTTCTCGCAGATCCCAACCTAACCGCTAAAGATTGGGAAGGCCTGACCGTCTCGGTGAAAAACGGAAAGGCCATCTTGCAGGGAGAAGTGACAAGCGTTGCCGCTCTCAAAGAAGTGCGCCAAGTCGCGAGCCGTGAAGCCGAAAGTGTGGACAGCCGAGTCACTACGAAAGAAGAAGCAAAAGATCTACGCGACGCCAGCGGAATGCGTCCGTAAAGAACTCTAGGACGGAGGAGGCGGCGTTTTACCCCACTCCTCATCCTTACGATTGCGGCCGTATTTGTAGAGAAAGAAGCCGTAATTGGTGAGCATAAAAAAAACTGCGGCGGCAAAGATCCATCCCCACATCGGATCCCACCCCGCGCACCAGCGGGCGGCAGAGTACAAAACGATCACCTTGGTCACCAAGAATGACCGGGCCGTATACCATACAAACCGATAGCCTAAATTTTCTTCGTGGGGCAAGGGTTTGGGTTTCACATAGTTCGGAATAAATCCAAAATACCGCTCGCGATGGAACGCGCGGATGACGTCAACCCAAGCCTCGGCCTCGGGTTTCGAAGAAGACCTGAGAAGCTCCAGACAGCGGGCAAAAATCTTATCCCAATCGTCGGGCGAAAAATCACCTTGAACGTTTCCCGCTAGATCTTCGCGGGCATTTTTCATGATGGCGGGTAACTCAGGTGCATCTGACATGGCGTAAGGAATCCTAGTCCCGACCGCCACCCTCGTCAATTCGGTCCGTAGACGAAGACGAAATGATAGTCGTCATACAAATATATGCCGGCTTGGCAGGTGGCGCACACAAGCCCACCTGTCTTCGAGTTGACTCGCGCGCCCCCGACCGATGACGGGAGCTTGCCGCGGAAAATATAGACGCAGCCGCCACCGGGACAATCCTTAAGATGGGCACCGCCATAGGCCGTATCAAAGGCATAGGCCTTCCCGACAATCGCGGTGCCACCGTTCTGTAGATCAGGCATCGGCAAGACGGCCCAGGCGCTTATACTGAAAAAGAAGAGAATCGTTCCTACAATTGTCTTCATGACCGCCCCCATGCTATCTATTCGGCTCAAATCGAGAACTTCTTTAAGGCACGGATTTATGAAAAAACGAGCGCTGAACCCTCGCCGATCCAAAAGCCGACACCCGCTCAAGCCGTGATCGCTTGTCCAAAAAGGGCGCCGGCCGACCAGTGCCAGATCCGAGACCGAACGGCGGCTATCAAGCCGCCGTCGATGCGTTTAGCACTTTCAGCGTCGGCAACGCGACCAGCTGGGATATTGTCGCCGTGAAGGATTGCACGGCGGCCACTAATTTAACTGGCAAGATTCCATTGTATTGACGCAGATCGGGCGAGTGTCGCCATCGGGAACGCCGCCGGTTACGCAAAGTTTGAAAACACGCGAAATTTTTGCGGGATTAGAGATGTCATACGTGCGCGAATCGCCGCCGTCTTGAATCACCAGCCGAGAACCCGACAAAGTGTAACTCACGAGATCTTGTCCTTGCGAAGTCGAAAAAACCTCAGCCACTTTCTCACCGTTCGGACCTTGCGAAAAAATATAGTTCGTGTCGATCTGCTCTTCGAATCCGAAGTCATAGTACGAGCACTTCATTTGATGGCCCGTCAAATCGGCAAATGCAGATGAAGCCAAGAGCATCAACGCGCCTAGAATCAGTTGTTTCATAAATCCCCCGTGTAAGGTCCGGCTTGATCGCCGGAGCGGAAGCACTTTTACCGCAATCGCGCGCACTTGTGAGCCACATATTTTGGCAACATGTGTATCCATTGTGGAAACACATCGCCTGAGCTCGCTCGACTAATACTTGAAGTGGTCGAGAGTAGACTTCACCACTGCTCGTGCGGTGCGGAACGATTTTTGATAGTCCTCTTTCCGTTCAAGAAATCCGCACATATTGCCCAGGTCGACTAGGAGAGAAGCCTCTTCCCAATTTACGGGCAGGTTTGCATTGATGGATTGGTAGCCGCCGATAAATCGCTCGCGCGCGCCCGGCGGATAATCATAAGAAAACCGGAAGAAATTTCCGATGTCGATCAATCCGTTCCCCGAATCTGAAAACTCCCAGTCGATCACGCCGGTCACTTCAGACCGATCACACGAGACTAGAATATTTTTCGGATTAAAGTCGCAATGGGCAAGTTGATGCAGCTTTTCGGTCTTTACGGCAATATGCCATTTATCCTGAACTAACTTGCGAAACCGCCTCACCGATTCGAGCTCAATTTTTTGAGGCTGCGATTCGAGATCGTTTAGAGTTCGCTCGATAAATCGCCCAACAAACTCGGTGAAATTCTCGAACTCTGTGCCAATCTCCATCTTCGGACCGATAAATCCCGCACGATCGAACGTCACCAAATGAATGGCGCCTAACTCGCGGCCGACCGCCTCGAATAATTCGAGGTCCACCGGCGGTCCATTCAACAGCCGATCCTCAAGCGTCATGCCGGCGAGATATTCCATTAAGACGACTGGACGTCCTTGCAGTTCGCAATACCCAAAAACCTTCGGTGTTTTCATCGGTCGCGATTCCAGGAACTTCAGAAGATCAAATTCTTTCCGCGCAAAATGAGAATCCGTAGAGTAAACACGCAAAACGAACTTCGGCCCCTGCCCGTCCGCGAGAAAATTTGCGTTCATAAATCCACCCGACAATTGAGTCAGAGTGAAGGCCTGGGGATTTAGACCATTTTTCTCGAGCGCCTCTTGCAGGAGCGGTGCGGGAACCGAGAGGCTCCTGGAATTGTGGCTAAATCGCTCTTTGGGGTGAATGCGCTCCATGTTCACCGGTCCGAAGGATGATTTATACCATCAAAGGTAGGTACCTCGCCGAGCCCGAAGGGGTTCACGCCTTCCAAGCACGCGATGTTAAATCCAAACTCGCGCGGATTCGACCGCCGTTGGTGATGCGTATAGATCCCGCATGCGGAGCAAAAATAGTGTTTAGCCGTTTTGGTATTGAATTGGTAAAGTGTAAGCTTATCGACGCCTTCAAGTATTCTAAGGTCCTCGAGTGCAACTCCGGAAACAATTGCACCGCGCATACGGCAAAATGAACAGTCGCAACGATGCGGTTTCACTAGCCCATTGGGCAGATCGACTTCGAATTTTACCGCCTTGCAGTGGCACGACGCCTTATGCGTTTTCTGGATTACCATTTGTCCTCCTACGCGAAGCCCGCTACCGTCTTCCTCATGAAAATTCGCTTAGCCATGATTGAAGATGCCGTGGAGATGCTCGAAATTTATAGACCCAATATTGAGGCGAGCGCAATCTCATTCGAGACGGTCGTCCCCAGTGTCAGCGAATTTGAAGATCGTGTTCGCGACACCCTGAGGAAATATCCTTGGATAGTTTATGAGCGTGACGGCAAAATTCTCGGTTATGCCTATGCGAGTACCTATCGTAGCCGCTGTGCGTACGGCTGGTCTCTCGAATCGACCGTCTATGTTCACCCTGAGCATCAGGGAATGGGAATCGGCAGGAGTCTTTATTGTAAGCTATTCGACCTCCTCAAACACCAAGGAGCGGTCAACGTGATTGGCGGGATCACACTTCCGAATGAAGCGAGTGTTGGCCTGCATGAATCTCTCGGCTTCAAAAAGGTCGCACAGTTCAAAGATGTGGGATTCAAATTGGGCAAGTGGTGGGACGTCGGTTTCTGGCAACTCCAATTGCAAAAGCCAGAAGTCCCCTGCGAATTGAAAGCGCCGCCCAACGAACACGCTTTCAGCAACTGAGCGACAATTTTGGCTGAGCCATAGGCACCTGTCTCAAGATGAGACACGGCCCGTGCTCAGTCCTTAATATTTTCTTCCACAGTTTTTCCATCCTGGTTCCAAGCTTGCACATCTGAGGCAGCAGGAGACTCAGTTATGTCCTTGAAGTTCGCATTGCTCATCCTTCTCACGCTGCCGCTGGCCCATACGGCGCATGCAGGCGCCGTGTGCTTTAAAGGAACTATGGATTTGGCCGATCACGGCAACACGATCAGCCTGAAATTCGAGATTAAGGACACTATCCTCAAAGTCACAACAGACACGCGAGCTTTCGAGCCCGGGCCTCCCGTCACCCTTGTCGCGATGCCCGGTGACCGTTGTGCGACTTGCACGGCCCTTCAGAGCGAAAAAGGTGATTTCACCTTCGTCTACGAGCCTACCGAGACTGGCGCAATGCGAACGATAATGAATTACTATGATCTCCCCGTCGCCATCACCGATCTCGATACGTGCGCCGCCACGGCGCCGAAAGCTAAAAACTAAGGCTTCTTGCCTTTGACTCTCCCATATGTTTTTCTTGCCTCCTCGGGGGCATTAATCATGCGTCTTTTCCACGTTTTACTCGTATTCGCCGGATTTGCAATTCAAGCCCACGCACAGACCAGCTCCTTGACGTCACCGAATGTCAGCGCCAACGGGCTCTTTCTCTACCGCAATTCGAATTTCGCCAAAGAAGATCAGAGCAAGGAGAGGAACGGCATCGATCTGCAAGAGACCGAACTGCAGGTGTACGCCGACGTCGATCCCTACACGCGCTTCAACCTGATGCTGTCAATCCATCCCGACTACGAAGTCGATGGCACCACCCACCGCGTGAAGGAGACTTGGGCCGTCGAGCCTGAGGAAGCCTACGCCGAAACTAACCAGGTGCCGATGACCACTATCCGCATCGGTCAATTTAAGGCCGCCTTCGGAAAACACAATTTGCTCCATACCCACGCTTATCCCTTTGTCGATGCGCCGCTCGCCAACTCGGCCTTGCTCGGTGAAGAAGGCCTTGCGGACGTCGGCGTTTCCGCGGCCTTTTTGATTCCCGTCAATTGGTACAGCGAAGTGACCGGCCAATATCTTCGCGGCGAAGGTGACAACACCGAATTTAATTCGGCGACACCGGGAGATGCCGTCGGTCTCGCCCACTGGAAAAACCTCTGGGACCTCACTGACGATCTCACCATGGAAGTCGGCGCCTCTTACGCGCAAGGCAACAATTCCCTCGGCGGAACAACTTCGCTCACCGGCGGCGATCTGACGTTCAAATGGCGCCCCGCAAACGGCGGCAAACGCCACTCCGCAATTCTGGCCGGCGAATATATCGGACGCCGCCTCGATCAACCAGGCACCACAACCGAGCGTGGCGAGGGCTGGAACTCTTGGGGACAATACCAGTTCGCCGAGCGCTGGGCCGCGCTCGCACGCTACGACCACTTGCAAGCCTCGGGCGCCAATGCCACGGTCAATACAAATGCCCTTATGAATGGCGACACCGACAAATATTCGGCCGGCCTTAAATTCCTCGCGACCGAATTCTCGTCGTACACGCTCGAATACGATTATGCGTACGGTACGCCGTCACTGACTGGCGATAAAGCCGAGCACAAGATTTATCTGCAGGCCAACTTCACCATCGGGGCACACCCGGCCCACTCTTACTAAGGAGCTGCCCACTTGCGAATCTTACTTCTCGCTCTCACCGTTTTCTCCCTCAGCGCGCACGCGAAACTTACGGTCGGCACAACCACTCAGGATGTCGAAGCGGTTGTCAAAGCGGTCGGAGGCGACGAGGTCAATACCTTCGCTGTCGCGAAGGGCACCCAGGATCCACACCAGATCGAAGCCAAACCTTCATTCATGGTCAAATTCCGCGACGCCGATTTAATTGTCTCAATGGGACTGGAACTCGAAACGGCCTGGCTCGTGCCGTTGCTCCAAGGTTCGCGCAACACCAAGATCGCCGCCGGCACCCCCGGCAACTTGGAACTTGGCCCTTCACTCGATCCCATTGAAGTTGCTAAGGGCGCCGTCTCGCGCGCCGAAGGCGATGTGCACCCCTCCGGCAATCCCCATTTTCAGCTCGACCCGATCCGCTTGGGCAAATCCGCCCTCTTGATCGCCGACCGGATGGGCGATCTTGATCCGAGTCATAAAGATCTCTTCCACGCCAATGCCGAAAAATTCCAGAAGCATATGGAAGAGAAAACCAAACAGTGGCAAACGCGGTTGAACAAGGCCGGTGTCAAAGAATTCGTTTCGTATCACAAAACATTTTCGTATTTCGCGGAACGCTTCGGGATCAAGAACACCCTTTATCTTGAGCCAAAGCCGGGAATTCCCCCGACCGCGAGCCACATTATCCAAGTCATCGAGGATATGAAGGCCCGGAAGGTCAAAGCGGTACTCATAGAAAACTTTTTTGACGATTCCGTCCGCGGCAAACTGGAAAAAGAAGTGCCCGGCGTGAAAGTGGCTAAGGTCGCCGTGTATGTCGGCGGAGAACCTTCGATCAAAACGAACGAACAGTTGATTGAAGGAATTGTTTCGACACTGGAGAAGATGTCTAAATGATTAGTATTCTGACCTTCCTCGCGGCCCCGATCGCCCTCGCCGTTCTGCTGGTCGGCATTCATGCTTACCTCGGGCTGCACGTGCTGACTCGCGACGTGATCTTTGTCGATATCGGTCTTTCGCAGGTCGCCGCTCTCGGCGCGGCCGTCAGCATGTTCTTTGTGCCGGAGGGCGAAGGCAGTCTCGCCGTCGTTTGCTCGCTCTGGCTCTGCCTTATCGTCGCGTTGGGACTCGCGCTTTTGAGGCGCTTCGAGAAAAAACTCTCGCAAGAGGTTTTAATCGGCATGACCTACGCGCTCGCGAGCGGGTTACTGATATTGGTCGCCGACAAGCTCCCGCACGGTACGGAACATTTAAAGCACGCGCTCATCGGAAATATTTTGTTTGTCACCTGGGATCAAGTTCTCGAAACCGCCTGCGTCTATGCTCTGATCGGCATTCTTCACTGGATCTTTCGCAAACAGTTCTGGGCCACGTCGCGCGGAGAGACTGAATCGTTTCTCTGGGACTTTTTCTTTTACGTACTCTTTGGAATCGTGATCACGTTCTCAACTCATCATGCGGGAGTTCTCGTCGTGTTCGCGATTCTCGTGGCTCCGGCGGCCCTCGCTGTCCGCTTCTTCGCGACAGCCACACGTCAATTGTTAGCAGCATGGGCCATTGGCGTCACCGGCCTGCTTATTTCATTCGGCATCAGTTATCACTGGGACTTTCCCGCGGGCGCGGCGATCGTGTCGGTGATGACGGCGGGATTTTTCTTAATTCTGATTACCGCTTTGCTCATTGAAAGCCGTCACTTGAATTGAATCCAAGTACCGGACGAAGTAGGGAATAAAATCCTGAATGGGTCTCGAGATCATCACGTTGGTGGTCAAATTCCCGGTGACTGGCAACTCAGCCGCCTCTTTCAAATCAATCATGTCGCGCGCGAATTCGTCGGTCCAACCGATGCGCACGGCGAAGACCGAACCAAGCGTAGGCAAAGTTCCGAGCGCGAACGCCGGCAGCGCGCCCATACGAACCACGCGCAGAAGTTTAAACGAAGTCACACTAGCTACGATTCCAGCCGCATAGGCTGCCGCATGAAGACCGTCTTGGACCTGCTCAACATGGCGCTGAAGCAGCGACAGGCGATTTTCGAGTTGGGAAAATGTATACCCCGAACTGCGGCCCAAGACTTCGCACGCATTCTCGATCGGTAGCTGCCGATCGTGGTCGACATAATATTCGCAGACTTTAAAACGCACAACGTAGGCGGGCGCGCCCTTGTCATCAGTCGTCCGCATGACAAACGGAAAAATCGCCATCGCTTCCGTGAGCGGATCGCTCTCGCTATGGCAAGCCGGCTTCGAGTCGTTGAGAAGGGCCGTCAGTTGCACGTCTTCTATTGTCAGGCCCACTTCTTTGGCGCCGGCGGTCGACTGCTCGCTGACCTCACTCCGCTCAAGTAACCAGGCGAGGTACTTTTGAATCGCGGGAACCTCGCGCGCATAGTTGCGTAAGCCCACGGTGAAGGCATTTGGACGAAAGCGATTCACCTGCAGCGTTTTGTCCGCCGTTGTGCGCACAGGACAGCTTGAGAGGATTACCGCTGCGGACGCCTGGAATGAAACACCTGCTGCTAGCAAACCTATCCATATGGGACGCATCTTTCGCCCTTCCACTCGTTTGTTCCGGCTGGTATAAGAGCAACGTCTATGCCACAAACCCCATACTCCGAACGTCTGCAATTTCGTCACTGGCAAGAGAGCGATCTCGAACTCGCGCTCAAGCTTTGGGGCGATCCCGAAGTGATGAAGTACCTCGACGTTCGCGGAGGATTGTCTCGCGAACAGGTCGCGGAAAAACTGAAGCGAGAAAACAGATGCCTACAAGAACACGGCATCCAGTATTGGCCGATGTTTGAGATAAGTACCGGCGACTTTGTGGGCTGTTGTGGCCTCAAACCTTGGGTGCACTCCCCGCGCGTTGGTCCTGAGTTCGGTTTTCACTTAGTACAAGATAAATGGGGCAAAGGCTATGCGACCGAGGCTGGCCGCTCCGTGATTCAATTTGCCCGAAACATTTTGAATTCGCCGAATATCCTAGCCGGACATCATCCAGAAAATAGAGCCTCGAGAAAAATTCTCGAAGCCTTGGGATTCGCGTTCTTGGAGTATGTCTTCTTCAAACCGACAGGTCTCCAACATCTGTCGTATGAACTTAAATTCCAAAATTTGAAAAGTTGAAGCCAGTACCGTTGCCTACATTAACGCCGTTGGCGCCGTTACCCAGGTTGTTTCCCAGCCCCGTTGCTCCCGTTCCGACGCCGGCACCTGCACTCCCTACTCCCTGTAAGCAGGTTTCCAACTGCGAAATTATATCCCCAAGCGCATTTTGGATTTCGTCCTGTAAAGCCTGAACATCGACATTGCCGTTGGCACTTTGGTTTTGAACATCTTGAAAGATAGTTTGTAAGGTCGACATCAAGTCATTGGAGAGTGCCGTATTGGCCGCAGCGGACACACAATCGACTGCCTGAGTATTCGTCGCCGGGTTGGTGGACAGCACCGGAGCCGCGGCCTGCGCGGCCTTGATTTGGTCTAAATATAAATTCGACCGGACGCTGTCCTGGCTTGAGCTGTCCGCCGAGCCTGTGTTGCCACAAGCTGTAAGCAACAGTGTTGCGGTGGCGAGAAGAAGAGTGAGTTTCATTGAGTCCCCCTAATTTGGTTTTGTTTATTCCAAACTACCACCGGCAGATCCCATTTTTAAAATTTAAAATACGACTTTTTGTGACCATTATTTAAATCTGTGAACTATTAATTACAGTATATTCAATATGTTAAATAGTCGAATGGATTCAAATTAATTCGGTTTCTAAATAATTTGTGAACACGATCGTTTCACAATGAAACACAAAAAACTCCGGCTCCGCCACTTCGACGACCGGTGCGACGCTGCGCCGATGATTTTAAATAGTCGGCTTAACGACCTGGTGAGCGCCGAGATTCCAGTCCAAACTGGGATTCAGCAGACGCGGGGGACTTAAAGTTTTGTCACGTCCTTCGCGAAATTTTATAAACTCGTCGCGCGAGGTACCGGCGCGCAAATGAATGTTCGCGGCCTTCTGCTCGCCGATCGTGGTTTGAAAGCGCAATGGACGCCCATTCGGTTGGTAGTCATGACCTACAAAGACGCGCGTACGATCGGGCAAGACATACAGTTTTCCCCAAATCGAATCGTAAAGCGCCGAGGCGCTGCCACCCGGAAAGTCGCAACGGCCCGTGCCGCCGTCAGGCATAAAGAGAGCATCGCCCGTAAAGATCGCATCGCCGATCTTAAACGTAGTGCAGGCCGGCGTGTGGCCGGGCGTCGCCATGGCCTGCACGCGCAAGCTTCCCGCGGCGAACTCCTCGCCATCGTGAAGCCAGCGATCCACACCGAGCGCGGATAACTTTAAAGTCTTGGGCCACGCGAACACTTTGCTGAAATTCTCAAACACCTCATGCATACGCGCGCTCATGCCCCACTGCACGCCCGGCCAGGTCCCGCGGACGCAGCCAGCCGACGTCAGATGGTCGGCATGTACATGAGTATCAATCACCCAGTGTATACGTAGATTTTTGCTCTTCGTGAAGTGAGCGACTTTCTCTAAACTTTTGCAGGAAGTGATTTGCGTCGCCGGGTCATAGTCCATCACGGGATCGATGATCACGGCGTCGCCCGTAGACCGATCCCAAACGGCATAAGTTAGAGTCGAACTGGCGGGATCGAAAAAACCGTGAACCTGCGGCGAACTCATTTCACAAGTAGGCGGAGCTGACCGATATCGTCGACTAGGTCCATGACTCGATCTTTGGCCTCTTCGATATGGTCATTGATCGTCTTGATCTGTTTCACACGCTGATTGTCTTTTTTCAGCCTCTTCAAGGCTGCGCGTGCGCCCTCAATGGAAAAACGGTCGCGGTACAAGAGCTTGCGGATCAAGAAAAGATTCTCGACATCGCGATGCTCGTACATGCGTTGATTGTGCTTGGACTTTTTGGGCTTCAGGATTTCAAACTCGGTCTCCCAGTAGCGGAGAACGTAGGCTTTGACGTCGAGTAGCTCCGCCACTTCGCCAATTTTAAACGCCAGCTTGTCGGGAATACGGGAGAGCTCGGCTTCGAGTTCAGGATCGACTTCAACCGCAACCTCGCCGGAAGAGACACTTGGTGGTGCGTATCGCTTTTCAACTTCAGTGTTTAAAACGACTTCTTCAACCATCGGTTAATCCTCATCGTCAGAGACGAGACTCGGGTCCTCACCGTTTAACAAAGCCTTCAAAACTTGGCTCGGGCGGAAGGTCAAAACGCGGCGGGCGCTGATTTTAATCTGATCGCCGGTCTGCGGATTGCGGCCGATACGCTCTTTCTTTCCACGCACGATGAAATTGCCAAAGCCTGAAATCTTCACTTTATCGCCCTTGCAGAGCACGGTTTTCAACTGGTCGAAAACCATTTCGACGAGCTCCGAAGCTTCCTTCTTGGAAAATCCAATTTTCTGATAGACCTTTTCGATGATGTCGGCCTTGGTCATCGTTGAGCGGCTAGTGTTCTGGCCTGGCATTTGTTGTCCCTCCAAAGCTGTCTTACGAAAAGGCTAACAAGTTATTGAAAACTTTCAATATTTTTATTAAGTGGTAATTAGCTCAATGCGTCATCATGGCTTCGCGCAGATATTGCGCGGCCTCGGCGTCATCTGCACGCAATTCGAGAGCACGCTGCAGAGCATGGACCGCATCGGCCTTGCGACCAAGATGTAAATAGACAATTCCGAGATTCTTCCATGCCAGTGCATACGTTGGCAGATTCTCAACCGCCTCGCGCAGCTGTGCTTCCGCCTCAAAATTGTGCCCTTGGCGAACCGCTATTGTGGCCAAGTTATTGAGGGCGCGCACATTGCCCGGAAAAACCTCGAGTACCTTCTGAAAATACGCCACCGCTTCGGTATCATGACCGCGCCCGAGCTCAATCACACCGAGATTCAAATAGGGCTCGTCGAAATCGGGATGCTCACGCACGAGCTTTTGCAAATGAAACACTGCCTCGTCCGCTCGCCCTGATTGCAGCAAAGTCACTGCCAAGCGATTTTCGGCCAACCATGCACCGGGATTTTTTGCGAGCGTGTCGCGCCAAAGTGTTTCTTCGTTGGCATAAAGCCCGGCTTGATGAAATGTCAGCCCGAACAAAACGGCTGCGATAACATAGCCCGCGTATCGCGTGTGCGCCGCAAGCCACACGATCACTCCAATTAAAGCTAAATATTGCCAATGGTCGGCAACATATGAAAAGCGCATATAGTAAATGTCAAAAAATCCAAGGACGGGAAAAATCGCGATCGTGAAAAAACCTACTGCCAAAAGAGTCGTCGAGCGCCGCCGCCACACAAACAGCGCGACGATAAATCCAACAGCTAAAAGCGCCGGCAAATAGTCAACACTCCCACTCACCGTCCAACGCGGATAAACGAACACCAACGGATGCGGCCAAAACACCTTGCTGAGATAAAACCAAAACGTTATGCCAGCGCTCGCCACACGCTCGGCAAATGGTTCGACCCGCACGCGCTGGCTGTCATGCAGGAGATTGTATGAGTACCAAAACAGCCCATTAAGACCCGCCACGAGCGAAGCCGCAAAAAACGGAGCTGCACGCAATAGATCGCGCGTTTTGACGCCGCCAGTTCTCCACCACACGAATCCCAGCATGATTGCAGGCCACGTGACCACCGAGGTCTTAGTGAGCAGTGCGCACACAAATAAAAATAGCGCCACCCAGAGCGCCCGTCTATGCCCCTCGTAGGTCAGAATCCAAAACCAAAATGAACTCAGGCAAAAGAGAACCGCGAGCGTCGTCTTGATTTGAAAAATCCACGCCACAGCTTCGACACAAACAGGATGTAGAACAAAGAGCAGCGCCGCCAAATACGCCCAGCGAAACCCCAAGCGCGCGAGAATTTTAAACACCAAAATTGCGTTCGAGGCGTGGATTAAGAGATTCACTAAATGATAGCCAATAGGATTGCCGCCAAACAGCCGCCACAAAAACCAAAACAGCGAATACGAAACCGGCCAATAGTCGGTTGCACCCTTACTAAACCAAATCTGCAACAGACCGTTTGGTGCATGAATCAAATCGTTGTTTACAATAAAAGTAAGGTCATCCCAAATAAATCCGCCCGACCAGGCCGGCCAATACGCGGCAAAAACCAAAAGCAGGAGGAGGAGCGGCTGCCACGCCCTCCGCACTATCGCACCCTAACGTTTAATTTCTTTTCTACATTCGACACAATTTGCGACTGCAGCGAAGTCAGTTTCTCCTCGTTCAAAGTGCCTTCGAGATCTTGAAAGACCATCCGGTACGCGACCGAAACATGCCCGCTCGGCAGGTTGCCGCCTTCGAACACGTCAAATACATCGATCGATTGCAAGAGAGCGCCCGAAATCTTTTTGATCTCATTTGCCACTTCGCTCGCTAGCATCGTCTTCGGCAATACAAAAGCCAAATCGCGCTCCACCGCCGGAAACTTCGAGACGGGCTTGAACTTTACGGTTCGCGGTTGACCGCGGCTCAGCGCCTTCAAATCGATCTCGCCGATCACGACCGGGACGTTCACCTTTTCGGCCATCGACCACCGCGGATGCACCGAGGCGATAAAACCCACGCTCCGGCCTTCGATAAAGATCGTTGCCGCCTGCGAGGGATGGACGAGCGCCGGCGGATTCACCGTCCAGGGATTGATCTGCGCCTGCTGAATCATTAGGTGCTGCAAGAGGCTCTGCACGCGCGATTTAAGATCGTAAAACAGTTGCTTCGGCTCAGTATTTTTTTGCCAAAGCCCTTGCTCCAGGCCCCATGCCGCAAACGATAGACGCAAATCTTGCAAGTAGCCTTCGGGGCCTTTGCGGAACACAAAACCCGTTTCAAACAAGCGCCCTTGCGAATTGCCATGGCGATAGTTGTGCAAAACATTGCGCAACAATCCCGGAAGCAACGACACGCGCATTACATCGAGATCTTCATTGAGCGGATTTTGAATTGCGATCGGCTGCGGATCCATCTCGAGGCCGCACGAACGATAAGCTTCGACCGGTCCCAAGACTGCGGCTTGGTTTTTCGAACTGGTAAAACCGAAGTTCACACATTGCGAGAAGCCGGCATTGCGCGCGAGCTCACTCACCTTCTGATCGAACACAAAAGACTTATCGGCCTGCAAAGGCGCGTACGCCATCACAGGGAGCGCATCGGGAATATGCGAATACCCGTTCAGCCGCCCAAACTCTTCCACCAAATCGACATCTTGCTCGAGGTCCATGCGGTAATCCGGAGGCGTGACACTTAAAGTTTTCGATCCGCTCACCTTACAACCTATGCGCTTCAGCCAGTCCACCAGCTTCGGTTCTTCGACGGGGTAACCCAGCCGTTGACCAACGTAATCGGCCGTCACGAAAATCGGCGTCTTAGTTAACGGATTGGGATAAAGATCCCAAAAATCCGCAGCCACTTCGCCACCGGCAACCATCTGAATTAACGCGCAGGCACGCTCCGAAGCGCGCAAAACGCCCGACGGATCGGTGCCGCGCGAAAAGCGGTACGCAGAGTCCGTTTGCAATCCCAGACGGCGGGCCGTGCGGCGCACGCTGTCCATCGCGAAATGAGCGGATTCAATCAGGAGCGACGTTGTTTTATCCGTCACGCCGGAGTTCTGGCCACCGACAACGCCGGCAATACAGACGGCGCGTTCACCGTCGCGGATCGTGAGTTCATCGCCCGCAAGTTTCAATTCGGTGCCATCTAGAGTTTTGAACGGCTCTCCGTGCGGAGCGCGGTCGACGATGATTTTCGAGCCCTTGAGAGAAGACACGTCAAAGGCGTGCAACGGTTGCCCGAGATCCATCATAATAAAATTAGTGACGTCGACCACATTGTTGATCGAATTCAAACCGACACTCTCGAGGCGCTGCTTTAGCCATGCTGGACTCGGTCCCACTTTCACGCCTTGAATTAAACGGCCCGAATAGCGCGCACAGAGTTTCGTGTCTTTGACCTCAATAGCGACGGTTTTCTTAGTGCTCACGCCCGAAGACGTCTTTGCCGCCGGCACCGGCTTACCGCCAATCACAAACTCGGATTTCAACGGCCGGCCCAAAACGCCGCTCAACTCACGCGCCAAACCGAGGTGCGACAAACAGTCGGCACGGTTGGGCGTCACTTTGATCTCGAAAATCACGTCGTCAAGGCCCTGATATTCAGCGAACGGTTTTCCAACAGGCGCATCGGCGGGAAGAATCAAAATGCCTTCCGACTCCTTCTTTAATCCGAGTTCGCTCTCCGAGGCCAACATCCCGAGACTTTCGACATCCCGGATCTTCGACTTTTTGATTTCAAAATTGCCCGGCAGCACGGCACCCGGCAGAGTCGCGACGACTTTGTCGCCCTGCTTGTGGTTCTTCGCGCCGCAGACGATCTGGCGCGGAGAACCGTCACCCGTGTCGACTTGGCAAACCGTCAGGCGGTCCGCATTCGGATGCTTCTCAAGCTTCAAAATATGTCCAACCACGACATTCTTGAACGCCTGTGCGGCATTTTCCACGGCTTCGACCTCGAGACCGGCGTCAGTCAGAACTTTCGCCAACTCGTCGGCCTTCGCGAAATAGTCGGCCACATCCACATGATCACAGAGCCACTTCAATGAGATTTTCATACGGTGAACTGCCTTAAGAAGCGCATGTCATTTTCGTTGAACAGGCGAATGTCGTCGATGCCGTACTTGATCATGGCCATCCGCTCGATGCCGAAGCCGAACGCGAAGCCCTGCCAGACTTTCGGATCGAGCTTCACGGCCTCAAATACGCGCGGATTCACCAACCCACTTCCGCCGATTTCAATCCAACCCGAATTCTTGCACAAACGGCAGCCCTTGCCCGAGCACACGGGACATGAACAATCGAATTCCGCCGACGGTTCGGTGAACGGAAAAAAGCTCGGACGGAAACGCGTCTTGACGGCGCCGCCGAACATCTCACTGAACAAAAATGTGATCGTGCCTTTTAAATCGGCCATCGAGACTTTGTGATCGACCAGCAAGCCCTCGATCTGATGAAAATTCGGCGAGTGCGAAACGTCGCTGTCTTTACGGAACACCGACCCCGGCGCCAATGCGCGGAACGGCGGCTTCTCGGTCAAAAGCGCATGAATCTGCACCGGCGACGTATGCGTGCGCAAGACGTGCTCATTGTCGATGTAGAACGTGTCCTGCATGTCGCGCGCAGGATGATCCGGCGGAATATTCAGGGCCTCGAAATTGTACCAATCTTTTTCAATCTGCGGGCCGGTGCGCACCGTATATCCGAGGCGCGCAAGAATTGAGATGGCCTCTTCAAACACTAAGTGAATCGGATGCTTCGCCCCTGCCGCAACCTGCGGGCCGGGCAAACTGACATCCAAGCTGTCCTGGCGGACCTTCGCCAAAAGCTCTTGGTCCTTCAGTTGGCCTTCGCGTGACGAGTAGGCGGTCTCAAACTCGCCCTTCGCGCGGTTGACTTCTTTGCCGAAGACGGGCTTTTCCTCTTTGGGAAGCTTCGCCATCTCCTTCATGATTTCGCTCAAAAACCCCTGCTTCCCGGCAAATGAGACTTTGACGTCGTAGAGAGCCTGTAAATCCTTCGCCGCGGAGACTTTCTTAATGGCGTCTTGAAGCTTTTCATCCAAGCTGGAAGTTAGCAGTTTCATGGGCCATATCTTCGGATGATTTTCAAAAAAAAGCAATGTACAAGAGGGTTTATGACATTCAAGCGCGGGGTCCATCGCAAGCCGGAATCGATTTACTCAAAGGAGGAGGCTGACGCACGTCTTTATGACCTGTTTCGGCATCACGAGTTCGGCGATTTCCCTCATGAGCAAAGGCGTCAGCTCGTCGATTTTTACCTGCTCTTGATGAATCACCAGCTGCGTGACAACGTCACCCGCCTGGTAAAATTCCGCGACATCGGCATCAAACATTTTATCGACTCTCTTATGCCCGCCCGCCTCACGAAGCTGATGTTTCCACTTCTTGATGTGGGAACGGGACCTGGCTTTCCGGGCATTCCGCTAAAGGTCCTCTATCCAACGGAAAAAATCATTCTCGCTGAAGGTGTCCGGCGCCGGGTCGACTTTCTCAAAGCCGTGCGCGATGAGATGGGCCTCAAGGAATTGCAGGTGGTCGGCCGCAAGATCGACGAGACCTTTCAACTCCCCGTCCGCGGCGTCATCACGCGCGCTTTACAAGGCGATATGGATTCCACTCTGCAGGCCATTTCGCAATGTCTCGAAGTGGGTGGCCAAGTGTACTTGATGAAGGGTCCCAATGTAGATCCCGAGTTAAAGAAGGCCGTGCTGAAGTGGGAACCTTATTTTCAGTTGGTCGAAGACCATGCCTATAGTCTGCCGAACACACCCCACGAACGGCGCTTGATCGTCTTCCAAAAAATGAAAACGCCGGCCTTCGAAATGCCCGACGACGATGAGTAGACAGAATGACTGAAATCGCTAGCCGGCAAAACGCAAAATTCAAGACGTGGAGCGCTCTCACCGAAGCGCGAGGGATCAAAAAGTCCGGCCGCGCGCTGATCTCCGGCCGCAAACTTGTCGCCGAATTCTTAAAGCAAAATCCGAAGGCGTGCGAGGATCTGATCGTTCCGCCAAAGGCAGACGCCCCCGACCATTCCAGCCACGTGAAGGCCTATCAGCTGACGGCGCCCCTTTTTAAGGAAGTCGACGTGATGGGCACCAAGTCCCCTCTTCTCGTGGTGAAAACACCTGAGCTTCGTGAATGGACGGGCGACAAACCGCGCGGCCTCGAACTCATCGTGGCGCTGTCGGATCCCGGCAATCTCGGCGCGCTCCTCCGCTCGGCGGAAGCTTTTGGGGTGACTCGCGTCATTCTTACCGAAGAATCCGCATCGCCTTTTCTCCCAAAGACTACACGCGGCGCGAGCCTCGCCAACTTTCGTTTAGAACTCGCAAGCACTGGGCCCCTCGCACACGTTAAAGCTCCCGGCGCGCTGTCGCTGGATATGGATGGCGAAAACATAAGCACCTTCAAATGGCCGGAGAATCTCTTCCTTATATTGGGCGAGGAGGGCCGCGGCATACCCGCCGGACTCAGCATGGGGTCGATTTCCATCCCAATGATGGGTCAGGTGGAAAGTTTGAACGCTACAGCGGCCGCGAGTATCGCTCTATTTTCGTATCGTAACCGCCGCTAGTGGCCCGGCGGTTGCTACTATCACCTGACAGAACCATTCAGGAGGCAAAATAGACCATGGATACCCCCCAAACACAGCCCGTAGCTCCCGCATCTCCCATTCGGACGTCGAACCGCGGATTCGCGTCCATGGACTCTGGTAAACAGCGTGAAATCGCTCGTAAAGGCGGACAAGCCGCCCACCGTAGCGGTCGCGCGCATGAATTTGACTCTCGTGAAGCCGCTGAAGCTGGCCGCAAAGGCGGACAAGCTGTTAGCCGTGACCGCGCTCACATGGCCCGCATCGGCGCTGCCGGTGGACGTGCCCGTGGCTTGGCTCACCAGCGTGCTTTAGAGCTTCAGCGCCAACAACAACCGCAGCAAGTTGTTGTTCCGCCGACCGACCAGCTGAACTGACGATTAGTTAGAAATTTTCCGGCCGGGCCACGGCAACGAGTTTGCCGAGGATCCCGGCAGGAGGCTCTTTCCGCCATAGACTGAGGATATAGCCTCCGCCGCCACTGCCTGTCGGTTTTACCGCCCAGGCTCCGGCTTCGATCAATTGGCGCATATGCGTGCGCACATCGCCGTTACAAAGATCCCATTTTTCAAAACAATCGCGCCCCTGATCGAGTGCGGACTTAAGTTCCGCAAGACCTTCACTCTCACTTTTGGCAAGTGCCGACTGCGCGAGTTCGACGGCTGCGCGCATGCTGTCATCGATGGTCTGTGCGAAATCATTGTTGGTTTCAAACAGGCGTTTCACCTTGGCGACGCATTCGGCAGTCATGCCCCGTTGACCGCAATACGACAGATAGAACTTAGGCCACCAATTGAGCTTGAGTGGCGTCCGTTCTCCACCGCGGACAAAACGCAGACCTTGGGCGGAGAGTGAGACGGCCAAATCGACGCCGGAGCTTTCGCCGTGAAAAAGATCTTCGAGGCGCCGCGAGAATTCATAGACTTCGGCCTCTTGAATCCAACCTTGGGCTTCACACCAGCGGCCGACGGCTCCACAGAGCGCGGCCGAGGCGCCGAGTCCCGCGCCTACGGGCAAAGAACTGGTGAGCGTGAAATGTCCATGCAGAGGTTCCGTGACATTGAGCCGGCTCAAGGCGTTTTCAATCACACCGTAAAATAGAAGCTTGAGTTCCTCGCCGTGCTCGCCCTTGAAGTCCACGTGCAATCCCGAACCTTCCGGAAGGTAGGTCAATTCAATCGAACGTGCCGTGAGCGGAAACGCGAGGTCGGGGCTGCCGCGTAAAACCGCGTGCTCGCCGGCGAGAATCCATTTTCCATAGGTGCGGGTGCTGAAACTCTTCATGGTGCGGACCAGCTTTTGTAAATCGTGAAATTCTTGAGCCATTGATCGGCCAAGGCCGTTTGCTCGGGACGAATTAAAACATGAACGTTGGCGCCGGCATCCATGGTGACGAGCGGACCGTCGCCTGTACGCGACCAGATGTCACGCAGATGCGTGAGCGCTTGGAGCGTCTGCGCGTTCATATATCCGAAGCTCGGCTGGCTGGTTTCAAAGAGCGCATGCATATCCCAGAACTCGGCCCAGCAGACCTCAAAGCTTTCTTGCCAAGTTCCAGCTTTGAGCGAGTGCACGAGTTGGGTGAGACGCTCTTCCGCGCGCTCTGGACGGCCTTTGAAGAGTGAACTTGTAGCGACACGCTGATGGGCATCGCTGGTCGCAACCGGCTTTTTCTCAGCGCCCGCGATAATGACGGCGTGTTCAAGCCGGGTTTCGAGCGCCACACTTTCGGCGCCCTCGTCTTTCCACAGCGCCCAAGGCTCGAAGAACGAACGGCAGCTCGAACCTGAACCCAAACGCGACAAACGCGACGCCGATTCCTGGGTTTCATTCTGGGCTAAACCTTTGCGCCGCGCGAGTTCCCAAGTTGCGAGTGTCAGCGCCGCAAAGCTAGACGCCGAACTCGCCAAACCGCAGTCCGAAGGAAAGTTATTCGCCGAGGAGATACTGTAGCTGCCCTGAATTCCCCAATGCGTTTTGAGCCTCGCAAAGTGATTTAAAAATTTTTGCCGGCCCTTATCGGAAAGCCTCAACTCGAGAAATCCCGCGAGAGGCTGCCACTGGTCGGCCCCACTAGCTTCCTCAATAACTACAAAGCTACGTAGATGCGGGAGTGTGTACGACAGCGACGCGTTCGTTGGCACATTGCCTGTCGCCGCCGTCTTGCCCATATATTTAATCAGCGCGATATTGCTTGGAGCTGAAGCTTCGACTTTCATGTCCAACTCCACTTCATCTGCAGCCCCTCGCTGAGCTGACTGTTGTCTGCGGCTATCTCGAATTTTTGCTCAGTGAAAAATCGCTTGGCCGTCTCTTGCTCTTCGCGGGCGTACATCACCAAAATTGTGTCCGCGCCGAGAGCACCACAACCTTTTGCGGCTTTGCACCAGCCTTGCTCTTCAATGCGTTTAAGCAGGGCGAGGGTTGAGGGCGCTTGCAAATGCAACTCGCGCAAAGTCTGGGCATAGGTCTTAACCGTGGCGACGAACATGTCGGCCGAACCTTCGCTGCGGAAGGCCTCATTGACTTGGTTCGCGGGAGCAAGCAGCGCCTCGAGCGGCTCGCGCTCGAGTTCATTCAAGTGCTGGTGCGTCTGTACTTTGTTGCCCGTGCGAAGAATTGTAAAGTTCAATTCGGGAAAGGGCCACGGTGTGCCCTGGGCCTCGGGCGCCTCGCTGCCGTTACCGACATGAACGGAAGCAACATGGCCGACCGCCTGGCCCATAATATCGGCGCCGCTCGCCTTGCCTTCGGTGAGGGTCTTGAAATCTTTCAACAAGGCCGGAAGATCGAGGCCTTCCACGGCCCGACTGACTGAAATTTGCAGCAAACTTGTGAGTGCATGTACGAACAGGAACTGCGCGCTCGACGCGCCAAAGCCGCCGCGGCCGTCATGCGGATCATGAAATTTTATGTTCCACTCTTTGAGGAGCGGCGAACGCGCCTCGAGCCACCTATAGGCGGGTGAACCGCCCGGAATTCCAGTCAGCGAGGTTTCGCCTTTTTCGGCGGTCAATGTAAAGCGCGGCTCCGTATTGAGAAGCAAGGCCGGCCCGCCGGCCAGTACGGCATACTCTCCGCTCAAAAACGTCTTACTCGGAGCGGAGAAATGAATGTTCATGTGCTCTCGTTGGTCGCCCGTTGCGCCCGCAATTCCTTCAGTACGTCAATGGCGTTACTCAGCGAAATGCGTTTGTGGAGCGAAAGGATCTCTTCGAGTCGTTTTTGCACATACGGGATCTCGCGCTCTTCGGCGCCGGCGCCGAGCGTGAGGTTCTTAATGTGCAATTTCATATGGCCTTCGATAATTCCAACTGTCGTCAAGGCGCGGAGAGCGCCGAGGTTCTGCACCAAGCCGACGGCCGCGCAAACCCGCGACAGTTCTTCAGCCGATTTTACTTTCAGCATTCTCAAGCATGTCTTCGCCGTGGGATGCAAAGTCGTCACGCCACCGACTACGCCAAGTACGACGGGTGCCTCGAAAACTCCGACCAACATGCGGCCTTCCCGCTTCCAACGCGTGATCGAGCGGTATTGCCCGCTTTGAGTCGCATAGGCATGCACGCCCGCTTCAACCGCGCGCCAATCGTTTCCGGTCGCGATCAAAATCGGATCGATACCGTTCAATACACCTTTATTGTTGGTGGCCGCGCGATAGGGATCTTGTTGCGCAAAGAGCGAGGCTTCTTCAATGCGCTCCATAAGGTCTTCGTCAAGGCCGACCATTTCGACTTTCGCGCGCGTGAGGCGCGTGTCGACGAGATTGGACAGAATGCACATCGTGACCTTTTCACCAGTCACTCCCTGGACGGGGCCTTTCAAATATTCGCAAACTTGATTGATGATATTCGCGCCCATCGCGTCGCAAGGATCGGCGTAGACATGAATCACGGCCATATCGCCGCCATCACCGCGCGGAACTTTGCGCACTTCAATGCGCTTTACACCGCCGCCGCGGCGGACGAGGCCCGAGGCGACTTCATTGTTCGCATTGTCAACCCACTGTTGCTCATGGGCTTTCACCATTTCCACGACGCGGGCGTAATCCTGAACTTTCGCAATTTGAATCTGACCGATGATTTCATGACCTAGCATTTCGGTCGAGATCGCGCCGTTTTCACGCACCCATTTTGCGGTCTTGCTGGCGGCCGCGATAATTGAGGTCTCTTCGACGGCCATAGGAATGACATACTGGCGGCCATCGATCTCGAAATTCGTCGCCACGCCGAGCGGCATGTTGAAGTAGCCGAGAACATTTTCAATGAACTTTTCGGCAAGATCGATCGGCACGTTCGCGCCCGTACGGAAGAAGCGGATATCTTCATTCGTCAGCGCGCCCATCTCGTGAAGACGCTGTAAGCGCTCTTCCCGATTCAGCTTCGAGAAGCCTTTGAAGTAATCTACCGGTCCAGCCATTTCCATACCTTCTTCTGTTGTAACTCTTCGATGCTCACCGAGCCCGTGCAAAATAAGGCCGTCTTGAGTTCGTATTCAAAAACGGAGAGCTTGCGGCGCAATTCATCCTCGCCTTTCAATGCTGCGTCTAAAACCGGCATTGCAAAACCCACCACTTGCGAACCCATCGCCAATAATTTCGCGGCGTCGAGACCCGAGCGCACTCCGCCCGAAGCCCAAACTTCATATTTCGGTTTCAATTTTACGGCGTCGCAAACCGATTCCACGGTTGAGATGCCCCAGCCCTTAAACGTCTGAGCGGCATCAAAGCGGATGTCGTCCTTCGTGTTGCGGTCGCCTTCGATGCGTCCCCAATGCGTGCCACCGAGTCCGCTGACGTCGACGGCGGCCACGCCCGTCGAACGCAAACGCTTTAACGTCGCTTTGGAAAAACCGCAGCCGGTTTCTTTGACGACCACGGGAACTGAGAGTTGTTTGGTCAAACGCTCGATCGCTTTCAATCCGCCCTTAAACCGCGGCGTGCCCTCAGGCTGAAGGCACTCTTGGAGCGCGTTCAAATGAATAATCATGCCGTCGGCTTCCAAGGTGTCGACGAGCTTTTCGATCTGTGGCGTTTTTGTCTGGATCAATTGTGCGACGCCGAGATTGCCGAGCAACGAGGCTTTCGGTGCCGCTTGGCGGACGGACTTCCACTCGGCAGCCGCTTGCGGGTCATTGAGTTCGCGGCGTTGCGAGCCCACACCCATCCGCCAGCCCAGCTCCGCGCACGCACGCGCGAGAAGCAGATTCAAATTCACGGAGTCCGCGTGACCGGCGGTCATCGAACTGACGAGAAAGGGAGTCGCTATCTTTTTGCCGAGAGATTTGGTGGCTAAGCTGACCTGGGCAAAATCCAGGTCAGGCAAAGCTTCATGAATGAGTTGAACTTGATCAAGGCCGGAGAATCCGGTGGCCTGATTCTTCTGATCGAGCGAGAGACGAATATGGTCGACTTTACGGCTTTCAAAAGCCCGTGCAGTCTCGCGATCTGTAGTCTCCCGCGGATCCAAGGTCGTGGCCACCTCTCCAAAAATTCCGTACGTTAAGCGTGAGCTTCAACGGCTTTGCACAATGCCGTGAAGGCCTGTGCATCGCGGATTGCCATGTCGGAAAGCACTTTGCGGTCGAGTTCAATGCCGGCTTGTTTCAGGCCGTGCATGAATGTCGAGTACGTCGTGCCGTTCATACGAGCTGCCGCATTGATCCGCTGAATCCAGAGAGCGCGGATTTCACGCTTTTTGGTCCGGCGGTCGCGATATTCATATTTCAGGGCGCGATCGACTTTTTCACGGGCATGGATAAATGCGCGCGAGTTCGCAGCGTAAAAACCGCTGGCGCGCTTGAGTAATCTTTTGTGACGACGACGGGTTACTACCCCACCTTTTACACGCATGGTTCTCTCCTCCTTACGGTACTAAGCAGCGAGTGATTTGATATTCGCTGACAGGGTTCACATAGGCGGGAGCGCCTAAGAGACGTTTACGTTTCGACGATTTGTTTGAGAGTCTGTGGCGCATACGAGCTTGGCCACGTTTGATTTTGCCAGAAGACTTTAGCTTAAAGCGCTTCTTGGCACCCGAATGGGTTTTCATCCGTTTCACTTTTTCTCCTAACGACCGCGGGTGGACTTGTAACACACAAGACTCTTTGGGACCTCACGACGCAATAATCATTTGGATTTACTGGCTTAATGGGCTCTTGGCAAGCGCTTCCGGATCTATTTTCACGGGGTTAAGATAGCGGTTTCATCTTGGGACTTAAGTACCTGAAATCTCTAGATAAGTCCGCTTCATACGGCAAATTGGTGAAGCCCCTCACAAGCCCGAGTGGTAAAGTAGGTTCCAGAGGTGAAGCTATGAAATATGCACCGACGATTTGGGACTTTAATTCGGGATTCTTTCTGGTCGAACGAGCCAAAGAACCCTATTTTTTGGTGTCAAAAGAAGGGGAAATCATGCGCTCGAACCGGGTGGGGGCCCGCATTTTACGCCGCCTGAAACCCACGGCTCTAGCGTCCCTGAAATCTGGTTTTCATGAGCTGGTTTCAAAACCGTCAAAGAAGGCCTTCTCACAATTGATGGGAGCTAGCCGCAAACGCGTGCTGCGTGCGATTCCCGTGGAATCAGGCGAAGGATTCTTGGTGGAAATCGATCACGTGTAAAGGTCCCATTTTCCCCGCCCCAATTTGATACGAAATGCATTTCGGTCTCATTCCCAAACGAGACCGAGTGCTAATCTGAGATTGGGGAATGTAAGCAAAAAGGGGTAAACCGTGAAATTGTCTCTGTGGATGTCCGTCATCTTTTTGATGACTAGTTTTGGAGCTGTTGCTCAAACCGAAAAAGAAAACGACTTCTCTTCTCCGCCTCTCGATGAAAATGTAATGGAAGAGTACACTGTCGGCAAAACCGCGCTCGAAGATACGCCGCCGCCTAATGTAGAAGCGGAAGTGAAAGACGATCTCACTGACGCTACCGATGATTTTGCACATCGGATTCCCGCTCCAGAGGAACCTAAAGGTCAGCGGCATCTGGCGTCGTCAAAACATCACGTGAAGCATGCCAAGCACACGATCGCCAAGCATAAGCACAAGCCTTCAAAGCACACTTTGGCGCATACCAAGGCTAAGAAACACTCGAGCCATCACGTCGTTGCTAAGGCTAAGAAGCACTCGAATAGGGGCCGGACTGTCGCAAGTGCGGCTAAGCGGAAACATAAGTCGCTGCAGTAGACCGGCTCGAAGAGTCGGCGCTTAGATGCGAATCGGAAGTCGATTGGGGCTTTGTGATTCGGCGTGGTTTCTTCGACTGTGGCCGTGTGGGGCTTTTGCGGTTACCGTCTTGGTTGGCTATGGGAAGGGCAGATCGTGGTGACGCTTGGCTTTTGGATTATGTGATGCGGTTTAAGCCCGGCGCGGGGCTTGGGTTGCTGGCCCGGCGCGGGCTTGGGTTGCTGGCCCGGCGCGGGGCTCTGTCCGGATTGCGGATCTTACTCGGTACGATTAATTTGTTTGACTATCGGTTGATTATTTTTAGACGTAAATTAATTTAGTTTTTAAAAAGTCTCTAGCGATCGTTTTAAGGCCGCTCATTCGTTCTCTCTGATGCGCGTTTTTATCTTTTGACTCTCTCGACAGAGACATTCCTAAGCAAGTCTCCTTCAGCGCAATAGCGTCGACGTTTTCACTTTAAAAACCAGTGATATGTTCCCCCTCATGAATCTATCAAACAGCACAGACAATGAGATCCTCGAAGGCCTCACCGAATGGTTAGACAAGTCGCGCGACGCCGAATCGCATATCGCGCTTCACCTGCTCGAGGTTGAACGCCGCAAGCTCTATCTTCCCTATGCAGACTCGATTCGCGAGTTCTGCATGACGGTCCACCGCATGTCGCGGCACGAAGCCCAAACCCGTGTGGATGCCATGCGACTCTTGAAAGCGATTCCTGAAATCGCGGACGACTTGCAGTCGGGAAAACTCTCACTCACAATCGCCGCGCAGACTCAGTCGGCTTTCAGAATGGAAAACGCCAGACGTAAAAAATCCGGCCTGGACCTTCTCAGCGAAGAGGAACAAAAATCCGTTCTCTTAGACCTCATGACCGGCACCACGCGGGACGCCGATCACAAACTGGCCAAGCATTTCCCGAACACTCCAAAACCAGAATGCGCAATTCCAGTTTCAGCGGAAATTACGCGATTTGAATTTAACGCCGACACGGAGCTCACCGAAAATCTCGAGCGACTACAAACCGTCTATCACCATCAAACCGGAGGCCTTTGGGGAAAGCTGATTGCCATTCTCGCCAATCACGAAATTGCGAAGCTTGACGCATCACCACGCCCCGCGCGGGGCTCGAAGAAACGCTCACGTTACGTGCAAAAATCCGTGCATCAATATATTTGGTCGAAATGGAAAGAGGGCTGCGATTTCATGCTCGATAGCGGCGAGCGATGCGGCTCGAGACGAAATCTCCAACAAGATCACATCGTCGAATACTCAAATGGCGTAGAGACTACG
>Ga0265338_10002578_pt1 | contig 26786 bp, 24 predicted proteins | sample 42126metaG_FD_193579 | JGI IMG/M metagenome (GOLD analysis project Ga0265338, IMG submission 193579) | Rhizosphere microbial communities from Carex aquatilis grown in University of Washington, Seatle, WA, United States - 4-21-26 metaG | ecosystem: Host-associated > Plants > Roots > Rhizosphere...
GGCGGTCGGGGCGGTCGGGGCGGTCGGCGCCGCGGTCGGGGCGGTCGGGGCGGTCGGCGCCGCCGCCGGGGCGGTGGCGGCCGGGGCGCTGGGTGCCGCGTTGGCGGAACTGTCGTACTGGTACAGGTTGTACAGCTTCATCAGCGCGATCAGGTTCGCGCCGTAGTCCGGATCGGTCGCGTAGACGCCGGTCAGGTCATTCGCGAACGCGTCGGGGACGCCCCGGTCGGCCATCGCGCGGGTGTAGTACCCGCTGGTGGAAAGCAGTTCGGCGTGATCCGCGATCGACTCCGCGTCATTGTGGTACACGCGGAACCGCGCGTCGACCGATTCCCACTGGCCGCCGATGTACTCCGAGGTGGGCAGGGCCACGCTGCCCGCCGGGCCGGTCCCCTTGATGCCGAACAGGTTGTGGTACTGCGCGGCCAGCCCGCTGCGCCCCCAGGCGGACTCCTCGATCGCCTGCGCGATTGTCACCGCGGCGGGTACGCCGTAGCGCTGCTGGGCGGCGATCGCACCGGGCGCGACGAGGCTAATGAATGCCTGCTGGTCCTTCGTGCCCGGGGTCGAGTACGGCCGCCCGCCGCTCGCCTGGGACTTGCCGGCGGACTCGGACCGGCCGGCCGGGCCGGCCGACGACGAGCTGGATGACGCTGCGCTCGACGACGCGGCACCGGACTGAGCGGGGCTGGCGGCGGCCGGGGCGGCCTGGGCGGCCGGGGCGGCCGGGGCGGCCGCGGACGAGGCCGCGGGCAGCAGCCCCGGCACGGCGGCAGAGCCGGTGGCAGCCGACGGGCGGGCCTGGGTCGACTGCGCCCGGCCCGCCGCTGCCTGGCCCGCTGCGCCCCCGAGCAGGCCGTTGGCGGAGGGGACGCCAGGGACCGCGGCGGCGGAACCTCGCGCAGTGGTCCCGCCCGCCGCCCCGCTGGCCGGAGCCGCCCCGCTGGCCGGTGTGGTCGCGGTGGGCGGTGTGGTCGCGCTGGGCGGTGCGGTCGCGGTGGGCGGCGTTGCCGCTGGCGCCGCTGGCGCAAATGCGGCGGCCGCCTTCAGGTGGCCGTTGTCGACGAAGCCAGTGACCCCCTGCTCTGCCAGCGGGGCACCGATCGAGTGGGCGTTGACCGTCAGGTTCGGCAGTGAGTCGGCCCCGATGGTGTGCAGCACCCCACCCGATTCGCCGGTGACCACTTCGACGTGGCCGTCGAACAGCACCCAGTCCCCGGGCCTGGGCTGGTAGCCGTCCCCCAGCGGATGCCACCGCTGATGTGCCTGCGCGTCGGCCACCAGCGAGTCGATCCCGGGCGAGTCCGGGTTGGTGTCGACCCGCACATCGGCCCAGTCGTGCAGCGGCCACGGGTAGCTCGACCCGCCGGTCACCCAGCTCTGCTGGCCGACAGTCTGCGCCGCCAGCTCCAGGGTGAGGCTGGCGAAGGCGGCGCACGAGGGCCCGTGGTCCGCGCCGTCTTCGCTGGTCTTGTTCCAGATCAGCGCCTCCATCTGGGCGGGCGTGCGGCTACCGGCGAGCTTGAGGTAGTACCCGGCCACGTTGACGATCGCCGACCGGAGCTGCGCGTCGCTGGCCACCGCGGCGGAGCTGCCGCCGGCGAGCCCGCCGGCCGCCTCGTCGCCGAGCGCGCCCGGCTGCGCCGCCTGCTCCAGGGCGAGCAGGTGCACTGGCACGCTGGTCGGCGAGGTCATCGTCGCGGCCGCCCCTGGGACGAAGTTGAACCCGGTTATCACGCCGCCGGTGCTCACGGTGACAAGCGCCGTCGCCTGCTGCCACCATGGCCTCCTGACGGCATGCACGGTACCCCTTCCCTCCTTCCGCGGTTACAGTCCTGTTTGTCGCTTATCGTGTGATCCGGCTTGGCCGGACAGCCCGCCCATTCCGCCTGACCTGCGGTTACCGCCTCCTGGGAATCAGCCGCCGCTCGCGGGCAGGCTGCCGAGGATCGCCTGGACCCGGGGATCACCCGGGTTGTCAGCGTTCTCGAACAGCACCCCGGCCTCACTGGCGATGGTGGACGGGGTGCCGCCCATCCACTGCTGGAACACATCGCTCACCAGGGCCGCCTGGCCGCCCCCGGGGGTGACTGCGGCCGCGCACCGGGCCGGGTATCCCGTCCGGTTGACCAGCAGGGCCGACCCGGTGTAGCGCTGGCAGTTGGCCGCCTTGCTCTCGAGCCCAGGCTCGACCTGGGCCGCGCCGTTGGCCGAGGTCAGCGTCGCGCCGCTGATGATGTTGTTGATCGCCCGCGCCGCCACCTGGAGGCTGTCCACCGGGCTGGCCGCGTTGTACGGGTGATGCAGGTTGAGCGACCAGGCGATGTTGCCGCCCTGGGACGGCTGGATCGGCTCCAGCCCCTTGCGGTCAGTCGACTGGTCGATGAACCCGGGGTTGTTGCCGCTGGTGAGCAGGGAGAAGATCCACAGCACCGACTGGGTGTCCTTATCGCAGGCGAAGTTGAGCCCGCTCGGCTCCGCCGCCACGTCCGGGTTCTGGCAGGCCTGTTTGATTTCCGCCTGCACAGCGGCCACGCTGGCGGGCCAGCCGGCCGCGCTGCCGCCGAGGGCGACCAGCCCGGCGATGATGCCCGCCAGCAGCGCGGCCGCGCCTACCGCGAGCAGCCGCCAGTGGGCGAGTACCCGCCGCACCCGGCCGCGCCTGGCCCGTTGCCGCCCGTGGTTGATGAGCGCCTCGGTGCGGCCGTCGGGCCGGGCAGCGCCGCGGTCCCGCTGCTGGTAACGTCCGCTGGACGGCTCGGGCGGGGCGGTGTCGGCCGGCTGGAAACCAGGGTCGGCTGCCCGGTACCCCTCGCCGCCCGTCGGCTGGCTGGCCCCGGCCTCGTGATACGGCTCGAGGACATCGGCGCCCGGCGTGGCGACGTTGTCCCAGCGGCCGGACCCGGCGCCGTCGCCCGCCGCCGGGATCGCGGCGAGCAGTCGGCGCTCCAGCTCGGCAGCCTTGTTTTCTAGAATTGCGATACGATCGGCATCATCGTAGCTCATATATTCGAATCCCTGCGTCATGGTCACCCCTTGCTGGCTGTCCGTGCTGCGGTGCGGTCGTCAGGCGCGGCCCGGCGCCGACCCGCTAGCGCCCGCGTGCCGCGCCCGGTTGCCGCGGCGCGGGGAAGTGCGCCGCGGTCACCGGCCCGGTCGTCGCCGTGCGGTCCGTACTCATGTTCCCCATTAGAACATGCGTGCGACTCGAATGGAAACTGTTTGCGAAAAGAATCCGCTGTCGTTATGCGGTTTTCGACTTTTGGGACTGGTGGTTCTGATGGGGTAAACGGGAATCACTGGGCAACCGGTGTCACCTGCCCGCGGCGGGCAGCGGGCGGCGAGCGCGCGTGCGTCAGGCCGGCCGGGCGAATCCGCTCGCCGGTGTCGGCCCCCCGTGACACCATGGTCCGGTGCTGAGCGTGCTCCTTACCGATTACCAGGCGGCCGGGGACACCGAGGCGGCCGAGCTGCGGCGGATGGCCGCCCTGGCCGCGACCGCGGCTGACCCGTGGTCGCGGGAGCTGCCGCTGCACTTCACCGCTTCGGCCCTGGTACTGCACCCGGATACGCGCCGGGTGCTGCTGCGCTGGCACGTCAGGCATGGGCGATGGCTCCAGGTCGGCGGGCACGGCGACCCGGGGGAGAGCGATCCGCTCGCCATCGCGCTGCGCGAGGCGCGGGAGGAGACCGGGCTGGCGGACCTGGTGCCGTGGCCGGACGCCGCGCTCCGGCACGCGGTGCTCTGCCCGGTGCCCGCCTCGGCCGGCGAGCCGGCCCACGAGCACGCCGACCTCAGGTTCTTCCTGGCGACCGGCCAGCCGGAAGCGATGTCGGCCGAGAACGACCAGTCGCCGCTGCGCTGGCTGAGCGTCGCCGGCGCGCGGGCCGCGGCGGCGGGCAACAACCTCAGTGCGACCATCGAGCGGGCCGCCGTGCTGCTCGGCAGCCGGTGAGCCGCCGCACCGGCCGCACCCGCCTCACTCGATCTCGAACGCCCACCACCGGCTGGCGGCCGCTGCCTGGTAGGCGGTGCTGAGCGAGCGGGTCGCATCGTAGAAACCTGCCGCCCGGTCGAAATTCACCGACTCCACGCCACCGACTCTAACGGTGCGTCGTCGGCTGCTCATGTGTGGTAAGCAAAAACGGTGCGCCGCGCACGCGGCCCGCCGGGCCCGTGACCGCGCCCGGCGCCGCGCCGGGGCCGCACCGCGGCGCGGGCACTCACTCGTGCACGGCCGAACACCGCACAGTCAAGGAGCGCGTTTGATGGGTGGGAACAGACGGGGGCCGCGGGCCGCTCGGGTCGCCGCGGGCGCCTTGCCCGGGTTGGCGGCCAGCCTGCTCGTGGCAGCGGTGACCGCCTGCACCAGCTCGTCGAGCACGGTCAGCGGTGCCTCCGCGACCGCGACGGCCTCGCCGACGGCAGCGGCGGTGGCCGGCGGCACCGCGCGGCTGGCGCTGCCAGCCGGCCAGGCGCTGACCGACATCTGGCCCTACCTGGCGCCCGGGCAGGCCAGCGCGGACACCGCCGAGCTGATCCAGCTGCTCTACCGGCCGCTGTACGTGTTCGGCGACAACGGGACCAGCGTCACCGTCAACTACACGCTGTCGCCCGCCGAGGCGCCGACCTACTCGGCCGACGGCAGGACCGTGACGGTCACCTTGAAGGGGTGGAAATGGAGCGACGGCGAGCCGGTCGACGCGAGCGACGTGATCTTCTGGCTCAACATGATGCGGGCCGAGCCGGACCGGTTCTACGGCTACGCTCCCGGTGAGCTGCCTGACAACCTGGCCTCCTACACCGCCACCAGCGCGAGCACGGTGGTGCTGCACCTGAAGTCGCCGGTCTCGCGGATCTGGTTCACCTACAACCAGCTGGGCGAGATCACCCCGATGCCCGCCGCCTGGGACGTCGGCCGGGCCGGCGCCAAGCCGGGCAGCGGCGGATGCGCGGCCGACAGCGCGGCCGACCACTGGGCGCGGTGCGCGGCGGTCTACCGCTTCCTGTCCGCCCAGGCGGCCGACACCAGGTCGTACACGACGAACCCGCTGTGGGGGGTGGTCGACGGCCCGTGGAAGCTATCCAGCTTCCGCCCGGCCGCCACTGGCCCGGTCGCCAGCTTCGTGCCCAACCCCGGCTACTCCGGCAGCCCCCGGCCCCAGCTGTCCAGGCTCAGCTACTACGCCTACCCCGACGCCAGGGCCGAGTACCTCGCGCTCAAGGCCGGCCGGCTTGACGGCGGCTACGTTCCGCCGCAGTACCTGGCCCCGGTGACCGGCGGGCAGCTGCTGCCAGCGAGCAGCCCGCTCGGCGACCGCTACACCCTGGGCGCCACGTACCCGTTCGGCATCCACTACCTCATGATCAACTTCAACAGCCCGACCCTGGGCCCGGCCTTCCGGCAGCTGTACCTGCGGCAGGCGCTGCAGGAGCTGATCGACCAGCAGGGCATGGTCAAGGTGGTGGACCGCGGCTACGGCTACCCGACCTCGGGCGGCGTGCCCAGCCACCCGGCCAGCCCCTGGGTGCCGACGCTGCAAGGCGCCAATTACGGCCAGGGGCCGTACCCGTACTCGGCCACGTCGGCCGGGTCGCTGCTCGTCAGCCACGGCTGGAGAGCGGTCGGCGGCGTGCTGACCTGCGTGGCGCCCGGCGCGGGGGCAACCCGGTGCGGCGCCGGGGTGCGCGCGGGTACCACCTTGTCGGTGACCCTGGCCTATCCCCGCGGCAGCCAGTCGCTGGCCCAGGAGGTGCGGCTCGCCCGGGCCGACATGGCGCAGGCGGGGATAAGGCTGACCCCGGTGCCCGAATTGGGCGGCAGCCTTCGCGCCGCGGCGGCGCCCTGCCTCGCCAGCCAGGCCGCCTGCCGCTGGGACCTGCTCGGGACGTCTGGCTGGAGCTTCGAGGGCCCCGGCTACGAGCCGGCCGGCGGGCCGTTGCTCGCGACTGGCGCGGCGTCCAACGTCGGCCGCTACTCCGATCCGGAGACGGACCGCCTGATCGCCGCGACGCACACCAGCAACAGCCTCTCGGTCTTCCAGGACTACGCGAGCTACGTCGCGCGGCAGCTGCCGCTGCTCTGGCTGCCGGATACCTACACGGTCACCGCGACCAGCAGCAAGCTGGCCAACGTGGGCGGCAGCCCGCTCGGCACGCTGCTGCCCGAGTACTGGTACTTCACCAAGTAGCGGCCCCGGACGGCTGGCTGGCCGCGTCCTCCGGGCACGACCCGGCGGCAGGCCGCCGGTCGTAGGCCGCCTGGGCGGCCTCGATTTCCGGCAGGTGGACATCGGCCCAGATCACCAGCTGGCCGATGGCGTCCCGCAGGGTCTCGCCGAGCGGGGTGAGCGCGTAGTCGACCCGGGGCGGTACTGCCGCGTGCACCGTCCTGGTCAGCAGGCCGTCCCGTTCCAGCCCGCGCAGCGTGACGGTGAGCATCCGCGCGGTGATGCCATCGATGCCGCGCAGCAGCTCGCTGAACCGCCGTGGCCCGCCGCCGAGCCGGTCCACCACGTAGATGGCCCATTTGTCGCCGACGCGGCCGAGTACCGAGCGGACGCGGCAGGCGGACGCGGCGAGGCCTGGGGTTGTCTCGCCGTCAGTCGCCGTCATGTCCTCAGGTTACGCGCTTACCAGGCAGAACGACAGTGCTTGACACTTCAACTTTCTCTGGTTACTGTTAGGAAGTAACGCACTTCAGCGTAGTACCGACATCCCTTTCCCTGGAGGTTCGATGAGCGTGGAGATTCCCGGCTACGTGGCCGGAACGTGGGCGATCGACCCGGTCCACTCCGAAGTTTCCTTCACCGTCCGGCACATGATGGTGAGCAAGGTGCGCGGCCGGTTCGACAAGTTCGAGGGCACCGTCGTCACCGCGGATGACCCGCTCGAGTCCACGGTCACCGCCTCGGTTGACCTCGACTCGATCAACACGGGCCAGGAGCAGCGTGATGCGCACATCCGCAGCGCCGACTTCTTCGAGGTCGAGAAGTACCCGACGATGACCTTCACCTCGACCGCCCTCAAGGGCGGCGAGGAGGGCTTCGTCCTGGAAGGCGACCTGACCCTCAAGGGCGTCACCAAGGCGGTCGCATTCAACCTCGAGGTCAACGGCTTCGGCCCGGACGCCTACGGCGGCACCCGCGTCGGCTTCTCGGCCGAGACCCAGATCCGCCGGTCCGACTTCGGCGTCAATTTCAACGGCCCGATCCCGGGGGTCCCCGGCGGGGTCGCGGTCAGCGAGAACGTCACCATCAACCTCGAGATCGAGGGCGTACTGCAGGCCTGAGACCGCTGTTCGGCGGGCGCGGCGACCCGGGGGCGGGGCCGCGCTCGCCTGCTGTCTGCGCCCCGGTTACTTCTTTTGCGGGTGCTTGCGCAGGTAGTCGATGTAGACCGGGCGCAGCGCGTCGGCCAGGTTTCCCTCGCGCAGGGTGAGCGCGTCCGACAGCAGTGCCGAAATCTTGGTCAGGTCCTCACCCGCCTCGCGCATGTCGCCCTCCAGCGTCTCGGCGGCGGGGATGGAGCGCAGCAGCTCCCAGAAGAAGCCGACGTCGGCGTGGTGCAGCGCCCGGTGCACCGCCAGGTCGTGCAGCTCACGTGACGACAGTGAGTCAAGATCGGTCTCGGTGTCCACGACTGGACTCTATCTCCCGGGGCTGGTCACGCAGCACCGCGCGGATGACCGAGGTGACCATCGGCAGCTCGAACTCGCCCGCCGCGGTCTCCGGCCGGGACGCCAGGTACGCACGGATCCGGCTGAGCTGTTCCGTACGCCGCGCCGGCTCCATCACCAGCACATGCGAGTGCGTCCCGATCTGGGCAACCAGCGCGTCCGCGGTGAGCCGCTGCACGTTGGCAAAGTCGGCCCGCTCAGTCGCGTGGAACAGCTGCGGTCCGAACCGCTCGGCCCCGAACCTGGCCAGCTCCGTCCGGCGCCTCGACAGCGGCGGCGACGCCGCCGCCTGGGCCACCTGCTGCAGCCCGTCCACCCACCCCACCCGGTCGTCGTCGCTGTTCCACAGTCCGCTCAGGGTGCCGCCCGTTACCAGCACCCGGGCGATCTCCGGCAGCGCCCGCTCCAGGTCGAACCAGTGCAGTGACTGGCCGCACAGCACCGCGTCGACAGAGCGGTCAGGCAGCGGGATCTGCTCGGCCGTCCCCGTCAGCGCGCGGGCGGCGGGCAGCCTGCGGCGCAGCTCGGCCAGCATGTCCGGATCCGGCTCCACCGCGGTGACGTCCGCGCCCAGCGCGGTCAGCGCAGCGGTGAGCTTGCCGGTGCCCGCGCCCAGGTCGAGCATCCGCAGCGAACCGGGGTCGCGGCCCGCCGGGGCCACGCACCAGCGCACCGCGTCCGGCGGGTAGCCCGGCCGGAACTCGGCGTACTCGGCCGCCACTGCGCCGAACGAGGAACCGCGCCTGCGCCACTCGTCGGTATCCACCGTGCTCACTCTAGCGACGGCGCGCCCGGTGCCTTCCGCCGAGCCGGGGCAGGCGCCTGGGCGAGCGAGTAAGCTTCCTGGGTGCTCGAAACCGGCACCCCGCACCTCGCACGCGCTTGCGATTACCTACTCGGCGGCGGAGCCAGCTTCGCCGCCGACAGGGCACTAGCGCTCCGGCTGGAAGGGCTTTACCCCGGGATCAGGGACACCCTGTTCTCGTCGCGGTCGTACGCGGCGGACGCCGTCGCCCGCGCGGCCAGGGCTGGCGTCGGGCAGTTCCTCGACGTCGGGTCCGGGCTGCCCACCACCCCCGCCACGCACGAGACCGCGCAGATATTCCACCCGGCCGCGCGGGTGGTCTACGTGGACCGCGACCCGGTGGTGGTGCAGCACGGACAGGCCCTAGTGCCCGGCTGCGTCCGCTACGTGGCCGGCGACCTGGCCGAGCCGGAGGCGATGCTCGCCAGCGGCGACATCCGCGGGTTCCTCGACTTCTCCCAGCCGGTCTGCCTCGTACTCACCCTGGTCCTGCAGGCGCTAGACCCCGGCACCGCCCGGGCTGTCGGCGGCATCCTGGTCCGCGCCCTGGCGCCGGGCAGCCGCCTCATCGCCACCGCCGCGGCCGGGCAGGCCAGCCTGCCCGGCTTCGCCTGGACAGGTGGGTTCACCGCCGGCGACCTGGCCTCCTTCTTCGCCGGGCTCGAGCTGGACCCGCCCGGCGTTCACCCAGGGCCAGGCGGCCCGCAGGCCAGCGCCCTGTGTGCCTCCGGGGTGAAGCCGCGCGTCCCGGCGGTAAAGCTGGGCCCGCGGCCGGCCCGGTGACCTCCGGCAGCGGCGGCGGGCCGGACGAGATAGCGCCGGGCGTGTTCGTCTTCACCTCGCCGCTGTACACCACTACCACGACCGTGGTGGTTGGCGCCGACGGCGGCTGCCTGCTGGTCGACCCGGCGGTGACCGTCGCCGACCTGGCCGGGCTCGCCCGCTGGCTGACCGGCCGCGGCCTGCACCCGGTGGCGGGCTGGTCCACTCACCCGCACTGGGATCACCTGCTGTGGTCAGCCGGACTCGGCGCCGCTGCGCGGTACGCGACGCCGGCCGCCGTCGCCGCCGCCGACCGCGCGCGTGCCCGGCTGGCCGCGGAGGCCGAGCGGGACGCACCTGGCCATGAGCCGACTCAGTTCGCCCGGGTCGTGCCATGGCCGGCCAGCGAGCTCGACTGGCCGGGCCCCCGGGCGGTCGTCTACCAGCACAGCGCGCACGCGCCGGGCCACGGCGCGCTCCTCCTGCCCGGCTCCGGCGTGCTGATCGCGGGCGACATGTGCTCCGACACCGAGATCCCGCTGCTCGACCTGGACGGTGCCGACCTCCACGGGGCCGAGCCGGCTGGCGCCGACCCGATCGGGGCCTACCGGGCCGGGCTCCGGCTGCTGGCCGACATCCCCCGGGTGCGGCTGGTCGTCCCCGGTCACGGTCATGTCGGCGACGGCCCCGAGTTGCGCCGCCGGATCGCGGCCGACCTCGCCTACCTGGACGCGGTCGAGGCGGACGCCGGCCTTTCCGCCGCCCGCCCCGTCGATGCGCGTCTCACCGAGGCCAACCCCGCCGCCGACTGGCTCCGCGCTGAGCACGCCCGCGCGGTGGCCTTTGCCGCCGTCCGTTCGCATCGCCCTCAGGGCGGGTAGCGCCCGTCAGGCCCCGGTGCGCTCGAGCACGAAGACCGGGATCAGCCGGTCCGTCTTCCGCTGGTAGTCCGCGTACGGCGGGAAGGCCGCGACGGCCCATTCCCACCACTGGGCGCGCTCGTCACCGGTCACCTCGCGGGCCGTCATCTCCCACGTCTGCGGCCCGTCCTGCAGCACCACCTGAGGGTTCTTTCGCAGGTTGTACACCCAGACGGGGTTCTCGGCGGCGCCGCCCTTGGAACCGATCGCAGCATAGGCGCCGTCGTGCTCGACCCGCATCAGCGGCGTCTTGCGGACTGCTCCGGACTTGGCTCCGCGGTTGGTGACGATCACCACCGGCAGCCCGGTCTCCCGCAGCGTGGTGCCGGCCGTCCCGCCCGACCCCTCGTACTGTTCCACTTGATCCCGCACCCACGCCGCCGTGCTCGGCACGTATTCACCATCGATCGCCATGTACTCATCCAACACCTGACCGCGCGAAGTGTTCCACGCCCGGCCACAACACCACGGGGCCTGTCCCGCCGGGCGGCGGTCCAGGCCCCGTGCTTGATGAGCAACGCTAACGAGGCGGGCTTACTTAACCAGGCCGGCCAGCACGTCGTCGGGCTCGTGGCCCGGGGTCAGCGCCGCCGTCCGGGTGACCCCGTTGGCGTTGGTCGACGGCCGGGCCGACCGCCCGCCCACCACCGGCGGGCCGGGAGCGGAGGCAGAGACCGGCGCGGCCGGCCTGGACGCGGCCGGCGGCCTGGTCGCGGACGGCCGTGCCGCCTTGGCCTTCGGCTGCACCGCCTTGGCCTTCGGCTGCACCGCCTTGGCCTTCGGCTGCACCGCCTTGGCCTTCGGCCGTGCCGCCTTGGCCTTCGGCCGTGCCGCCTGGCCGGCCTTGGCCGCCTTCTTGGCGGTCTTGTCCGCCTTGGCCGAGCCCTTCACCTTCACCTTGGCTTTGGCCTTGGACTTCACGGCCTTGGCGGTGCCGGCCTTGGCGGTGCCGGCCTTGGCGGTCCCGCTCTTAGCGGGACCTCCTGCGGTGCCAGGCTTGCCGGGCCCGTTCTTGGCGACAGCCGCCTTTGCGCCCGCCACCTTTCCGTTCGCCGTCTTCCCAGCGGCGCCGGCCTTGGCGGCGGTGCCGTTCTTGGCGGTGCCGTTCTTGGTCGGGCCGGTCCTGGCCACGCCGTTCTTAGCGGCAGCGGACGGGCCGGACCGGGCTGGCGCGGCCTTGGCCGCCGCCGTCCCCGCGCTCCGGACCGCGCCGCCCCGCGCGGTGCCGCGCGAGGCCGCCCCGCTCTTCGCGGTAGCCCGCCTGGCCGTGCTCCGGCCCGCCGCGGTCGCCCGCGCGCCGCTGGCCCGCGGCGGGGCGACCGAGAGCGCCTTGGCGGCGCTGTTGAGCGAGGTGACCGCCGACTCGAGCGCCTTGGTGGCGGTCGTGATCGCGCTCAGCGCCCCGGTTAGCGACTTCGCCGACGCGGTGGCACGGGTGGCCGCCGTGTGCAGCCGCGTCGTCGCCGAGGTCACCTTAGTGGCGGCGGTGGTCACGGTGCGCGGTGTCACCGAGGACGCTGAGACCCGGGTTGCCGTCCGGGCAGGCGTCCCGGCGCTGCTCCGCGCGGCGGACCGCGACGAGGTCCCGGTGGCCCGGGTAGCGCCGGCCGCCCGGGCGGTGCTGGTCGGCTTCGCCGCGCCGGCCTTGGCGGCGCTAGTCCTGGTGGCGCTGCTCCTGGCTGCGCTGGGCTTAGCCGTCCTCATGGTCCTGGCAGCCGGCTGTACGGCCCGAGCGGTCTTGGATGCCCCCGCGGCCCTGGCCGTGCTGGCCTTGGACGGGCCGGTCGCGGCAATCGCGCGGCCGGAGCCCGCGATCCGCACCGGAGCGGCCTTGGCCGCCGTGCTCTTGGTGGGTGGCACTGATCTTCCCCCGATCTGGATCAGATAACGGGGGATGTCATTCCACGGAGCGTAACGTCCTACACCTAATAGTCAGCGGAAGAGCGCAGGATAACGCGGGTTAATCAGTATTTTTCGCTACTATTCGTCAGTAGCGGAGGGTGACAAGAGTCCGCTCACGATGCGCACTGCCTCCTGCGGCGACGTGCCGCGCCCCACCGCCACCCCCAACAGGTAGCTGGTCCACGGCACCGCCACCCGCACCACGTTGTGGGCGATCTCCCCGGTCAGCCCGAGCAGTTCCTCGCGCAGTTCCTCCGGCAGCACCTCCGGCACCGGCACGCCGAGGGCAAGGCCCACCTCAGACAGCCAGGCATCGACGTCAGCCATCCTCGGTCCTCTCATTCCGTCCCCGCGGAGCCGATCTCCACCGGTGCCACGATCTCACGTCGAGGTTACCGGTGATGGGGCGGAGCTTGACCGTCCAACGAATCCCAGCAGAAGCATGACAATTCGCCAGCGGTGGGGAAACGGCAACCGCCTCAGCAGCTGACCATCGGTCCAAGACGGTTGCCTGAATCCAATCGGCCGCTTCATGCTTCGACCGTACAAGCAGCCTCTAAAATTTGTATTTGTACAGTCGGGACGGGGAGATTCGAACTCCCGATCCCCTGGCCCCCAGCCAGGTGCCCTGAACCAAACTAGGCCACGTCCCGCTGTTGCCCGGTGTCCCGGCCAACGTGACTACCTTAGCGCATTCTGCCTGTCACCCGGTACGAAAGCCACCCGCGGCCGTAGGCGACACTCCGCACCGCCCGCCCGCGGCCACCAGTCGCCCCCCCGACGCTAGCATCGAACCCAATGGCAACCACCACCCCGTTTCCATCGCTGCCAGCCGCGCACGGCCGCGCGCGCCGGTACCTCAAGCGCGCCGCCGTCGCGCTGGCCGCCCTCGTCGTCGCGGCCGCCGTCCTGGCCGGGGCGCTGTGGCTGGCCACCCCGCCCGCCAGCGAGGCCACCGCGCTGGCGGCGGCCGAGGCCAGGCAGCACGGCATCGCCTACCCGGGGCCGCCCGTGCCGGCGAACTTCGCCCGGCCGCTCATCGCCACCGAGGACCACCGCTTCTACAGCGAGCCCGGCATCGACCCGCTCGCGTTCGGGCGGGTGATCGAGGCCAAGCTGACCGGCGGCGCTGACCAGGGCGGGGCCACCATCGAGCAGCAGCTCGCCAAGCTGCTTTACACCCCCACCCAGGCCGGGCTCAACGCCGAGGTCAAGCAGGTCGTGCTGGCCTTCAAGCTGAACCTGGCGTACTCCAAGCAGCAGCTACTCGACCTGTACGCCGAGGCGGCCTACTACGGGCACGGCTTCTACGGCCTTGAGCAGGCGAGCTGCGGGTATTTCGGCCATCCGGCGAGCAAGCTGACCGTGACGCAGGGGGCGATGCTGGCCGGGGTGGTGAACGCGCCGAGCGTGGACGACCCGATCAGCGACCCGGCCAACGCCCGGGCCCGGCTGGAGCACGTGATCGCGCGGATGGTCGCCGTCGGCTACCTGTCCCCGGCGCAGGCCAAGCAGGCCCTCGCTGCCCCGCTCGGCCTGACCAGCGGGACGTCAGCGAGCTGCTGAGGCAGGGACGAAGGCTAGGGGATCGTCGAGGCGGCGGCCAGCTCCTCGGCCGGCTGCACCACCTGCGGCACCGCGCTGAACACGAACCTCCGGTAGCAGAACAGCCGGAACAACGTCGCGAAGACGACGCCGACAACGGTGGCAACGTTGAGCGAGATCCGGTCGGTGTTGTGCAGCGCATAGTGGTTGAAGTCAACGAAGGCGGTCTGGATGAGCGTGCCGACCACGTTGAAGAAGACGAACAGCACCGTCTCGCGCCTGATGTTGTCGGTCTTGCGGTGCCGGAAGGCCCAGTAGCGGTTGCCCATGTAGGCGAAGCAGGTCGCGATCGCGTTCGCCACGACGACCGCCGTTGTCGGCCCGGCGTGCCCGTACAGGGCGTTCTGAATTGCGAACGTGATGACCGTGCTCACGATGCCGACGATGCCGAACTTGCCAATTTCGTGGATCACTACTCGAAACCGGACATAGAGATCGCGGATCACGCTCAACTGGCTCAGTTCCTCTCGCTGGAGCGGCGCCGACGCTGGGACTTGGCCGCCAACGTGACTTGTAGTACCTTACCTGCGCTAACGGCTTCCCTCCGGACAGACCGCAAAACCATTCGGAAACCGTAAGCACGCCGGGTATCCTCCGTCGGGTGCCCGAGGTTCTTGTTCGCGCCCGTGGCCTGACCAAGCGGTTCGGCGGCTTCACCGCCGTGGACGGGATCGACTTTGATCTTTTCCGTGGCGAGGCGTTTGGCTTCCTCGGCCCGAACGGCGCCGGGAAATCCTCGACCATGCGCATGCTCGGCTGTGTTTCCCCGCCGACTGTGGGTGATCTTACCATTCTCGGTGGTGACCCCGTGAAAGACGGGGCATCGATCCGGTCCCGGCTCGGCGTCGTTCCCCAGGAAGACACCCTGGACAACGAGCTCTCCGTGCGCGAGAACCTCCTGGTCTACGGGCGTTACTTCGGCTTGTCGCGCCGGGTGATCGCCGAGCGGACGGCCAGCCTGCTCGATTTCGTTCAGCTCACCGAGCGGGCCGGGGACCAGGTGGAGCCCCTGTCGGGCGGCATGAAGCGCCGCCTTACCATCGCCAGGAGCCTCATCAACGACCCGGACATCCTGATCCTCGACGAGCCCACCACCGGCCTCGACCCGCAGGCCCGGCACGTCGTCTGGGACCGGCTGTTCCGCCTCAAGCAGCGCGGCGTCACCCTCATCCTCACCACCCACTACATGGACGAGGCCGAACAGCTGTGCGACCGCCTGGTGGTGATGGACCACGGCAAGATCGCCGCCGAGGGCACCCCCCGCGAGCTGATCGACCGCTACTCGACCCCCGAGGTGCTCGAGCTGAGGTTCGCGCCCGGGCAGCTGGAAGACCCCGCGTTCATGGCCGACACCGTGCAGCGGCTCAAAGGCCTTTCGCCCGAACGGATGGAGGTGACCGCCGGCCGCGTACTGCTCTACGCGGCCGACGGCGACCAGTTCCTGGCCCGCGTCCGCCAGGCAGGCATCGACCCGCTCACCGAGCTGGTCCGGCGGTCCTCCCTGGAGGATGTCTTCCTGCACCTGACCGGCCGGACCCTCGTTGACTGAGCTGGCCCGGCGGCCTGGGCTGGCTCCGCTGCCGGATGTCCCCTCCTCCTGGGCGCTGTCCGTGCGGGCGTTCCGTTGCTGGCTGCTGACCTACCGGCGGACCTGGCGCTCGACGGTCTGGTCGTCGGTCCTCGGCCCGCTGTTCTACCTGGGCGCGATGGGCTACGGCCTCGGCTCGCTGGTCGACCGGAACGGCACCGCGGCCGTCGGCGGCGTGCCCTACGTGGTGTTCGTCGCCCCGGCCGTGCTCGCCGTGCAGGCGATGAACAGCGCCTTGTCCAACTCCCTGTACCCGGTCTTCGGCGCGGTGCGGTGGAACGCGATCTACCTCGCCGCCCGGGCGACGGCGCTGCGGCCGGCCGACATCAACCGCGGGCACCAGCTGTTCATCACCTTGCGGGTTGCGATGAACTCGGCCTGTTTCGTGGTCGTGATGGCGGCGTTCGGGCTGATCAGGTCGGGCTGGGCGGCCCTGCTGGTGCCCGCGGCGACGCTGACCGGGCTGGCGTTCGCCGCGCCCGTCGCCGCCTGGACGATCACCCGCAGGCACGAGACCGCGCTGAACTACCCGGTGCGGTTCGGCGCCATCCCGCTGATGCTCTTCTCCGGTACGTTCTTCCCGATCGGCCAGCTGCCCGGCTGGATCAGGCCGCTGGCCTACGCCACCCCGCTGTGGCACGGGGTCGCGCTGTGCCGGGCGCTCAACACCGGCGTGGTCGACGCCGGCTCGGCGCTGCTGCACGTCGGCTACCTAGCCGGCCTTTCCGCCGTCGGCCTGTGGGCGGGCGCGGTCACCTACCGGCGGCGTCTCTATGGCTGAGGACCCGCATGGCTGAGGACCCGCATGGCTGAGGACCCGCATGGCTGAGGACCCGCATGGCTGAGGACCCGCGCCCGGCACCCGGCGGCGGGCCGCCCGCAGGGCCATGGCTCGCGTCCGGAGCCAGCCGCACCCGTTCGGCGTTCTCCCCTTCACTGATGGCCCTGCCCGGGATGCGCGGGCTGCGGCTGATCGAGCGGCACGCGCGGCTCTACCGGCGGATGTGGCTGATCGTGCTCGCGGGCGCGGCCGAGCCGCTGTTCTACCTGCTGTCGGTCGGCGTCGGCATCGGCGGCCTCATCGGCACGGTGACCGGCCCGGGCGGGCAGCCGGTGCCGTACCGCGAGTTCGTCGCCCCCGGGCTGCTCGCGGTGTCCGCGCTGAACGGGGCGCTGAACGACTCGACCTTCAACGTCTACGCGCGGCTGAAGTTCGAGAAGCTCTACGACGCGGTGCTCGCCAGCCCGCTCGGCGCGCGCGACGTGGCGCTGGCCGAGATCGGCTGGGCGGTGCTGCGCGGGCTGATCTACTCGGTGACGTTCCTGATCGTGATCGCCGCGCTTGGCCTCATCGAGTCGCCCTGGGCACTGCTGGCGCTGCCCGCGGCCGCCCTGATCAGCTTCGCCACCGCGGCGCTGGGGGTGTACCTCACCACCTACATGAAGTCCTGGCAAGATTTCGACTACATCCTGCTGGTGACGGTGCCGCTGTTCCTGTTCTCCGGCACGTTCTACCCGCTGTCGGTCTACCCGCGGGCGGTCGCGGTGGTGGTGGAGTGGACGCCGCTGTACCAGGGCGTGGTGATCCTGCGTGACCTGCTGCTCGGCGTGCCGTCACCCGATCTCGCCTGGCGGGCCGCCTACCTGGCCGCGCTCGGGGTCGCCGGGCTGGCGCTGGCGGGCCGCCGGATCGCCGTCCTGCTGCTGGTCTGATTCCCCCACCGGTTCGCCGCCACTGATTCCGCCACGGCGAATTTCTGCTGGTCCGAGTCCTGGCTCGGCCGCCTGGCGGCGATAGGCTGGCGGCGTGCTGGGGGAGCGCCGCCCGCTAGCCAGGCCGGCTGGCGGGCTTGACGTCGACGCTTCTCGCGTGCCCGCACCGCAGCGGTCGGGCAGCGCCTGGCGGGACCCGGCGGTGTGGGCGATCGCGGCCGCGGTCGGCTGCGCGTACTCCCTCATCTCGCTGCTGCGGCTGCGGCGCCTCGCCCCGACGTCGTGGGACCTGGCCATCTACACCGAGTACGTCAAGCAGCTGTCCCGGCTGCACGCGCCGGTGGTGGACGTCCGCGGCCCCGGGGTCAACCTGCTCGGCGACCACTTCCAGGTCGCGGTGGCGGTGCTGGCGCCGCTCTTCCGCGTCTTCCCCTCGCCCGCCACGCTGCTGCTCGCGCAGGCGGCGCTGGCCGCGGTCTCGGTGTTCCCGGTCGCCGCGGCCGGGCTCGCGCTGACCGGGCGGGTGACCGGGCGGCTCATCGGCTTCGCCTACGGCTTCTCCTGGGGCCTGCAGCAGCTGGTCAACTTCGACTTCCACGAGATCGCGCTGGCCGTGCCGCTGCTCGCGTTCGCGCTCTCCGCCCTGGTCCGCCGTCGGCCGGCCGCCGTCATCGGCTGGGCCATGCCGCTGGTGCTGGTCAAGGAGGACCAGGGGTTCACCGTCGCCATGATCGGGGTGCTGCTCGGGGTGAGCGCGGCGTTCCCGCCGCCTCCGTCGGGCGGCTGGCGGGCCACGATCCCGCTGCGCCGGGCCGGCTTCGGCACCGGCAGCGACGGCCGGTACCGCGACGGCCGCTGGGGCGACGGCAGCCTCGCCCTGTGGGGCGGGCTGTTCCTCGTCGCCTGGGGGCTGTTCTGGTCGGCGCTGGCGATCACCGTGATCATCCCGCACTTCAACCAGCTGCACGAGTACTCGTACTGGAAGGACGGCGGCGTCGTCGGTGGTGACCAGTCGTTCTCCGTTAGCGGCCTGCTCGGCCAGACCGGGGACGGCTGGCAGGTCAAACTATCGACGGTGGCACTGTTGCTGCTGCCCACCGCGTTCACCGCGCTCGGCTCGCCGGTCACCTTGGCCGTGGTGCCCAGCCTGGCGCTGCGCTTCATGTCGACCAACACCGCCTACTGGGGCACGTCCTGGCACTACAACGCCACGTTGATGCCGATCGTGTTCATCGCCGCGGCCGAGGTGATCGCGCGGCTCCGCGCCGGGCCGGCCACCGTCAACTCTGTCGCCCGCACCGCCAACCGCACCGCCAACCGCACCGCCATCCAGACCGCGATCCGCGCCGCCGGGGCGGGCATCGCCCGCCGGGCCGGCGCGGCGATGGCGGCGGTGGCCGTCGCCCTCGCCTTCCAGTTCCCGCTCAGCGACCTCTGGCGGGGGCAGTCCTACCAGCTCGGCGGGCACGCGGCGGCGGCCGACGCGGCGATCGCGGCCGTTCCCGACGGCGCGACCGTGCAGGCCACCCTCGACCTGCTCGCCCCCCTCGCCGCCCGCACCGACGCCTACTGGATCGGCAACGCCGGCAACCCGCTCACCCAGTACGTCGTCTTCGACGGTGCCGACAGCGGCTACCTCCAGGCCATCACCGACGTCCCGGCCTTCATCCGCGGCCGCTACCCCCACGCCGGCTACGCCCAGGTCTTCCAGCGCGGCGACGTCTACGTCTTCCGCCGCGGCTGATCCCGCCGCGGCTGATCCCGCCGCGGTTGACCCCCCTCCGCGACGGGCCGACTCGGGCGGCGTTCCGGCCGCGCTAGGCTTGCCCGAATGGTGACCACGCGCACGCCTGCGACCTCGCCCGACTCGCCCGCATCAGCCGGCCAGGCCCTGTCGCCGGTGGCGGCGGCGGAGCTGGCGGCGGCGCTGCGCGAGGCGGGGCTGACGCCGGTGGAGACCGAGACCAGGCGGCGGGCGGAGTACTCCTCCGACGCGTCCAACTACCGGGTAGTCCCGGCCGTGGTCGCGTTTCCCCGGTCCGCCGACGAGGTCGTCGCCGCGCTGGCCGTCTGCCGGGAGCTGGGCGTGCCGCTCACCGGGCGCGGCGCGGGCACCTCGATCGCCGGCAACGCGCTGTCGGCCGCGGTCGTGCTCGACCTGTCACGGCACTTCAACCGGGTGCTCTCGGTCGACCCCGAGCAGCAAACCGCGGTGGTGCAGCCCGGGGCCGTGCTTGACGCGGTGACCAGCGCGGCCGCGCCGCACGGCCTGCGCTTCGGCCCCGACCCGTCGACCCACTCCCGGGCCACCATCGGCGGCGCGATCGGGAACAACGCCTGCGGCTCACGGGCGCTGCGGTACGGGCGCAGCGCCGACAACGTGGTCGACCTCGACGTGGTGACCGGGACCGGCCTGCGGTTCACCGCCCGGCGCTACGGTCGCGCCCGCCCGGCCGCCGACGCGCCCGAGGCGCCGCTGCTGGCCGGCCTGGCCGCCCTCGCCGACGACGGCCTCCCGCTCATCAGGACCGAGTTCGGCCGGTTCACCCGCCAGGTGTCCGGCTACTCGCTCGAGCACCTGCTGCCGGAGAACGGCTTCGACGTCGCCAAGTTCCTGTCCGGGACCGAGGGGACGCTGGCGCTGACCCTCGGCGCGACCGTCCGCCTGGTGGCGGCCCCGCCCGCCACCGCCCTGGCCGTGCTCGGCTACCCCGACATGCCCGCCGCCGCCGACGCGGTGCCGGGGCTGCTGCCGCACCAGCCGGTCGCGCTGGAAGGGCTCGACGCCCGGATGGTCGCGGTGATGCGCGACCGCCGCGGCCCCGCGGCCGTGCCCGAGCTGCCGCGCGGCGGCGGCTGGCTGTTCGCGGAAACCTCCGGAGCGACCACCGCGGCGGCGGTGGACGCGGCCCGCAAGCTCGCGGCCGACGGCGGCTGCCTGGACAGCGCGGTGTTCACCGGCCCGCAGGCGGCGGCGCTGTGGCGGATCCGGGAGGACGGCGCGGGGCTCGGCGGCCGCACCCCGGCCGGCGCCCCCGCCTGGCCGGGCTGGGAAGACTCGGCCGTGCCGCCCGCCTCGCTCGGCCCCTACCTGCGCGACCTGGCCGCGCTGATGGCGCGGCACGGCCTTGACGGGCTGATGTACGGGCACTTCGGCGACGGCTGCATGCACGTGCGGATCGACTTCCCGCTGCGCGACCGGCCGGCCGTGCTGCGCTCGTTCACCGAGGACGCCGCCCGGCTGGCCGCCTCCTACGGCGGCTCGGCGTCCGGCGAGCACGGCGACGGCCGCGCCCGCGGCGAGCTGCTACCGCTGATGTACTCGGCCGGGGCGATCGGGCTGATGGGCGCGGTCAAGCAGCTGTTCGACCCGGGCCGGGTGCTCAACCCGGGGGTGATCGTCGACCCGGCCCCGCTCGACGCCGACCTGCGGGTACCGCTGGCCCGCCCGCTGCGCCGCGGCCTCGGCTTCGCCTACCCCCACGACGCGGGCGACTTCAGCACTGCCGTGCACCGCTGCGTCGGTGTCGGCAAGTGCCGGGCTGACACCACCGCCGCCGGCGGGGTGATGTGCCCCTCGTACCTGGCCACCAAGGACGAGAAGGACTCCACCCGGGGCCGCGCCCGCGTGCTGCAGGAGCTGGCCAACGGGACCCTGGTGTCCGGCTGGGACGACCCCGCGGTGGCCGACGCGCTCGACCTGTGCCTGTCCTGCAAGGGCTGCTCGGCCGACTGCCCGGCCGGCGTCGACATGGCTACCTACAAGGCCGAGGCGCTGCATCAGCGCTACCGGCGCAAGCTCCGCCCGGCGGCGCATTACTCCCTCGGCTGGCTGCCCCGCTGGGCCGGCCTCACCGCCCGCGGGCCGGGGCTGGCCCGGCTGGCCAACGCATCCCTGCGCTTGCGCCCGGTGGCGGCGCTGGCCAAGCGGGCCGGCGGGATCGACCCACGCCGGGACCTGCCGGAGTTCGCGCCGCAGAGCTTCCGGCGGTGGTTCGCGGGCCGGCCAGTCGGCCCCACCCCGGGCGCCACCCCGGGCGCCACCCCGGGCGCCACCCCGGGCGCCACCCCGGCGGGCGGGCGCAAGCCCGTCCTGCTCTGGGTAGACACGTTCACCAACGCCTTCGCGCCCGAGGTCGGCCAGGCGGCGGTGCGGGTGCTCGAAGACGCGGGTTATCAGGTCCAGGTCACCGGCCGGAACGTGTGCTGCGGTCTCACCTGGATCTCAACCGGCCAGCTGGACGGTGCCCGCCGCCAGCTGCGCCGCTCGCTGCGCGCCCTCGGACCCGCCCTCGACGCGGGCATCCCGGTGGTCGGCCTCGAGCCGTCCTGCACCGCCGCCCTGCGTCGCGACGCGGCCGAGCTGCTGCCGGGCGAACCGCGCGCCGCCGCCCTCGCGACCGCGGTCAAGACCCTGGCCGAGCTGCTGGCGTCGACCGACGGCTGGACGCCGCCTGACCTGTCCGACGTCACCGGGGTCGCGCAGCCGCACTGCCACCAGCACGCGGTGCTCGGCTGGACAGCCGACGCGTCACTGCTGCGGGACGGCGGCGCGACCGTGACCGCCGTCGGCGGCTGCTGCGGCCTGGCCGGCAACTTCGGGGTGGAACGCGGGCACTACGACGTCTCGGCCGCGGTCGCCGAGACGGCGCTGCTGCCCGCCGTGCGCGCAGCGGGGGAGGGGGCGACCATCCTGGCCGACGGCTTCTCCTGCCGGACGCAGCTGCAGCAGCTGGCGGACGTCCCAGGCACCCACCTGGCGGAACTGCTCGCCGCCCGCCTGGCTCCGCCCCGGGAACCCCCGGCCAGCTAATCCGAACACCGTGGTTGGAAGTCTGGGCCGGTCATAGGCGGCCTAATCCTCCAACCACAGCGGCGGGCGGCTCCTCGAACCGGGCCTGCACGCTGGCGAACCTGATCAGGTCACCCGGCCGCAGCGCGCGCTGGCCGACCGGGGCCTGGCTGACGAACGTGCCGCCGGACGACCCCAGGTCAGGTAGTCCGGGTCGAACGCGTCGATCCACAGCACCAAGGTCGGGCGGGCCGGGCGCCGTAGGCGCTCATGGCGAAGGCTAGCCGGAATCACCAGGTCCGCCGCGGCCGCGGCGGTGCGGCCGCCCTCCCGCCTAGCCGAGCGTCGCCGCCGCCGCCTGCCGCTTCATCAGCTGGTAGACGATCGCCTGCTTGGTCACCGCGGTCGGCGCGGCCGTCCCGTTGGCGCCCGCCGCGGCCGCGCCGAACACGTCCACCCCGCTCGTGGTCAGCAGCACGTGGAGCGCCACCTTGTTGCTGCCGAGGCTGCCGGTCTCGGTCAGCTCGACCGACGGGTGCCCGGCGACCTGCGGCCCGGGCGCCGCGTGCACGGCGAACGTCCCGGTGGCGCCGTTGGCGGTCACCTTGAACGACCCGCACCGTCCGGCTAGGGCCTGGATGCCGGAGACGAAGGCGTTCGCCTCGGTGGCGCCGACGAACTGGTAAACCAGCTGGTCGTAGCCCTGCCCGGCGGCGCCGACGCTACCCGCGGCCATCGCCGTCTCGCCGAACCCGGTGGTCCCCAGGTGCTCGATGAACGTCGCGCAGGGCACCGTGCCCAGGTTGTAGGTGGCCACGGTGGTGGTGAGCGACCCGCCTGAGCTGACCGGCCCGCTGGGAGGGGTGACGAAGCCGGTCGGGAAGGCCGACTGCGGCAGCAGCACCGACTCCAGCTGGGTGCCGGTGAGCTGCCCGGTCGCGGCGGGCAGCGGGGTCATCGACGCGGTCGGCAGCGCGAGGGCGCCGGTCGGCGCCGCGGTCGGCCCGGACGCGGCCGGGGTGGTGCCGGCGGCGCTCGGGGACGGGCTTGAGGCGGCGGACGAGCTGCTCGAGGAGGACGAGCACCCCGCCACCGCGGCGAGGACCCCGGCGACGGCGGCGAGCGCGGCGAGAGCCGGACGGGCACTGCGGACGGTGACTGAAGACACTGGCGCTACCAACCTCGGATATTTGTACCTGGACACCTGACAAGGTACCGCCCCCGCCCGCCGTCACCCGCATGTCCGGGCCGCCCACGCCGGCTACCTGGACAAACCGGCAACCGAGACAGCGGTGGCGCCCGGGACGGCGGCATCCGGGATAATGGCGACCGGACACCGGCGTTCGCCTCTCGACGCGTCGGCCAGCGGAAGGGAAAGATTAACGTTATGCCACAGCGAATCGCGATCGTGACCGGGGCCGCCCGCGGCATCGGCGCCGGGACTGCCAAGCGGCTGGCCGCCGACGGGATGGCCGTGGGAGTGCTCGACCTGCACGAGGACGACGGCGCGCGCACTGTCGGCGAGATCGAGGAAGCGGGCGGCACCGCGATCGCGGTCGGCGCCAACGTTGCCGACGCCGACCAGGTCAGCGCGGCCGTGGCGAAGGTGGTGTCCGAGCTCGGCGAGCCGACCGTACTGGTCAACAACGCCGGCGTCACCCGCGACAACCTGCTGTTCAAGATGTCCGAGACCGACTGGGACACCGTGATCAACGTGCACCTGCGCGGCGCCTTCCTGATGACCCGCGCCGTGCAGCAGTACATGGTCGCCGCCAAGTGGGGCCGCATCGTCAACCTGTCGTCCACCTCTGCCGTCGGCAACCGCGGCCAGGTCAACTACTCCGCCGCCAAGGCGGGCATGCAGGGCTTCACCAAGACCCTCGCGATCGAGCTGGGCAAGTTCGGCATCACCGCCAACGCGGTCGCGCCGGGCTTCATCGTGACCGACATGACCGAGGCCACCGCGGCCCGCGTCGGCGTGTCGTTCGAGGACTACCAGGCCGCTGCCGCCGCCAAGATCGCGGTCCAGCGGGTCGGCGAGCCGGCCGACATCGCCAACGTGGTCTCGTTCTTCGTCAGTGAGGCGGCCGGCTTCGTCTCCGGCCAGGTCCTCTACGCGGCCGGCGGCCCCGTTTCCTAACCGGACCGCCTCGTCAGCCCCTAGTCAGCCCCTAGTCAGCCCAGCATCGGTCAGCAGCGCAAGGGAGCGTCAGCGGTGAGCGACAGCCAACAGCAGGAGGCGGACCTCCGGGCCCGGGTCCGCGCCTTCTGCGGTGAGCACGACCCGTCGGTCACCCCGCGGGATGCGTTCCTCAGTGCCCAGTTCGACGCCGGCCTGGCCGCGGTGCACTACCCGGCCGGGCACGGCGGCCTCGGGCTGGCCCGGACGTTGCAGCCGGTGGCCGACCAGGAGCTCGCCCGGGCCGGGGCGCCGCGGCTCGACCCGCGCCGCAACCCGATCGGCCTCGGCATGGCCGCGCCGACGCTGCTCGCCTTCGGCACCGACGAGCAGAAATCCCGCTGGCTGAAACCGCTCTGGCTGGCCGAGGACATCTGGTGCCAGCTGTTCAGCGAGCCCGGCGCGGGCAGCGACCTGGCCGGCCTGGCCACCCGCGCGGTCCGCGACGGCGACCGCTGGGTGGTCAACGGCCAGAAGGTGTGGACGTCGCTCGCGCACCACGCCGACTGGGCCCTGCTGCTGGCCCGCACCGACCCCGACGTGCCCAAGCACGCGGGCCTTTCCTACTTCGTGCTCGACATGCACGCACCCGGGGTCGAGGTCCGGCCGCTGCGCCAGCTCACCGGCGAGGCCGAGTTCAACGAGGTGTTCCTGACCGACGTGGCGGTGCCCGACACGAGCCGGCTGGGCGAGGTGGGCGACGGCTGGCGGGTCGCCAACGCGACGCTGATGAACGAGCGGGTCTCCATCGGCAACGCCACCGCCGTGCCGCGCGAGACGGGCCTCATCGGGTTCGTCGTCAGCGCCTGGCGCCAGCACCCGGAGCTGCGCACTCACGACCTGCACCAGCGGCTGCTGTCGCTGTGGGCGCAGGCGGAGGTGGCGCGGCTGGCCGGGGAGCGGCTGCGCCAGCAGCTGGCGGCGGGTGAGCCGGGCCCCGAAGGCTCGGCCGGCAAGCTCAGCTACGCCCGCCTCAACCAGGAGGTCTCCGCGCTCGAGGCCGAGTTGCTCGGCGTCGACGGCCTGACCTACGACGACTGGTCACTACGCCGGGACGGGTCAAGTGACTGGACCCGTAACGCCGCGTACCGCTACCTGCGCGCCAAGGGCAACTCGATCGAGGGCGGCACCTCGGAGATCCTGCGCAACATCATCGCCGACCGGGTGCTCGGCCTGCCGCCCGAGCCGCGCGCCGACACGAAGGTCCCGTGGAAGGAGTTGCCGCGCTGATGGTGCCCGTAACCGCGAACACAGCCCGAGAAGATGCGGAACGGGTGCGGCTGACCCCGCCCGGCCTGCTCTACTCCGACACCGAGCGGGACCTGGCCGCAGCCCTCGCCGACCTGCTCACCCGCAAGGCGGCGGCGGCCGACGTGATCGCCCGCACCGAGCGGGCCGAGACCTACGACCTGGCGCTGTGGCGGACCGTGGCGGCCGAGATCGGCCTGGCCGGCCTGCTGATACCGGAAGCACTCGGCGGCGCCGGGGCGACCTACCGCGAGCTGGCGGCCGCGGCCGAGCAGTTCGGCGCGTTCACCGCCTCCATCCCGTACCTGGGCAGCGCCGCCGCCGCGACCGCCGCCCTGCTGTCGGCGGCGCGCAGCTCCGCTGCCGCCCCGGCTGGCACTGCGGCGCCGGCCGGCCCGGTCTCACCCGCGGCCGGCCTGCTCAGCCAGCTGGCCGACGGGTCGCTGACGGCGGCCCTCGCGGTCACCGTGACCACTCGCCCCGGCGCCCCGTTCCCCGGGGTCGTCCGGGTGGCCGGCCGGGATTCCGCCGCGGGCACGGTCAAGCTGCGCGGCCAGATCCCGGCCGTCGCCGACGCGCTGCCGGCCGGCGTCCTGCTGGTGCCGGCCGACGGCGTGCCGAACGCGCTGTACCTGGTGGAGGCGACCGGGCCGGGTGTGCACCGCACCCCGCTGGTGTCGCTCGACATGACCAGGCAGCTGTGCGACGTGACCCTCGACGACGCGCCCGCCCGGCAGGTAGCGGTCGGCGCGGCGGCCGAGGCGGCGCTGCTGGCCGGCCTGCGGGCGGCCGCCGTTGTCATCGCGGCCGAGCAGCTCGGCCTCGCGCAGCGCTGCCTCGACCTGACCGTCGGCTACGTGAAGGAACGGCACCAGTTCGGCCGGCCGATCGGCTCCTTCCAGGCGATCAAGCACCGGCTGGCCGACCTGTGGACTGCGATCACCCTGGCCCGGGCGGCGTCCAGGTACGCGGCCGCCTGCCTGGCGACCGACGACCCCGATACCCCGGTCGCGGTCGCGCTGGCCAAGTCGGCCTGCTGCGAGGCCGCGGTGACGGCGGCGGAAGAGTGCGTGCAGCTGCACGGCGGCATCGGCTTCACCTGGGAGCACCCCGCCCACCTGTACCTCAAGCGGGCCAAGGCGGCGTCGGCCGCCTACGGCACCCCCGGCGCGCACCGCGCGGCCCTGGCGTCCCTGGTCAACCTGCCGCCCCCGAGCGGGTGACCCTTTCCCCGAGCGGGTAACCCTTCCCCCGAGCGGGTAACCCTTCCCCCGAGCGGGTAACCCTTTCCCCGAGCGGGTAACCCTTCCCCCGAGCGGGTAACCCTTCCCCCGAGCGGCACCCGAAGCGGGGCGGGGCGCCTTCGCGCGGGTCAACCGCCCCCGGGGACGGCGGCCCCCGGCCCCGGACGGTTCATTGGTCGTCCGGCCGCCGCCCGGCCGCCTGGTCGAAGTCCGCCTCCCGCTGCGCGGGCATGGCGTGCTTACCCGGCACCGGCGGCAGGTCGGGCCGGGTCGGCGCTTCGGCCCCGGCGAGGGTTGCCGCGTCGGCTGACCGCTCGCTGGCCGACCGCCGGGGCCGCCCGGCCGGCAG
>Ga0265338_10002579_pt1 | contig 26785 bp, 22 predicted proteins | sample 42126metaG_FD_193579 | JGI IMG/M metagenome (GOLD analysis project Ga0265338, IMG submission 193579) | Rhizosphere microbial communities from Carex aquatilis grown in University of Washington, Seatle, WA, United States - 4-21-26 metaG | ecosystem: Host-associated > Plants > Roots > Rhizosphere...
CATCCGGTAGAAGCTGCCGGTGGGACCCATCTTCTTCTGCACTGACCGGTAATAGTCCACCGAATCCAGCGCCGGGATCGCGGGGTCGGACCAGCCATGATACTGGATCAGCTTGCCGCCACGATTGCGGAAGGCGGACAGATCCGGATCGTGGCTGGCGAACACGGGCGAAAACTTCGCGTCCGCGGCGGCGATATCGCCGTCAAAGTTTATCCGCTTCAGATCGAAGTCCCCCGCGCCCTGAACCACATAGCCGAAGAAATTGTTGCCGAACTGATAGATCAGAGACTGTTTGGCATCGGCCGCTTCGCCGGCGATCCAGCGCCCCCAGCCATTGGGCTCGCCTTCGCCGCCGGGCGAGAAGCCGGAGATGATTTTCTCCTTGGTGCGGGGATTGCGCGGCCCGTCGTATATTTTGCGCAAGGCTGCAAGCTGCGCGTCCGTCAGACAGGACGGACTGTCGCCGCCGCGGCACAGCAGTTTCTCCGGCTTGAAACGGCAGGATAAGGGATCTTCGATAACGCCATCCTGGTCGCCGCACTGTTTGACGGCTTCGGCCTGGACCAGCTTGAGTTTCTCCATCGTCAGAAAGCTGCCTTGTGTCGCGGTCAGCGCCTGATAGTCCCAGGCGGCGCCGGCAAGCAGATGGGTCCAGTTGTTGGCCGGATCGCCGGCAACGATGCCGTCAAAGTCCCTGGGATAGCGCTGCGCTTCCATCAGGGATTCGCGGCCGCCGTCGGAACAGCCCTGGAAATAGGAATAGCGCGGCGCCGAACCCTTGTAGGTCTGGATGATCGCCTTGGCCGCGTCGGTCGTCTCTTTCAGGGCGCGATAGCCGAAGTCGATCTGCTTTTCCGGATGGCCCAGCGCCCAGCTGGCATCGGTGTTGATAGTGGATTGATGGCCGTCATCGGTACCGGCCACGGCGTAACCCTGCGCCACGCCCAGCAGAATGGCCCGCTCCGGAATGACGCCGGCAAAGCCGCCATTGCCGACCTGCAGATAGCGGCCGTTCCAGGCGGCCTCCTCCGGGATCGCGACTTCGAAGCGGATATCGGAATCGCTTGTGGGATGGGCGCTGGCCAGAATTTTGCAGTAAGCGGGAAGGGGGCTGCGCGCCGCAACCGTCACGGCTTGCGTGATGGCGACCTGCGGCAGCTTCAGTCCCGCCAGCGCCTCACAGGCGCCCGCGCTGGGCTGGGCCTTTACGCCCAGCACCGCGATGGTGGCGATCACCGCACCCCAAGCCAGGAATTTCATGCCCCTGCCCTCCGCTTCAGATTTCCAAGGCGCGGATACGGTTGTTTTCCGCATCCCCGATCAACAACAGCCCGCCGCTGACATGCACGCCATGCGGCCGCGCCAGCGCGCATTTGAGCGGATCGCCATCCGGCCCGTCGCCGCGCGCGCCCGTGCCGGCGACGGTCGTCACAATCCCGTCCCGCAGCGACACCCTGCGAATGACGTGATTTTCCGTGTCGGCGATATAAAGACTGCCATCGGGCGCATAGGCGATACCCTTGGGACCATTCCAGGTGGCGGTGCGTGCCGGGCCGCCGTCGCCGGCGTAGCCTTTGGCGCCGGTGCCGGCGAGATGACGCAGACGCCCCGCTTTGGGATCAAGGGCATAGACTTTGTTGCCCTCCCGCAGGATCAGATACATGGTCCCGTCGGGGCCAATGTCTATGGAGCGCGGCCCGTTCAGCGCCGCCGTCAGCGGCGCATCATCCGGCGTATCCGCCGTGGTGCCATCGCCCGCGAAAGTGGTCAGCATACCGCTCGCGGCATCGCGCTTGCGGATGCGATCGTTCTTGATATCGCAGATGAAAAGATTGTCGCGCCGGTCCAGCACGATGCTGTGGGGCTGGTTCAATTGGGCCTTGTCGGATGGGCCGCCATCGCCGCCAAAACCGTGGGCGCCAGTGCCGACCAGGGTCGAGATCGCGCCCGCCTTCGAAACAAAACGGACGACATGGGCATCGCGTTCGGCGACATACATGTTGCCCTTGCTGTCGAAGCGGACCTCGTGCGGCGCGCTGAGCACCGCGGTCTTCGCTGCCCCGCCGTCGCCGGCATGGCCCTTCTCGCCAGTGCCCGCGACCACGAACACTTTTCCGGCGCGGCGATCCAGACGCATCACCCGGTTGCTGCCGAAATCGGCCCAGTAGATCGAGCCGTCCGGGCCGGTCTCCACGCCATAGGGCTGGTTCAACCGGGCGGTGGCGATGGCCTCGCCATCCGTGGCGGCTCCCTCCGCGCCGATCCCGGCAAGGGTGACAATGCGCTTGGACGCCGCCAGGGCCGGGCGGACGCCGATCAGCGCCGGCGCCGCGCCCAGAAGAATGCGTCGTGTCAGCCCCTGCGTCATGCGGCTTCCCCTTTTGAGGCCAGACGCTAAGCGATCCAGGCAAACCGGGCTAGAGGCCTCACTCCGCCTTGGCCGGCTTGGCGTCGGGACTTGCCGCCTCGGCCACTTTCACTTCGTCGCCGTCCTGCAGCGCGTCAGCGGGGTTGTCGATGATGCGATCCTTGGGCGAGACGCCACTGGAAATGTCCACCGAGGCGCCCAGGTCACGGGCGATGGTGACGGTCTGCAGCTTGACGTGGCTGGTGGCGTCCACCTTCGCCACCTGCATGCCCGCATCGCGGAAGATCAGGGCGGTAGCCGGAACGCGAATGCCGTTGGCGCCGGCCGGCAGCGGGAATTTCACGTCCGCATAGGCTCCCGGCTGCAAAACGCCGTCGCTGTTGTCGGCGGCAAACTGCACCAGCAGGGTGCCGGTGGCGCCGGCCACCGCATTGGCATTGGCCACCAGTTTGGCGTGGAACAGCTTTCCCGGATATTGCGGCACGGTAAAACTCACCGGCATGCCGTCCTTTATATAGGGCGCGTAATTCTGCGGAACGCGCACATAAAGGCGCAACTTGCTCTGGTCAGCGACGGTAAAAAGCGGCGTCGCGGTCGGCGTTCCCACGGTGACAAGATTGCCGACATCCACGGCGCGACTGGTGACGATGCCGTCGAAGGGCGCGACGATCCGCGTATAAGCCAGGTTGATCGAGGCCTGCGCGACCTGCGCCCGGTCGGCGTCCACGATGCCGGCCTGGGCGTCAACCGTGGCCTGCTGGGTAGCGAGTTGCTGGGCGGAAATGGCGTTCTGCTTCGCCAACGCCTGATACCGGTTCAGATCGATCCGCGCATTTGCCAAGGTCGCGCTGTCACGCGCCAGCATGCCTTTGGCCTGGGCCAGGGCGGCTTCATAGGTACGCGGATCGATCTGCGCCAGCAGATCGCCTTTCTTCACATGCGCGCCGATATCGAAGGACCATTTCTGCAAATAGCCGCTGACCTGGGCATAGATTGGCGCGCTGGCAAAGGCCTGAAGGTCGCCAGGCAGCGCCAGATTGCCGCCGTTCTTGGCGATCTTGATCTTGATCACCTGCACGGTGGGCACCGCAGAGTCTTCGGTCGCTTCCGCGGCGTTGCGGCCATTCCACCATCGCCAGCCGATCCCGAGAACCGCGACGACGATCACCGCGGTCACGGCCAGCCGGCCCCAGCGCTTTAGGCCGGACGGAGGCTCCTGATGCTGCATGTCAGGCCTGGAATTGCGCGGCCCGGCACTGAGACCTTTGTCAGGCATAGGCTTCTCCAGGTTGTAGCTCCTTGTTGCGCGCGGCTTTCGCGGCCCGCCGCTCGTGAATGATGCTGAACACCACCGGCACGAACAAAAGGGTCGCGCAGGTGGCGAAGAACAGCCCGCCGATCACAGCGCGGCCCAACGGCGCATTCTGCTCGCCGCCATCGCCCATGCCCAAAGCCATGGGCGTCATACCGATGATCATGGCCAGCGCCGTCATGCAGACGGGGCGAAAGCGCGTCACACCGGCCTCCACCGCCGCGAGCACCGCATCGCCATGGACGGCGAGACGCTCGCGGGCAAAGGCAATGACCAGGATGGAGTTGGCCGTCGCCACGCCCATGCACATGATGGCGCCGGTGAGCGCCGGCACCGACAAGGTCGTGCCGGTGGCGAACAGGACCCAGACGATCCCGGCCAGGGCCGCCGGCAGCGCGGTGATGATGACAAAGGGATCGGTCCAGGACTGGAAGTTCACCACGATCAGCAGATAGATCAACACCACGGCCGCCAACAGGCCCCAGAACAGGCCGGAGAAAGACGTACGCATTGTCTCGATCTGGCCGCGCAAGGTCACGGTGGCGCCTCGCGGCAGATATTTCCTGTTGGCGTCGATCACCTTCTGCACGTCGTTGGCCACCGCACCCAGATCGCGATCCTGGGTCGTGGCGTAAAGATCGATGGTCGGCAGGATGTTGTAATGGGTTACCACCGCGGCGCCCTGAGTGCGGCTGAATTTGGCGATCCCGCCCAGGACCTGCGGGCTGCCGCCATTGGATCCGGTTACCGTCAAATTCTGGAGCGCCTCCAGCGAGTCCATTTTGTATTCCGGCGTCTGCGCCTGCATCTGGTAGGACACATTGTTCTTCGGATTGAGAAAGAAGTTCGGCGCCGATTGGGAGGTGCCTGCCAGCGCCGTGCCAAGCGCATTGGTGACATCGCGCTCGGTCAGGCCCAACTGGGCCATGCGAGAGCGGTCGGCATCCACTCGCAACTTGGGCTGGCTGCTGGACTGCTGCATCCGCGCATCCACCAGGCCCGGAATGCCTCGGATCTGGCGCAGAATGCGCAGGGCAAAGGCCTCGGTTTCCTCCAGTCTGGTGCCGCTGACCTGAACATCCAGCGGCGCCGGATTGCCGAAATTCAGGATCTGGCTGGTGATGTCCGGCGGCGGAAACGAGAAGGTGACCGACGGAAACAGCCGCGGCAGCCGCTCCCGCAAGGTGCGGACATAGTCCGCCGTGGCGCTGTGATTGTCGTTCAGGGTGATGAAGATATCGGAGTCCTGCAGGCCGACGGTGCCGGTGGTTGAATAGATCAGATTGATGGGGCTTTGATTCAAACCGATAGCGTCGACGATGGTCGCGAGTTGGTTCTTGGGAATGATGCGACGGACCTCGCGCTCGATCTGGGCCACGATCTGGGTCGTGTCCTCCACCCGCGTGCCGGCGGGGGTGCGGGCATGAAGCGTGATCTGGCCTGAATCCACGGACGGGAAGAAGTCCTCGCCCAAGAAGGGAACCAGCAGCATCGAGACCGCGACCGCCCCCAGAAAGCCGAACACAAAGCGCCGGCGATGACCCATGGCAAGGGCAAGAAGATTGCGATAGCCCTCGCGGGTGTCGGCAAAGCCTTTCTCGAAACGCTTCTGCAGCCGGGCGAACATGTTGTTGCCCAGCGCGGCGTGCTCCTCGGCATGCAGCTTGAGCAGATAGAGCGCCAGGGTCGGCACAAGAGTGCGCGACAAAAGGAAGGATGCGATCATGGCGAACACCACCGCCATCGCCATCGGCATGAACAGAAAGCCCGCTACGCCCTGAAGCGAGAACATCGGCACGAAGGCGACGCAGATGCACAGCAGGGATACGAAGGCCGGCTGGGTGATCTGACGTGCACCCTCCATGATGGACTCATAGACCGGCTTGCCCTGCTCCAGGTGCCAGTTGATGTTCTCGATGGTCACCGTGGCGTCGTCCACCAGAATGCCCACCGCCAGGGCCAGCCCGCCCAAGGTCATGATGTTGAGGGTCTGCCCTGTTGCCCACAACGCCATCAGGGCGGAAAGCACTGCCAGGGGAATAGAGGTGGCGATGATGATGGTGGAGCGCCAGCTTCCCAGGAAGAACAGGATCATCAGGCTGGTCAAGCCGGCGGCAATGGCCCCTTCCCGCACCACGCCATTGATGGCTGCCTTCACGAACAGCGATTGGTCGGTCAGCACACTTACCTTGAGTTCCGGCGGCATCTGTTGACGCAGAACCGGCAGGATATTCTTGATGCCGTCCACCACATCGATGGTGGAGGCCTTGCCGTTCTTGAGCACGGTCGACAGCACGGCGCGGTTGCCATCCACATGCACGATATTGTTTTGCACATTGCTGCCGTCCCGCACATGAGCGACGTCGCGCAGATAGACGGTGCCGCCATTGACCGTCTTCACCGGCATGTTGTTGATTTCTTCGATCGTCTGTCCGGCATTGTTGAGATCCACCACATACTGGAGGCTACCGATCTTGATGGTGCCCGCCGGGGTGATCTGGCTCTGGTTGGCGAAGGCGTTCTGCACATCGGTGGCGGAAAGACCGCGGGCCTGCATCGCTTGGGGATCAAGATCGATCTGTATCGAGCGCGTCTTGCCGCCCTGCGGCGCCGTGGTCCGGGCGCCGCGCACGGTGGCGAGGCGCGGGCGCGCGAAATTCTGCGATTGGTCCGCCACCTGCTGTTCCGACAGGGAGTTGGAGGAAAAGGCCATCTGCAGCACCGGCACGGTGGAGGCGCTGTACTCAATGATATTGGGCGGCTGCATGTTGGCCGGCATCTGCCGGATGGCGCTTTGCGAAATCGCCGTCACTTCGGACGTCGCCAGCCGGATATCCACATCGGGCTGGAAATAGATCTTGGCGATCCCCAGTCCCGGGATGGACAGGCTTTCCACATGCTCCACGTCATTGACCGTGGTGGAAAGCAGGCGCTCATAGTTCGCCATTACCCGCGCGCCCATATCCTCCGGCGAGAGCCCCGTATACTGGAACGCCACGCCCAGGATCGGGATGCCGATCTCGGGGAAAATGTCGGTCGGCGTGCGGATCGCCGCCAGTGGCCCGAAGATCAAAATCATCAGGGACATGACGATGAACGTATAAGGCCGTTCGAGCGCGACCTTGACCAGCCAATTCATGGTACCGCCATAACCACTATTCCAGCTTCCCCCCCCAAGTCGGCGCGATTCTTTCGCCGCGTACGACTTCACGCATTCACATTATCGCGCGCCGGCCGAGCCTTCCGGGATTGGTAGCCTATCGCCCGGTCCGGACAGGCAGTTTTACAGATTTCTTTCAGTGCTGGCAGGCGACAAAAACACCCCTCAGCCCTGAGCGGATTGCCATAATTTGAGAGACTTTCCGGCGGCGTTCATGAAAAAGAACCCCGCCGTCCGGAGGAGACGGCGGGGCTCAGCTCTTGTCTGACGCCAATCAGACGGCCGGCCGCAGCGCTTCTAAGGGAGACGTGAGACGCTGTGGCAAGACAGCCGGAATTGTGCAGGCGCGGCTGAGCCTGTCACGCGTCTTTTCGGAACTTTTACGTTGGCGTCCGGCGGTGAAGGTCTAGACCGGCGCCGGCGACACAGAACGGTCCCAGACCGATTTGGCTTCGTCTCCAGCCTCGGGCGCGTCAGGCGCGGCCGGCAGCCACAGCGTGATGACAAGCCCTTCCGCGGCGCCATTGACGGCCCTGATGGAGCCGCCATGGGCGATGATCGCCCGCTTGGCGATGGCCAGGCCCAGGCCATAGCCCTGCCCGTTGGCCGGATCGGCCTGCACAAAGGGTTCAAACAGGGACGCAAGCTGCTCGGCCTTCACGCCGGGCCCCTGATCCCTGATGTAAAGCGTGGTTCCGGCAACCGTGGAATCCAGTTCGACGGTGATGGTTTCGCCGCGGCGCGAAAAGCGCAGCGCGTTGCGCACGATATTCTCGATGGCGCGGCTGATCAGCTTGCCGCTGCCCACCACCAGCGCTTCGGAATGCCGCCCATCGGTGAGGAAATCGATGGTCACGCCTTTTTCCTGCGCTTCGAAGCGGGCGTCATCCACCACCAGGGTGGTGACCTCGGAAACGAAGAAATACTGATCCGACGTCCGGGCGCCGCTTTCCAATTTGCTGAGGGCCAGGAGCTCGCTCACCATCTCCTCCAGCTTGTCGGCTTCGCAGCCGATGCGCTCCAGCGACTGCAGCGCCCTGTCGGGTGATTGGCGCGCCAGCGCGATGGCGAGATGAAGCCGCGCCAGGGGAGAACGCAGCTCGTGCGAAATATCGGCCAGCAAACGGTCGCGCGACATCATCAGTTCTTCCAGCCGCGTCGCCATCTTGTTGAAGTCGGAGGCCAGATCCCCGATCTCGTCGCGCCGCCGCAGCCAGTCCGAGCCGAGGCGGACCTTGAGGTCACCGGATGCCAGGCGGCCGAAGCCGGCGCGGATCCGGCTGATCGGCGCGGTGAGATAGAAAGTCAGGAGCCCGCTGAACACCAGAATGCCGATCAGGGTGCCCAGAATGGCATGCGGGCCCATATCCAGCGGCAGCGGCGGAGACACGTAACCGTCAAACCGGGTCACATGATACAGCAGCGCAAAGCTGCGGCCCTGACTGTCCTTGACGGTGGCGGTATAGAGGCCGTGAACGGGATCGGGCGCCGGCGCGCTTTTGCCGTCTATGCGCTCGAAGGTCATATACTGGCGTTCTTTCGGCCAGGTCGTCAGTTCCTTGCGCAATGCCTCCTCACCACCCAGCCGGACGATGGAGCTGGCGCCCGCCAGGGCGATCTGGGCCGCCATGGCCGTGGTGCGGCTGGGACTTTCCTTGAGCAGCGAATCCTCAAACCAGACGAAATAGGTCACGAACAGAAAACTGGCGCAGACACCCAGGAAGATCTTTACAAAAAGCGGCCGCCTCATGCTGTCACCTTCAGCCGGTAGCCGACCGCACGTACGGTTTCGACCTCGATGATCTTGCCCGAAATCACGCTCAGCTTCTTGCGCAGATTGCTGACATGCACGTCAATGCTGCGATCATAGGGCTCGCGCCGCCGCCCCAGCACGCTCAGCGACAGATCGTCCTTGGTCGCCACCGTATCGCGGCTGCGCAACAGGGCTTCCAGCAGATCGAACTCGCAGGTGGTGAGTTCAAAAGTCTCACTGTCGAAGCTCACTTCCCGCTTGGACGGGATCAGACGCAGCTTGCCGGCCAGGAAATATTGCGGCGGCTGTGAGCCCCGCTGGCGCCGCAGAACCGCCTTGAGCCGGGCCAGAAGCTCCCGCGCATAATAAGGCTTGGAGATGTAATCGTCCGCGCCGACTTCCAGGCCCGCGACGCGGTCATCCTCGGCGCCCTTGGCCGTCAGCATGATCACCGGCACCGAACTGGTGGAGCGGATGCGCTGCAAGGTCTCGATGCCGCTGATGTCGGGCATCATCACGTCCAGGATGACGGCATCCAGGGTCGGATCAAGCGCCGCGACAGCGCCTTCGGTGCCATTGAAGGCCGCGGCGATTTCAAAGCCCTCGCCGCGCAGAAACTCCGTCAGCATCCCGGTCAGGGCAGCGTCATCGTCGATCAGGAGCACCTTGGGCATGTCAGCGGACCTTTGCCGCAAGAGATGATTTTAGCCGGGACCGCGGCAAAGGGCAAAAATCCGCGGCAAAACGGAACAATGCTTGCCTCATTTGCCCTGGGAACGCTCGATTTCGGCATTGTTGAGATTGCACTCCTTCAGGACGCGCAGATACCGAAGGCTGTTTTCCGCTCCAGTAAAGAAAGGATTGGGCTTGTCCGGCATGATCCTGAGCTTATCGATCTTGGTGGCGGCTTCATCATAGGAAGAATGATTGCCGATGACACCGTCGGGCTTTGCAGTGGCCGCGACCTGAAGCAGGCGGGATGTCCACTGATCGTAAGCGGCATGCATCGCGGGACTGAGACCCTTGTTGGTGATGCCGCCCAGATAAAGCAGCGTCCGCGCTTTGCCCTTGTCCTTCACCGGGATCAGCATCGACAGGGAAGCTGGTGTGTGGCCGGCCGTGATGAAAAGCTTGATGCTCTCATCGCCCAAAGTCACGGTCTGGCCGTCATTGGCCACTTGGTCGCGGTGCGGCGGCGGACCCCAGACGTTGGGCCGCGCGGGGCTCTTTTCCGCAAAATCATAGTCAAGGGCCGTCATGTAAAGCTTGGCGTGGTAGTTGTCCTGCAGGTAGCGCGCCCCTCCATAATGATCGCCATGGCCATGGGAGACGATGATGGTTTTGATCCGGGCCGGATCGATGCCGAGCTGCGTCAGGCCGCCGATGATATATTTGTCGGCTTCCTCGCGGTTGTTCATCGTGTCGATCAGGATGATGCCGTCGCTGGTGTCCACCGCCCAGGCGGCGACAACGCCGTCGCCCAGAAAATAAAGATTGTCGGCCGCCTTGGCGGGGCCGGGATCCTTGATCACATGTTCGGCCGACTGGCCTTCGTTGGGATAACAGGTGATCAGGGCCGGAAATTTCCAGCCATTCTCGCCAAAGGCTTCCGCCCGGGCTTTTGCCAGATGCGGCTGCGCGATCTTCGCCGTTTCCGGTGTGGCCTGGCCGAAACCAGCCTGCGCCGGAATCATGAAGGCCGAAGCCAGAGCCAGGCCGCGCAGCCGTCTGCCGGTGATTGTCATGCTGTTGCCGCGAAGCGACCTGTTTTTCATTGCGGATGGCCTCTATTGCGCGTCCGCGGCGCGGGGACGGCGCGGCGCATCCGTGTTCTGCATGTTGATCAGGTTGTAGCCGCCCAATGCCAGCCGCACCGAGGGACCGGACGGGGCTTCCGCCGCCATCTCATGCCAACTCATCGGCGCGGCATAGAGCACATCGCCCTCATCGGCATGGAATTCGCCCGCATTCTCGAAGCGGCCGCGGATCTTGCCCACCTGCACGATCCACCATTCGGCGGGGCCCGGATGCATATGGCCGAAGACCGATTTGGGATTGAAACTGTCAGTGGTGGGGCCGCTGCCGATGTTCAGGGACCCGGTGCCGCATTTGTTGTCGGCCGGATTGACATAGCCCAGCAGCGGATTGACGAAGAGATGGTCGTCCAGCACCTGGGGTCCGCGCGGCGCGCATTTGGCGATGCCGTCGGTGAAGGTGTTCCAGTGCAGCTTGTTGATGCCGGAATAAGGCTCGGGCTTGTGCGGGAAGGCGACCTTGACGACCTTGGCGCCCTTGGTGGCTTCCGGCTGGGGCCCGTCGGCGGGCCAGGCCGTCTTGTAGTTGGTGGGATTGACCTCCACCCACAACGCATTCTCCGTTCCCCCAACGTCATAGGAGAAGATCGTGGTCTTCATGATGTTGATGATGGAGCCGCGCGTGGCCGTGACCGGCTGCTGGCCTTCGACATTGAAATGCACTTCGCCCGCCACCACGACAAACACCGTCGGCGTGTCGGGATGGATGCGCGGGGTGAACTTGGTGTCGGGCGCGGCGGAATTGTAAGTGGCGTCCTGTTCGGGATCGAGAATGATCTGTTCCGACCAGTTGGCCTTGCCGCCATGCATCTTCTTGAGATCGGCCAGCTTCCACAGTGGCCGCATCGGCGGCTTGTAGACCCCGCCCTCGGTCTTGTTGACCCACCAGTTTTCGGCGGGACCGCGCCCCTCCGGCTGGGCAAGAGACGGCGCCAAGACCAGGGCCGTTGATGAGACTAGAGCCAGGGCCGCGATGGCCAGATAAGACGAGCGCATTCTCCCACCATTTTTTTGAACGCCGCTGGGACACTGCGCAAGGCGAAGAGGATTTTCAATTCGCCGGGGTATCGGATCGCGCTTTAAACCGCGTATTTTACGAATTTCTTACACTACAGCACCCTGCCCCGCTGTAGCATGCTGCAAGCGCACCCTGTCGGAGGCCTTTCCATGAGACGCAGCTGGCTTTGCTTTCTCGGAATTTTGCTCTCGATACACGCAGCTACGGCGCAGCCGGCGAGCCATCTTCTCGCCGCCGATACGCTCACGCAGCTTTCGCCCCATGTCTGGATGATCAAGGGTTCGCCCAATATCGGCATCGTCGTGGGCAAGACGGCCACCCTGGTGGTGGACGACGGGCTCGGAACAAAGAATGGCGCGATGATCGCAGAGGCCGCGCTGCGTCTTTCGCCCAAAGGCGCCAAGCTCTATCTCACCACCACCCACTATCACGCCGAACATGCCACCGGCGATGGCGGCTTTCCCGCCGGCACGATCCTGATCCGTCCGCGTGTTCAGCAGGCGGAACTGGAAGCCGAAGGCCAGAAGCTGATCGACCTTTTCGCCAGCCGCTCCGCCGAGGACAAGGCGCTGCTGACGGATGTCCGCTATCTGAAGCCCGCAATCCTGTTCGACAAGGACTACAGCCTGGACCTGGGCGATGTGCGGGTACGGCTCGCCTGGTTCGGACCTGCCCACACCAAAGGCGATGAGGTCGTGATGGTCGAGCCGGACAGCCTTCTGATCTCGGGCGATGTGGTGCAAAACAAGACCGGTCCCTTTTTCTATTGCGAGGACTGCACGCCGAAATCATGGGCCGCGGTCCTGGACAGGATCGCGCAAGAGTTTCACCCGGCCCATATCCTGCCAGATCACAGCCCACCGGGTGACGGCGCCCTTCTTTCCGAGGACCGCGCCGTCATGACCGACCTTGCGGCCCGCACAGCCGCGCTCAAGAAGGAAGGCAAGAGCGCGGACGAAGCCGGCAAGATCCTGGCCGCCGAGATGACCGCCAAATATCCCGGATGGAGTTCGTTTGCCCGCGTTCCGCAAGGCGTCGAACATGGCTACCGGGAAAGCGACAACTGACGGGGTCAGGACAGCGGCACGCCCCGGGCATCCAGATCGCTGATCAGCCGTTCGATCAGCTGGGTGTTGATATGCATCTTGCGCCGGCGCGAGGCGGCGGCCATGCGATTGCTTTCCGGCACGATCACGCCGTCCTTGCGGTCGGCCAGCACACCCATCTCGATCAGCCGGTTGATGCGCCGACGCACCGTTTCCAGCGGTATCTGGGTGATGCGCGAAACTTCGGCCCGGCTCACGCCGCGGCGAATCCAGTCCGGCTCCGACAGCGCGGCATAGCGCATGCTGATCTTGGGGTCGTCATGGACATGCGCCACATTTTGCGTGTCTATCGTCAGGATGATCAGATAGTCGGTGGGATCGACGTTGAGCGCGGCATAGGTTTTCATCGCCTCGCGCATGAAGCTGATGACGAAACGCACCGAGGCCTGGGAAATCACCTTGCGCCGGTTGTCGCAAGTCATCCAACCCTGCAGCGCGCCCGGCGCCGCACGGGAGGCATCCGCCAGGGGAATGGGAACGAACTCGGCGCGCACCGGCGGGACGGTCACCTCGCGGAAATCCGTGATGACAGCATTCTTGGCGGTGGCAGGCAGATCGATATAGTTGAAGATGCGGACAAAGCCGTCGGCATCGGGCCGAAGCGGCAGGCTGATCATCTCAAAGCGTTGCGTGCCGCCGCCCTTGAGGCGCACCTCGCGGATGGTCTTGAGCATCGCACCCCCTGCGACCGAAGCCGTGCGGCGGGTTCGTTCGGGCAAATGGGCCGGATCGATCAGTGAGAACCAGTCCTTGCCGGTGGTGTCGAGCCCCAGAAAACGCGTCACCCTTTCGCCGGAAAACAGAACCATGGCCAAGGGTGTGGGCCCCTGGGCCAGGGAACTGACCATGAGCAGCGGCTTGAGATTCTGGAACCGCTCGGGCGTGACAGTGGCCGCAGCCGGCAAATGCCCGCCTTGCCAGGCGGCAAGCCAGCTTTCCACGAATTTCTGGCTGCGGGCGCTGAGGCCGACGCGGCCCACTGCCGCCCGCATAGCGGCCCGGTCGTAAAGCATAGTTTTGTTCAAATCCTAGCGTCCTGTCCGGATGCGCCCCGCCGCGCGTCAGTTCAAGTAATGTTGCCTTTAGACGATAATATTCCTCAGCTTCGCCCTGTCCAGAAGCCAAGTGTAGCGCTACCAAGTACAGGAGCATCAATACAGGACTATTCTTTCCCCAATCTGGGTAGGGGCCAGCGCCAATTCCGCTTGAAGGCCGCCCGCCCCGCGGGACAGGCTCAGCCCAAGTTCCCGGAGCCTGTGCCATGGAAACCGACCAGATTGCCACCCTTCCGCACCCCAGGGCGGACCTTCTCAGATGGACCTCCGATATTGTGGCGGCCTACCTCAGCCGCAATCAAATGAATTTGAAGCACCTGCCGCTGGTCATGGAGACGGTCTATGCCAAGCTTGCCAGCCTGGGGGGCCCCGATGCGGTCATTCCGGCCGGTGCCGGGGCGGAAGGCGCCACGGTGGCGGAAAAGTCCGTCACCCCCGATTACATCATCTGTCTGGAAGATGGCGTGCGGCTTAAAACCCTGAAACGCTATCTCTTCCGGAAATACCGGCTGACCCCCGAGCAATACCGGGCCAAATGGGGCCTGCCGCCCAGCTATCCGATGGTGGCGCCGAACTATGCCGCCAAGCGCTCGGCCCTGGCCAAGGAAATGGGCCTGGGACATGGCAGCAAAAAACAGAGCCGGTCGCGGCGCCGCGCCTGAACCGACCGTTCAGAAAATCCGGTGATACCAGGCCAGCGACAGGCCGGCGGCCAATAGCATCAGAAAGGCCGATGCGGCCGCGAAGAATGACGTGATCTCCATCTCCCGCAGCTCCACGATCAGCTGGCGGGAGAGCACGTCATAGACCGCCCGCAGATCCTCAGCGCTGGTAGCGTGAAAATACTTTCCGCGGGTCATGTCGGCGATCTTCTTGAGGGATTCCTCGTCGAGCTGCGCGCGCATGGAAAAGCCACCAAAGCCCACGATATTGCCCTTCGCGGTGCCGAACCCGACGGTATAGACCCGCAGGCCATATTCACTGGCGGTGCGCGCCGCCTCGATCGGGTCATAGCCGGCATTGGTCTGACCGTCGGTGAGCAGGATCACCACCGCATTCTTGTAGGAGCCGGGCTCCACCGGAACGTGCTTTTTGGGTGGGGCGGTGGCGCGCTCGCCCAGCGCCACCCCGCCATAGCGCTCGCGGAAATCATAGCCACCCCAGCGGCCATAACCGCCGAAATTGCCGGAATTGAACTGATTGATGGGGAAATTCTCTTGCGGGAACAGGGTGGACATCGCCACCAGGATGCCGCTACCCACCGCGGTGCCGCGCTGCAGCTCGAAGCGGTCGATGGCCGAGTCCAGCGCCACATGATCGGTGGTGGGGCTCTGCACCAGGAGCGCGGTGGCGGCAAAGGCGACGATGCCGATGCGCACGTCCCTGGGCTGCTGCTTGATATAGGCCTTGGCCGCGGTCTCCGCCGCCATGATGCGGGAGGGATTGACGTCGGTCGCCCGCATGCTGCCGGAGACATCCATCACTAGCATCACCGTCGCCACCCGCGACGGCAGGCTGACCTCGGCCGACGGCCGCGCCATGGCCAACAGCAAAAGCGTGAAGGCGACCAGCATCAGGGCCGGCGGCACATGCCTTCGCCAGCCCGGACCTTCCGACGCTTCCTTGACCAGCGCCAGGTTGGAATAGCGGAAAGCCGTTTTCTTGCGGCGGTAGAGCAGAAGGATATAGGCCGCCACCAATAGGGGCACGAGAAGCAGCAGCCAGAGGAACAGCGGCCACTGGAACGAGATCGCCGGAACAAAGCCCCAGAGGCGCGACCAACTGATGTGCTCCAGCCCCTTCATGCGGGCCTTCGCAAACTCTGCTTGCGCATTTCGGCAAAGCGCATCAGCGCGTCCAGCACATCGTCTTCAGTAGCCAACTCCACCACATCCACGCCGACACGGGCGAAGGCCTCAAGCAGAGCCTGGTTGCGCGCATCGGCGGCGGCGGCAAACCGCGCGCGGAAGCCGCGATTGTGGGTATCCACGAACAGCTGCTCGCCGGATTCCGCATCCTGGAAGGTCAGGAAGCCGACATCGGGCAGCCGCGTCTCCAGGGGATCGGTCAGGCGCACGGCCACCACGTCATGGCGGATGGCCAGGCGGCTCAGCGCCTTTTCCCACCCGGGTGCGCTGATGAAATCGGAAACCACGAAAACCAGGGAACGCCGACGGACAATGGAAGCCGCGTCATTCATCACCTGGGAAAGATCGGTCGCGCCAGGGGTGGACCGATAATCGGCCACCGCGTTCAGGATATGCAGCAACTGCTGGCGCCCACCGCGCGAGGGGATGATGCGATCCACCTTGCCGGAAAAGATCATGGCGCCGGCCCGGTTGCCGCGCCCCAGCATCAGCCGGCACATCAGGGTGGTGAATTCCAGCAGCACCGTGTGCTTGGAAACGCTAACGCCTGCGAAGGCCATGGACGGGCTCATGTCCAGCAGGAACCAGACGGGAATCTCGCGGTCCTCCAGATAATCGCGCACGAAGGGCATATCCATGCGCGCGGTGGCGTTCCAATCTATGCGGCGGACATCGTCATGAAACTGGTATTCGCGCAGGTCCGCGAGATCCAGGCCATCCCCCCGCGCCGGACTGCGGTAATCGCCTTGCAACAAGCCTTCCAGCCGCCGGATCACCGGCAGCTGCAACCGTCGCAGAATGTTTTCACTGATGGGCGGCACGCGAGGCCTCGACAACGGGCGGGGGAACGGCGCGCAGGATGGTACGCACCAGCTGATCGGCGGTCATGCCTTCCGACAACGCCTCATAGGACGGCACCACGCGATGGCGCAGCACATCGGCCGCCACGTCCATCACATCGGCAGGCAGCACATAATCGCGGCCTCGCATAAAGGCGAGCGCCCTGCCCGCCTCGATCATGGCGATCGAGGCGCGGGGGCTGGCGCCATACTGAATGAACCGGCCATGGTCATGCAGGCCACATTTTTCCGGCGCGCGGGTCGCGGCCACGACCTTGACGGCATAGATCATCAGCGAGGGGTCCACATACAGCCGTCTGGCGGCCTGCTGCATTTCCAGCAGCGCCTCGGTCGAGGTCACAGGTCCCACCGGCGTTGACTCGCCCGTGACCCGCTGGACGATGACGAATTCCTCCTCCTCGCTGGGATAGCCGATCAGGATCTTCATCATGAAGCGGTCTACTTGCGCTTCGGGGAGGGCATAGGTGCCTTCGATCTCGATTGGGTTCTGGGTTGCCATCACCACGAAGGGCCTGGGCACAGGATAGGTCTCGCCCGCGATGGTGACCTGGCGTTCCTGCATCACCTCCAGCAGCGCGCTCTGCACCTTGGCGGGGGCGCGGTTGATTTCATCCGCCAGCACCAGATTGGCAAAGACCGGCCCCAGCATGGTGGAAAATTCCCCGCTCCGCTGATTGAAGATGCGCGTGCCGGTGAGATCGGCGGGCACCAGATCGGGGGTGAACTGGATGCGCTTGAAGCTGCCATGCATGGCCTTGGCCAGGGTGGCGACCGTCAGGGTCTTGGCCAGACCAGGCACGCCTTCGACCAGAAGATGCCCGCCGGCCAGAAGCGCCACGATCACCCGCTCCAGGAAATGATCCTGGCCAACGACCACCTTCTTCACTTCATAAAGAAGGTGCTCCAGCTTGGCATGCGCGTCAGGCTTCATGTCCGGACCTCTGTTAAAGCGGGTTTTCTCCCACCGCCTTGGCGGCGTTCTCGATCGGGACGGCAAAGCCCATGCCAGCAAAGACATGCTGACCCGTGGGATTGTAGAGCGCGGTGACGATGCCCACGACCTCGCCGTCGCGATTGACCAGAGGGCCGCCGGAATTGCCGGGATTCACCGCGGCGTCGAACTGGATCAGGTTGGTGAGATGGCCGCCCTGGTCCTTGCGTTCCGGATCGACGAATTCGCGCTTGAGGCCCGCAATCACGCCGGCGGAAACGGACGGGCCAATGCCGAACGGAAAGCCCACCGCCACCACCGTGTCGCCTGGATTGAGCCCGGCGGTCGAGGCCAGGGTCGCCGGCTTGAGATCGTCCGGCGAGGTCTTGGCGCGGATCACGGCCAAATCATTTTCCGGCTGGACATTGACCACGGAGGCTTCTGACTTGCTGCCGTCCCAGAAAGTCACCACCCAGCGGTCGGTGGAATGAATGACATGCAGGTTGGTGAGAATGTCGCCCTTGGCGTCGATCACCACGCCGCTTCCCGTGGCGTCGGGCTTGTTGTCGTCCTTGCCGTCGGGTGCGTGAAGCGGCACCGGCTTATGCTCTTTCTTGGCTTCCTGGGCCTCTTCCTTGGCGACCTCGGCGGCATGTTCGGCCGACATATAGCCTTCGACCCGCACCACGGATGGCCCGACCGTAGCGGCGGCTATCGTGGTTTCGGCGGGCGGCGCATCGGTATGGGACATGGTGTAGTGCACCGCATTGTCTATGTCCCACTGACTGAGGATGCGGGCAGCGGGGTGCAAAAGCTGCCAGCCCCCGAACAACGTCAGTAGAACCAGAGCCATGCCGACGGCAGGCGCGATCCGCTGATGGCGAGACAGAAGCCGCTTCCAGGCGCCTGAGAGGCGCGCCTTCGAGGAAATAGTTGGTTCGGCATCGGCCCAAGAGAAGGCCTCCTGCGACACGCCCTCGCGCGGCGTGCGCCGGCGCGCTGCTCGGCTATAAAGCGCTTTGCGCTGCATGCGTGACCTGCTTGAAAGGCCCTGAGGAAAGCCTATTCGGCTTTCTGGCCCTTTCCAAGGCCGCCCCACCCTGTCGACTGTCAGCTTTTCGCAAAGTATGGCGGCAGTTCCGCCTTTTGTTCGCCTTATTGGGGGTGTCGGACGAGAACCGCGCTGTAATTTTCCTGCACCAAGCTGAAGGGCAGACCATCGCGATTTACCAGCAGAGCCGTCACACCGAGCACATGGCGGCCATCGTGAAGACTTTCCGTCCCAAGCGTGCGGCGTTGAAAGTCCAGCGGCTTTACCACCGTGCCAAAAGGTGTATCGCTACCATCGAGCGTGCTGTTCATCTCCGCCGTCAGTCGCGCCGGCACATACCAATTGTCCGCATCCGAGAGGACCTGATCGCCGCAGGAAAGGCGCACCCGGCGATAGCGCACAGGCTCGCCGGGCCCCACCTGCAGCAAGCGGCGCACACGGCCATCGGCCTTGCGATCTATGCTGTGATCCCTGAGCGCGCAGATGAGCGGTGGATCGGCGAGACGGAGTCCGGCGCAGTAAGCCGTCAAAGTCTGGGTGGCGCTGGGGGAGGCGAGAATCTCCGCCTTAAGTCGGCCGAGCGCATCGGGGGCTTGTGCCCCGGACGCTGTACCAAGACCCAGTAGCAGTGACACTACCAACGGTAGATTGGCCAAGCGCCAGTCTCTTTTCATGAGGAAAACCCCGGATGATGACTATAGATTATAGCGGCTGGAACCGATCCCTGCTCTTCTGACGCCATGACGACTCTGCTGTTCACCCATCCCGATTGCGCCGCCCATCAGACCCCCGAGGGCCATCCGGAATCGTCCGCGCGCCTTTCTGCCGTACTGGCGGCGCTGTCTGAGCCCGAATTCGCCGGACTTGTCCGCCGGGACGCACCGCTGGCCGAGGAAGCGGCATTGGCGCGCGTCCATGGCGCGGCCTTCGTCAGCCGCATTCTGGGCACGGTGCCCGAAACGGGCCGGCGCGCGCTTGATCCGGATACCGTCCTCTCGCCCGGCTCGGGAATGGCGGCGCTGAGAGCGGCGGGCGCCGTGACCGCGGCGGTGGACGCCGTGGCGACGGCCACGGCCCGCAACGCCTTCTGCGCCGTACGGCCGCCCGGTCATCACGCCGAGCCGGGCCGCTCCATGGGCTTCTGCCTGTTCAACTCCGTGGCAGTGGCCGCGCGCCATGCGCAGGCCGTGCACCAGCTCACCCGCGTGGCTATCGTGGATTTCGACGTCCATCACGGCAATGGCACCCAGGCCGTCGCGGAAACAGACAAAAATCTGTTCTTTGCTTCCAGCCATCAATATCCGCTCTATCCCGGAACGGGCGCGCGCGAGGAGACCGGCGTCGGCAATATCGTCAATGCGCCGCTGGCGCATGGCAGCGACGGTAATCTTTTCCGCAAGGCCTGGGAGATGCGGATATTGCCGGCGCTGGATGTGTTCGCCCCGGATCTGTTGCTGGTTTCAGCCGGCTTCGACGGCCATCGCGCCGATCCGCTGGCGGGCCTGGAGCTGGAGGAAGAAGATTTCGCCTGGGTAACGGAACGGCTGACGGAAATGGCGAACCGCCATTGCGGCGGCCGGCTGGTATCGGCGCTGGAAGGCGGCTACGACCTCAAGGCTTTGGGCAGTTCGGCTGCGGCCCATGTCAGCGCCCTGATGCGGGCAAATTGATCAGATAGCTCCATCTGCGGTGCCAACCGTTACAATTGGAAGTTAAGCTAGGCGTTGGGAACCGCCCATGGACGCTGACGAGATCCGCAGACTCTCCACCGCCGCCGAACGCACGGCGGCGGCCATGTCGGGTTTCGACCGCGACGCCTGGCAGACCATGGCGGAACAATGGACCATCCTGGCACGGTTGCGCGAGGGCCTGAATCAGCCCCAAAAAACCGTCTCTCCGTCCGCCGGGCAGTTAAGGGCGTTCAGCGCGATGCGACGGGCGTGACGTCGGCGCTGTGCTCGTCTTCGGCAAGATCGCGCCAGATGGCGACAAAAACCGCCATCAGCGCGGGGCCCACGAACAGGCCGACCAAGCCCAGCGACGACAGCCCGCCCAGAATACCGAGCAGCACCAGCAGGAATGGGATACGCGCCGCCCCGCCGATCACGGCCGGCCGGACCAGATGGTCGGTGAGGAACACGATCAGGAAACCGAAAACCGCCAGGCCGATCCCTGCCAGCACCTTGCCCAGTCCAAACAGAAGCAGCGCCGCCAGGCAGAAGACCAGCGGCGCGCCGAAAGGAATAGCCGCCACGATGCTGGTGGCGATGGAGAAGGCGATGGGATGGGGCACGCCCGTCACCCAATAGCCCACGCCGATCACCAGACCTTCGACGAATCCCACCAGCACCAGCCCGTCGACCGTGCCATGCACCGCATCGATCACATGATCGGCGACGTCACGGCTGCGGCTGCCGAACGCCCTGTCGGCCAGCGGCCGCACGCGCGCGGCCAGTTCTTCGCCATCCCGAAACAAAAAGAACAAGGTGAGCAGGGTGATGCCGAACAGCAAGGCCCGGTGCAGCAGTTCCGGCCCCAGATTGCGCGTCAGGCCAAGCAGATTGCGCGGCCCCAGACCTTCGAAAAACAGCGTGGCCGCATCCGGGGTCGACAGATTGGTCTGCCACCAGGATGACAACAGCCCGCCCACCCAGGGAATGTCCGCGGCGGCCGGTGGCAGCGCAATACCATGGGCGCGTGCATCGTTGATCCAGCCCATGAAGGATTCCGATTCCCGCACCACTTCCACGGCGGCGAAGGCCACCGGGGCCGCCACCAGAACCGCGATCAGAAGCGTCAGCAGCAGCGGCGCCCCCACGCGGCGCCAGCCGCCCGAGGCGCCCCAGGCCCGCACTTTCAGAAAAGTCGGCCACAGCGCGATGGCCAGCACGAAGGACCACAACAGGCCTGGCAGGATGCGCGCCATCACAAAGACCGCGCAAAGAAGCAGCACGCCCCCCGCTGCGACCGTGGCATTGATCTGAAGGATGTTAGAACGTTCCGGCTGCTGCTCCATCCGGACAGCGTGGCCTAGCGCTTCGGGAATGGCAAGAGAGTCAATCCCTTAAGGCTTAATTGGCGCCGGCACCGTTACGCACCTGCTGCTGGGGCTTCTGCTGCTGCACTGGAGCGGGCGCACCAGTGCGCGGCGCCCAGGGCGGATAGCCCTCGCTGTCCTCGCCCGGATAGTGGGGGCGGTCCAGCGTCTTCAGGAAATAATCCTTGCTGGGCAGGTCCATCACATAACGCTCCATGGACGGGAAGCTGGCTTCCGACGTGCCGGGGGGCACAGCTTGCGGCACACGCGTCTCCACGCCGCGCACGGCATTGGCCTTGATCGCCTCAAAGACCTCCTTGCGCTCTTCCTCCCGCGCCAGGCCGGGAATATCCATCGGCTTGTCGGGATCGACCACATAGGCCGAGGTCATCTTGATGCGATAGGCGGTGGAGATGCCGTCATATTTGCCGGTCTTGGCATTGTACATGCCGTCGGCATTGCGCCGGAGGGCGTAATAGAGCGACACATGATCCTCATGCTCGCGGATGCCCTGCTGCCCGCCATCCTGGGCGAAGGTGTCTTCGGCATAGAGATCGCGCCAGTTGCGATAACCGCCTATCAGGCCGGTGCCGGAAAGGCCGCCGGGCGCAAACTTCAACCGGATCTCGCCGTTTCTGAAATCGGCGTCGCCGGTCTGGTCATAGAACCAGGCGATTCGGGGCATGTGCAGATGATCGACCTGCTCGGTCTCCACCACCCCGTTCCTGATGGCGGCTTTCAGCTTGGTGTACTGTGCCGCCTTCAGGATGCGATAGGAATAATCCATGGCCACGCCGCTGCGCGCATCGCGGACAATCTTGTCGGGCGAATAACCGATCTCGACCGTGGCGTCCGGATCGTTGAGCGGATCCCTGTTGCCCGAGATGCGGACGACCATGGTGTAGAGGCCTTCCTGCATCTTGTCGTTGGCGCGCATATCGAGCGTGGCGTTGCCGTTGCCGCGCCAGGGCGCATCGCAGCCCCAGGCGCGATAGAGATTATTGTCGATGCCCTTTTCACCATCGGGACTGACGAAATCACTGTCCTTGATCTTGCCGTCCAGGTTGAAGCCGTCACCGATGCGCCCCGTGACCTGCGGTTGGCCCGGGTCATCGGCCGCCCAGGGATTCACATAAGTCTCGATGCCATGGCTGTAGCCGCGATAGGCGATGACCCGGTTCATGATGCGCCGGCGCACCGTCGCGGGCTCGCGTGACTGCTCAAAGCCCGGCGGACGCATGATCAGGTCGATCTGCTGCTGGCCGCGCCATTTCTGGCGTGAAATGGCAATCCTCGCCTGGGTATCGTTGGAGAAAAAGATCGTGTTGCCGTGCGGACAATCCACGCCGGGTTCGATCTCGCCGGTCCTGGAGAAATCGGTCCGGCCGCCATAATGGAAGGCATATTCATAAGCGCCGACCACAAAGCCCTTCACCCAGGGCGCGGCCGACGCGGGAACCACGCTCACGACGGTGGTGAGCGCAGTGCAGATCAGAAGACGCTTCCTAACCGTGACGGGCCTCCCTTAATCAGGGTTTGATGGCTTCCGAGGTCTCGTTGCGAACCTGCTGTTGCGGCTTTTGTGGCTGCTCTTGCTGCTGAGGCTCTGGCGCGGCCGCGCCACGGCGGCGGCGGCCGATCCAGGGCGGAAGACCGTTGGCATCCTCATTGGCATAATGCGGCCGGTCCAGGTTCTTGATGAAGAACTGCTTGCTCGGCAGGTCGGCGATATCGTGTTCAAACGAACCCAGCGCCGCTTCGGTGGTGCCCGGGGGCACGGCCTGCGGAATGCGGGTCTCGGCGCCCTTGATGGTATTGGCCTTGATGGCGAGGAAGGCCTGCATGCGCTCCTCATCGCCCGCGAGCTTGGGGATGTCCATCGGCTTGTCGGGGTCGACCACATAGGCCGATGCCATCTTGATGCGATAGACGCTGGAGATGCCGTCAAACTTGCCGGTCTTCTCGTTGTACATGCCGTCGGCGTTGCGGCGCAGGGCGTAGTAAAGCGAGACATGATCCTCATGCTCGCGGATGCCCTGCTGTCCGCCGTCCTGGGCAAAGGTGTTCTCGGTGTAAAGCTCGCGCCAGTCGCGATAGCCGCCCAGAAGACCGGTGCCGGAAAGGCCATCCGGCGCCAGCTTGAGCTTGATCATGCCCTTGCTGAAATTGGTGTCGCCGGTCTGATCATAGAACCAGGCGATGCGCGGGGTGTGCAGATGCTCGACCTGCTCGGTCACCACCACGCCATTGACGATCTTGGCCTTCAGCTTGGTGTATTGGGCTGATTTCAGAATGCGATAGGAATAGTCGGTGGCGATGCCGCCGCGGGCATCCTTGACGATCTTGTCCGGCGAATAACCGATCTCCACCGTAGCGTCGCTGTCATTCATCGGATCCCGATTGCCCGAGACGCGCAGGACCATCGTATAGAGGCCCTCCTGCATCTTGTCGTTGGCGCGCAGGTCCAGGGTGGCATTGCCATTGCCGCGCCAGGGCGCATCGCAGCCCCAGGCCCGGTAGAGATTATTGTCGATCCCCTTCTCGCCGTCGGGGCTGACGAAATCCGTCGGCTTGATCTTGCCGTCCAGGTTGAAGCCGTCGCCGATCCGGCCCGTGACTTCCGGCTGGCCGGGATCATCCGCCGCCCAGGGATTCACATAGGTCTCAATGCCGCGCTTGTAGGCGCGATAGGCCAGCGCCCGGTTCCAGATATGGAAGCGGGTGAGAACCGGAGCGCGCACGTCATCCAGCCCCGGCGGCTTGGCGATCCAGTCGATCTCCTGCTGGCTGCGGAATTTCTGCCGCGCCACAGCGGTCTTGGTCTGGGTGTCGTTGGCGAAATGGATGGTGTTGCCGTGCGGGCAGTCCACGCCGGGCTCGATCTCCGCACCACGCGTGAAGTCGGCGCGTCCGCCATAGCGGAAGGCATATTCATACTGGCCCACTACATAGCCCTTAACCCAGGGTGCGGCGATCGCGGGGCTGGCGCCCGCACCGGCCAGAGCGATGGTGGCCACCGAACAGGCCAATAAGTGCTTGTGCGAGATCATGATCCCTCCCATGGCCTTCAGGGTTTGATGTTGGCCGGCGTCTCGTTACGCACTTGCTGTTGCGGCTTGGCGGGCTGCTTCGGGGGCTGCGCCTTTTTCGTGCTGGTCCCGCCCTCGGCCTTTTTGCGCTCGATCAGCCAGGGCGGCGTGCCTTCCTCGTCCTCGCCCGGATAATGCTGGCGATAGAGGTTCGTCATGAAGAAGTCCTTGCTGGGCAAGTCTTCCAGCAGGCCTTCGGTAATGCCGGCGCCGAATTCGGAGGTACCCGGCGGCACCAGTTGCGGGATGCGCAGTTCGGCGCCCTTGATGGTGTTGGCCTTGATCGCCTCGAAAGCCTCTTTGCGGTCTTCTTCCCGCGCCAGGCCGGGAAGCGCCATCGGCTTGTCGGGATCGACCACATAGGCTGACGCCATCTTGATGCGATAGACCGACGATATGCCGTCATATTTGCCGGTCTTCTCGTTATACATGCCGTCGGCATTGCGGCGCAGGGCGTAGTAAAGCGAGACATGATCCTCATGCTCGCGGATGCCCTGCTGGCCGCCGTCCTGGGCGAAGGTGTTATCGGTGTAAAGTTCGCGCCAGTCGCGATAGCCGCCGATCAGGCCGCTGCCGGAAAGCCCGTCGGCAGCCAGCTTCAGCCGGATCTTGCCCTTGCTGAAATTAGTGTCGCCGGTCTGATCATAGAACCAGGCGATGCGCGGGGTGTGCAGATGCTCGACCTGCTCGGTCTCCACCACACCGTTCTTGATGGTGGCTTTCAGCTTGGTGTACTGCGCCGCCTTCAAAATACGATAGGAATAATCGGTCGCGATACCGCCGCGCGCGTCCTTGACGATCTTGTCCGGCGAATAGCCAATCTCGACCACCGCATCGCTGTCGTTCATCGGATCCTGGTTGCCCGAGACGCGGATGACCATGGTGTAGAGGCCCTCCTGCATCTTGTCGTTGGCGCGCAGGTCCAGGGTGGCGTTGCCGTTGCCGCGCCAGGGCGCATCGCAGCCCCAAGCCCGATAGAGATTGTTGTCGATACCCTTTTCGCCGTCCGGGCTGACGAAATCCGTCGGCTTGATCTTGCCGTCCAGGTTGAAACCGTCACCGATCCGGCCCGTCACTTCGGGCTGGCCGGGATCGTCCGTCGCCCAGGGATTGACGTAAGTCTCGATCTCTTTCTTGTAACCGCGATAGGCCAGCGCGCGATTCCAGATCCAGAAGCGAGTGAGAACCGGCGCACGGACATTATCCAGTCCGGGCGGGGCGGAGATGTAGTCCACCTCCTGCTTGCTGCGCCATTTCTGGCGCGCCACGGCAATTTTGGTCTGTCTGTCGTTGGCGAAATGAACCGTATTTCCGTGCGGGCAGTCCACGCCGGGCTCGATTTCCGCGCCACGGGTGAAGTCAGCGCGGCCGCCATAGCGGAAGGCATATTCATACTGGCCCACCACATAGCCCTTGACCCAGGGCGCAGCGGCGGCCGGCCCCGTGCCCGCACCGGCCAGAGCGGCGGCAGCCACCGATAGCATGAACTTTGTGTGCCGCATGACGCCGTCCTCCCTCGCGGAGTATCAGGAAACGATCACCGTTCCGACCATGCCCATCGCTTCGTGGTACTTGCAGACATATTTGTAGGTGCCCTTGGCCGTGAAGGTGTGGCTGAAGGTGCCTTCTTCCTCGATGTCGCCCGAGCCGAAGGCCGCCACACCAGCAGGCAGCGCAACATCGCTGGCCGTCTGCGCCTGGGCTGGATCGAACGTCACGGTATGGGTGATGTTGTAGGGATTGGTCCACTTCACCGTGTCGCCGGCCTTGACGTTCACGCTGGCCGGCACGAACACCATCTTGGGCGACTGTTTCATCGAGACCTCGACCGTCGCGCCTTGCGCCAAGGCGGGCGTCGCGGCCGTCACCCCCAGGGCAGCCAGCGCTTCGGTAAATGTGCGGCGATTGAGTGACATTATTCCTCCAGAACTATTGCGGGGGTGAAACCTGGTTGATCAGCAGGTCGGAAACGGGGCCGGCCTCGAAGCCTAAGGGATTGAGATCGTCCATCGGGCCTTTGTGCACGGTGATATCGGCGCTGACCTCGAAGTCGGTCACGGTCTTGGGGTCCTTGCCGTCGGCGAAGAAAGCCGCGCCCGTGAAGGGGCTCCAGCTCTTCCAGGCGGTGTCGCCCTTCATCTTGTAGCGCCACATGGGACGCCAGTTTTCCATGTGGAAGCTGAAGTGCTGGCCTTTGGGATCACGCTTGGGCGCGGCCACCGTATCGCCCTTGGCGTGCGCTTCGGTGAAGGTGAACCAAGTGGCCTTCTGCGCCTCGGTCTGCTGGGCGGCCTGCCAGGCGAGATAATTTTCGACTTCGGCACGCGAGGTGAACTTGTGGCCTGTAACGGTCAGATGAAGCC
>Ga0265338_10002580_pt1 | contig 26777 bp, 22 predicted proteins | sample 42126metaG_FD_193579 | JGI IMG/M metagenome (GOLD analysis project Ga0265338, IMG submission 193579) | Rhizosphere microbial communities from Carex aquatilis grown in University of Washington, Seatle, WA, United States - 4-21-26 metaG | ecosystem: Host-associated > Plants > Roots > Rhizosphere...
CGCCTGGCCGCCCAGCGGTGAGGGACCGAAATGGAGCGATTGACGGATGAGACATCTGCGAACAGCCTCGGTCTTGGCAACAAAAGTGCCAGTGGCAGATCGCCGAAAACATCGGGTTCGGGCCTTTCCGACCTGTCTTGTTTCACGACAGGTGTCGCCTCCCGAGGCAGCACAGAGGGCATGGGACCCGCCAGCACGTAGCCTCTCGGATGGGAATTCTTCTTGCTAGACGCTATCCGTGATGAAGATGCCACGACCGATCGGTCATGGGCTGGCGACAGTCGCCATTCTGGGAGTCTTCACCGCGGCGCTGTGCGCCGTGACACTGTACCGGATCATCGCGTTCAGCATGGCTCAGCGGGTGGAACGCGCGCACGAGGCGGCGGTCGAGGAGCTGGCGACCCTACATCTACAGGGCCCGAGCCCCACCGAGGCGGACGGCGCGTCGCCGGCCATGATCGGGATGCGCGGCGGAATCGCGGTGGCGCCCGAGCCGGTGGGCGCGCGCGCGCCCGCCGATTGGCGGGCGCCGCTGGCCGCTGCGGGGGAGCAGGCCCTCGGCGAGCAGCGCGCGGTCGACATCGAGACGCCGATCTCGGGCGCGGTGCTGGTCGCGCGCGTCGAACCGATGGCGGTCACGCTGGGCGCGCCGGCGGGCGCGGGCGCCCGCCTGGGCTGGGTCGCCGTGGCGATCAAGCCGTCGACCTACTCGCAGAGCTGGCGGCTGCTGGTCAGCGCGCTGGCGCTGTCGGCGCTGCTGCTGGTCGCCAGCTCGGCGCTGGCGCTGACGACGTTCAAGCGCGGCGCGGGCGGCATCCAGACGGCGCTGGCGGCGCTGGCGAACGATCTGTCGACGCCCGTGCCGCGACCGCCGGTGCGCGAGCTCAGCGAGATCGCCGACGGGATCGCGACGCTGGCGCGCCGCCTGGCCGAGGCGCGCGAGATCCAGGAGCGGCTCGGTCGCGACCTGGCGCAGAAGGAGCGGCTGGTCGCGCTCGGGCGCGTGGTCGCCGGCGTCGCGCACGAGGTGCGCAATCCCTTGGCGTCGATCAAGTTGCGCCTCGACCTGGCGATGGCCGGTGACACGGCGTTCGAAGCCGCCGCGAGCGGAAACAGCTCGGCCGCCGGCGCCCATCGCGGCGGCGGGGCGCCACTGCCGCCCAAGGTGGTGCAGGCGATCGCGCACGCGTCGGCCGAGATCACCCGCCTCGACCGTCTGGTCGCGGACTTGCTGATCGTCTCGGGGCGCGCGCTCGGCCCGCGCCACCCGACCGACGTCGGCGCGCTGTTGCGTTCGCGCGTCGAGGCGCTGGCGCCCTGGAGCGCCTTGCGCGGCGTGACCATCCGGACCGCGGGCGGCGGCGCCTCCGTTCCAGCCGACGGCGACGCCATGGCGCGGGCGCTCGACAATCTGCTGCGCAACGCCATCGAGGCGTCGCCCGACAACGGCACGATCGCGGCGACGGTCTACGACGACGGCGCCGCGCTGCGCGTGCGTGTGCAGGACACCGGCGGCGGCGTCCCGCCCGGCCGGGTCGGCGAGCTGTTCGAGCCGTTCTTCACCACCAAGCCCGAGGGGACGGGCCTCGGCCTGGCCATCTCGCGCGCGATCGCCCGTGCGCACGGGGGCGATGTGATTTACGCTCGACAGGGAGACGTGACGCGCTTCGAGCTCACCCTGGCACGCACCGCGGCGGCCCCGGCCGAGGAGCCGCGCGCTTGAGCACCGTCCTCATCGTCGAGGACGAGCCCGGCCTGCGCCAGGGCCTGTGCGACGTCATGAGCGCGATGGGCCTGTCGCCGATCGCGGCGGCCGGCATCAGCGAGGGGCGGCGCTCGCTGGGGACGCAGCCGATCGACTGCGTGTTGCTCGATATCCGCCTGCGCGACGGCGACGGCCTCGATTTCTTGCGCGAGCTGCGCGCCGGGCCGTCGCGGGACGTGCCGGTGATCGTCGCGACGGCATACGGTGACAGCGAGCGCACGATCCGCGCCATGCGCGACGGCGCGTTCGACTACCTGACCAAGCCGTTCGACCTGCCGCTGCTGCGCACGACGGTGTTGCGCGCCACCAAGCAGCGGGCGCTGTCGCGCGCGGCGGCGCCGCTGCCCGCCAGCGCGGAGAGCGCAGGCGGGCTCATCGGCACCAGCGCCGCGATGCTGGGTGTCTGGAAGCTGATCGGGCGCGCGGCGGCCTCGACGGCGCCGGTGCTGATCACCGGCGAGACCGGCACCGGCAAGGAGCTGGTGGCGCGCGCGGTGCACTCGTACTCGGCGCGCGCGGATCAACCGTTCGTGCCGATCAACCTGGCGGCGCTGCCGCCGACGCTGATCGAGAGCGAGCTCTTCGGGCACGAGCGCGGCGCGTTCACGGGCGCGACCGGCCGGCGCGCCGGGCGCTTCGAGTCCGCGGGCGAGGGCACGCTGTTCCTCGACGAGATCGGCGATCTGGAGCTGGCGCTGCAGACCAAGCTTTTGCGCAGCGTGCAGGAAGGGACGTTCGAGCGCGTCGGCGGCGACGAGGCGCTGCGCACGCGCGCGCGCATCATCGCCGCCACCAACCGGCCGGTGCGCCCGAGCACGACCGGCGCCACGCTGCGCGAGGACCTCTACTACCGGCTCGCGGTGATCGAGATCGAGGTTCCGCCGCTGCGCGCGCGGCGCAGTGACATCCCCCAGCTGGTGAGCCACGCGCTACGCGGAACACCCGCGCGCGCGGTGTCGGAAGAGGCGATGGCCGGGTTGCTCGCGTATCACTGGCCCGGCAACGTGCGCGAGCTGTTTCACGTCCTGCAGCGCGCGGCCGTGCTGTGCGGCGGCGAGGTCATCGACGCGCTCGATTTGCCGTCGGAGCCGGCGACCGGCGTGAACGGGAACGGGAACGGGCACGCGCCCCCAAACGACGGCGACCTGGCGTTGCACCCCGCGGTCGCGCGGCTGGAAAAGCAGCTCATCTCGAAGGCGCTCGAGCGCGCCAAGGGCAATCGCTCGGCGGCGGCGCGGCTGCTCGGCATCGGGCGGCCGTTGCTGTACGCGAAGCTCGAGGAGCACGGCATCGCGGCGAAGGGCGACGCCGGCGATGCCGCGCCGACGGACGGATCCTGAGCGGCTGGCGCTCTCAATCCTAAAATCGGCCGACAACTCGACCCGGCAGGCTCCGATCACTGCTCGACGCGGTAGTTGGGTGCTTCCTTCGTGATGATCACGTCGTGGACGTGGGACTCGCGCAAGCCCATCGCGGTCGCTCGCACGAAGCGCGCCTTGGTCCGCAAGTCCTCGACGCTGCGGCAGCCGCAGTAGCCCATGCCGGCTTTCACGCCGCCGATGAGCTGATAGATCGATTGCGACAGGCTGCCGCGGTACGGGACGCGCCCCTCGATGCCCTCGGGCACCAGCTTCGCGTCGCTGGCGACGTCGCTCTGGAAATAGCGGTCGCGGCTGCCGGCGCGCATCGCGCCCATCGAGCCCATGCCCCGGTACACTTTGTAGCTGCGGCCCTGGTAAAGGATGATCTCGCCCGGCGCCTCGTCGGTACCGGCGAACAGGCTGCCGATCATCACCGTGTGCGCCCCGGCGGCGATCGCCTTGGCGACGTCGCCCGAGTACTTGATGCCGCCGTCGGCGACGATGGTGACGTTGTACTTCTCCAGCGCGCGCGCGCAGTCGCTGATCGCCGTGATCTGCGGAACTCCGACGCCCGCGACCACGCGCGTCGTGCAGATCGATCCGGGGCCGATGCCGACCTTGACCGCGTCGGCGCCCGCCTTGGCCAGCGCCAGCGCTGCCTCGCCGGTGGCGACGTTGCCGGCGATGATCTGCGCCTTCGGGAAGTTGCGGCGCACGTCGGCGACCGCCTGAACCACGGCGCGCGAGTGGCCGTGCGCGGTGTCGATGCAGATCACGTCGCAGCCGAACGCCAGCAGCGCGTCGACGCGCTCGTCACGGTCGGGCCCGATGCCGACCGCCGCGCCGGCGCGCAAGCTGCCGCGATCGTCCTTGGCGGCGAACGGATGCTGCTGCGCTTTCTCGATGTCCTTGATCGTGATCAGGCCCTTGAGCAGACCCTTGGCATCCACGACGAGGAGCTTCTCGATGCGGTTGCGGTGCAAGAGCTCTTTCGACGCCTCCAGGCTCGTCCCTTCCGGCGTCGTGATGAGCTTGCGGGTCATCATCGCGCTCACCGGCTGGTCCAGGTTGCGCTCGAAACGGATGTCGCGGTTGGTGACGATGCCGACCGGCCGTCCATCGTTGGCCACCACCGGCAACCCGGAGATCTCGTGGCGCCGCATCAGCTCGACGGCGACCGCCAGCTTGTGGTCGGGCCCGATGGTCACCGGGTTGATGACGACGCCGGTCTCGGCCTTCTTGACCTTGGTGACCTCCAGCGCCTGCTCGGCGACCGTGAAGTTCTTGTGCACGATCCCGATGCCGCCCTCTCGCGCCATGCAGATGGCGGTCGCGGCCTCGGTCACCGTGTCCATCGCCGACGAGATGATGGGGTTCGCCAGCCGAATGCCCGCGGTCAGCTGGGTCCGCACGTCGACATCCTTGGGCAGAACGTCGCTCTCCGCGGGAACCAGCAATACGTCGTCGAAAGTGAGCGCCTCTCTCAGATGGCCGTCCGGCAACATCACGGGAGATTAGCGACTCGCTTCCCGTGCCGCAATCGTGAAGTTTCGGGGACGATTCCGCAGCGGAGTGGTCGACCGTCGAGCTATTTCTTGGCCGGCGCGCACGACTTCGCGATCGCCTCGGCCTGGGCCTTGGCTTCGGGCTTCACTCCGGGGAGCGCGCGGAATTTCGCCAGCTCGGCCTGCGCCGCCGCGCAGTCGCCCTTGGCCACCAGAGCCTTGCCGAGCTCGTAGCGCGCGAGCGGGTTGGCGGGATCGAGCGCAACCGCGGCCCGGCATTCGGCGACCGCGCGCGGCGGGTCCTTGGCCTCGAACAGCGTGCGGCAGAGATCGGCGGCGAACGCGCCGTTCTTGGGCTCGAGCTTGCGCGCGTGCTCCTGGGCCGCGATCGAGGCCGGGAGCTGCCCGCGTCTCATCTCGACGCGCCCGAGCCGGTTCCACGCGAGCGCGAAGTCCGGCTTGAGCTTGGTCGACCGATCCAGCGCCTTCTGCGCGTCATCGTATGACTTCTTGTCCGACAGGATCATGCCGAGGTCGGCCCACGCCACCGGGTCCTTGGGCGACAGGCGCGTCGCCTCCTGCAGCGCCGCCAGCGCGCCGTCGACATCGCCCGTCCGCCGCAAGGCCGCGCCCAGGTTCAGGCGGTAGCTACCGTCGGTGGGACGCAGGCGCACCGCCTCCTTGTACGCCGCCACCGCCTCGGTCTTCTTGCCCTGGGCGTCGCGCGCGATGCCCAGGTTGTAGTGCGCTTCGGCGTAGCCGGGGTTCGCCTTGACCGCCGCATCCAGCTCGGCGACCGCGCTCGTCGCGTCACCCTTTGCTTGCAAGAGCGCGCCCAGATTGTTGTGCGCCTCGGCGAACGCCGGGCGCCGCGCGATCGCGTCGCGATAGGCCGCCATCGCCCCCGCGGCGTCACCCTTCTTCTCGAGCGCCACGCCGCGCAGGTACGGCGCGCGCGCATCCTTCGGGTCAGCCTTGGCCGCCTCGTCGAACGCTCGCAACGCGCCGGCCGTGTCGCCCTGGCGGAAGAGACGCTCGCCCTTGTCCAGCAGATCGGCAGCCCCTCCCGCCTCCTCGGCGCGAGACACCCTGACCTCGCCCGTCGGAGACAGGACCGACACCACGACAAAGAACGCGGGGATGATGACGACAAACAGCGGACCCGGGCGGCGCATGCCCGGCAGCATACATCGTCGAGCGTTCTGTCGATCCGCCGACCCCACCGACGGGATCGCCCGACGTCGGATCAACCCTGGGGCAGCGACGCCCGCAGCGCCGCGCGCAGCGCCTCGCGCCGCGCCTCGTCGGTGACCTTGGCACCGGTGGCGTTGCCGCGCACGTAGAAGACGTCGACGGCACGGTTGGCCTCGGTCGCGATCTTCGAGCGGTGGATGTCCAGCCCCTGCGTGAACAGCGTGCGCGTGATCGCGTAGAGCACGCCGGGGCGGTCCTCGGTGATCACCTCGACGACGGTGAAGTCGCGGCTGACCTCGTTGTCGATCTTCACCTCGGTCGGCACCTCGGGCGTCTTCCAGGCCGCGACGGAATCGGTGCGCGGCCGCGACGCCACGAGCGTCTCCACCTTGACCCGACCGGACAGCACCGCCTCGAGGTCCTCACGAATCTTGCGCCAGCGCACTTCGTCGGTGACCGCGCGCCCCATGCTGTCGCGCACCCGAAAGACGTCGAGCGCCTCGGCCGGCTCGCCCGGCTGCGACGACTCGCGCGAGTAGATCGCGGCGTCGACGACGTCGATGCGGTTGGCGTGCAGCACGCCGGTCACTTCGGCCAGCAGGCCGGGCACGTCGATCGCCGCCAGCACCATGTCGGTGATGCCGAGGCGCCGCTCGTGGCTGACGTCGATGATCGAGCTCTCGCGCCGCGCGCGCCGCGCGCGGATCAGCTGGATGTGCGAGGCGATCTTGCGCGCGGTGTTCTCGGCGAAGTAGCGGTCGGGCAGGCCGCGGAACAGGTGCATCAGCCCCTCGTCGTCGGGATCCTCGCCCAGCATCTTCGCGGCGCGCTTCTGGCGCCGCAGCACGATCTCGGCGCGCTCGGAGCCGAGCAGGTCGGGCCCGCGGCGCAGGTAGTTGAGCGTGCGCTGGTAGAGCTCGCGCAGCAGCGTCTCCTTCCAGCCGGTCATGTTGTCGGGCGCCACCGACGAGAGATCGCAGAACGTCAGCAAGTACAGCGAGCGCAGGTTCTCCTCGTCGCCGCACAGCTGGCCAAAGGTGGCGATCATGTCCAGGTCGTCGAGGTCGCGCCGCTGCGACATCTGCCCCATCACCAGGTGCTGGCGCACCAGGAACTCGGCGCGGCGGATGTCTTCCTCGTCCAGGCCCAGCCGGCGCCCGATGGTGACCGTCAGGTCGGCGCCCTTGTCGCTGTGCGGTTTCCCGTACGGCTTGCCCACGTCGTGCAGCAGCGTGCCCACCACCATCGCGACCGGACGCTGCACCTCTTGAATCGTCTCGCTCGGGATCGGGAACTCGTCGTGCAGCTCGCCGCGCGACAGCGCGTGCAGGCGCGCCACCGCGTAGAGGGCGTGCTGGTCGACGGTGTAGACGTGGTAGATGTCGTGCTGGACGCGGCCCGTCGACGGCTCCCACTCGGGCATGATCGCCGCCAGGAGGCCGAGATCCTGCATCTCCTCGATGCGCGACGGATTGGCGCGGTCGGTGGTGTCGCACAGGAAGTCGATGAAGCGCGGGCCGGTGTCGGGATCGGCGCGCAGCGCCTCGCCGTTCAAGGCGGCGCGCTCGGCGATCACCTCGCGCGTGCGCAGCGCCAGCGGCACGTCGAGCTCGACCGCCGCCGAGAAGATGCGGACCATCTCCGACGGCTTCTTCTCGAACACCGACTCGTCGACCGGCTCGAGCGCGCCGTCGCGGATCACGAAGCTGGGGTCGCGGTCGGGCGACGCGCGCAGCACCACTGGCACCGTGGTGCGCCGGTGGTCGTCGCGCAGCGTGGCGCGCTGGAGCAGGCGCTCGGTCTCGCGGCGCACCAGCTTGGCGTGGGCGTGGAACTGGTGCATCAGCGCCTCGACCGCGGGCGCGACCGCGGGGCGAATGTCGCCCTCGCTGGCCTTGGCGTCGGCGCACAGGATCGGCGCCACCGCCTCTTGCATCGCGAAGCGCAGCTGATCCTGACGGCGGCCGGCGGCGTGGTGCATGGCGATGCGCACGCGCAGCAGCCATTCGCGCGCGGCCTGGAACGCGACCGCGAGGCGCTCGTTCATCACGCCCTTGGCCTGCAGCTCGCGCGGCTCACTGGTGCCGAAGCGGGCCATCGCCGCCCAGCGACCGACGCACAGATCGCGCATGCCGCCGGGTCCGTTCTTGAGATCCGGCTCGAGCAGGAAGATCGTGTCGCCGAAGCGGCTGTGGCGCGCGCGCTGCTCGGCGCGCAGCCGCGCCACGAAGTCCTCGGCGGCCGTGGCGGCGACCCGCGACCGGAACTCGGCGAGGAAGCGGTTGGCCAGCCCCTGGTCGCCGATCAGGAAGCGCGCGTCGAGCAACGCGGTCGCTGCCGCCAGGTCCGACGCCGGCAGCGCCAGCGCCTGATCGAATGAGCGCACGGCGTGGCCGGCGTCCACCTTGGCGTCCCAGAGCGGATACAGAATGGCCTCGGCCAGAACGCTCACGTCGCGGCCCGGGCGGTCGGCGCACAGGACCAACAGATCCAGATCCGAATAGGGCGCGAGCTCGCAGCGCCCGAAGCCGCCGGTCGCCAGGATCGCCACCGGCGTCGGACACTTGACGAGATGTGGGCCGGCGACCGCGTTCACGATGGTATCGACGTCCGACGACAGCTCCCGCGCGACCGAAATACCGTCTCGTCCTTTGCTCACGGCCTCGCCGGCGCGGCGACGCGCCGACGCAAACTGCTGCGCGATCGTCTCTTCCATCTCGTCGCACTCTATCATCCCAGCCTCAATGATTGACGACGGTCTGCGGGTACGGCACGGTTAGGCATGGCAGAGATCGAGCTGGCGCCGCTTTCACATCGACTCGACGACGACGAGATGAAAACTCTCGCTCGTCTTTTGGAGGAGGCGGGCGCGCCGCGTATCGGGAAGGCCGACGAGCACTCGACGCACACCATCGCCGCGCGGCTGTCCGAGGAGGCGCTGACCGAATTCCTGGATCGGCTCGACGCGCACGACATCGGCGCCGAGATCTACCTGCCGATCGAATTCGAAGGACGCGTGACCGTGGGCGACTACCGCGTCGCCTCATCGCAGCTGCTGCTCGACGTGCTCGAAGAGATGCGCGAGGAGCTGGACGTCGACGGCGAAGAAGAAGACGAGGACGAGGAAGACGAAGAGGACGACGCCGAGGAAGACGAGGGCACGGTCATCGAAGCCCAGCTCCGTCACATCTGGCACCTCGTCGCCGACGGCGCGACCGAGTCGATCGAGAAGAACCTGCCGCTGCACCTGCAGGTCTGACCTCCGCCCCCGTCCGATCCGCTCTCGAGCGCGAGGACGGGGCGTCCGGTTCCGTTCCTATGCGCGCATGAACACGTGCGCGGGGATGCCGTCGCGATACACCGCGCGCAGCTCGACCTTGCGTTCGAGATCGCGGATCACGGCGGTGCCGACGTCGATGCTATAGAGCTCGTTGATGTTGTGGATGCCGCCGGGCGCGAAGACGTTGATCTCGAGGATCTTGTCGCCCACGAGATCGACGCCCACGAAGTAGAGTCCGTCGGCGACCAGGCGCGGCCGCAGCAGGTCGCAGACGCGCTGCTCCGTGTCGGTGAACTCCGCCGGACGCCGCGCGCCACCGACGTGCATATTGCTACGGATATCGTCCTTGGGTCGCATGCGCGTGTACGCCGCGACGTGGCCCCCCACGCGGAACGGCGTCCCGCCGAGCAGCAGCACGCGCTTGTCGCCCTTGACGACCGCCGGCAGGTATTCCTGCACGATGACGTAACCGTCGCGACGCACGGTCGAGATCATCTGCTGCAGGTTCGCGGTCTGCCCGCGCGCGACGTAGAAGACGTTCTGCCCCCCGAAACCGGCGAGCGGCTTGATGATCGCTGGCCCGTCGAGCTCGCGCAGAAACGAACGCACGCGCTCGACGGAGCGGGTAATCAAGGTCTTGGGCCGCAGCTCAACCGGAAATCCAGCTAAGTACATCTTCGATCCCGCCCGGAGCAGTCCGTCGGGGTCGTTGACGACCATCACCCCGTAGTGCTTGAGGCGCCGGCCAAAATCGATTGCGGGGTTGAACGTGTCTCCGTCTTTGCTGCCCGCATTGGGGTTGTTGCGTAAGAAGACTACATCGAAATCAGTAAGCCGCGCTTCTTCGTGGGGCGCATCGGCGGCGGCGATCGCCTTGGCGTACGCGACCGCATCGCGCAGGCGGCCCGCGCGCGGACGCACGAGATCTCCGACGATGTCCGTGCCTTCGGCCTGCGAGAGCGCGTCGACCGAGACGAACGCCACGTCGTGTCCGCGACGGGACGCGGCGAATGCCAGGTGCAGTGTCGTGTACGTGGGTCGTTGCGTCCGGACGTTATTGACCACGAAGCAGACGCGCATGACGATCCCGCCAGTCGATGTCAGTATAGCTGTGTCTTTGTAGCAATTAATGGCTAAAATCCGACCGCAATGGCAGGGGACACGCTAAGAGGCATCGGCAAGAAGGCGATCGCCGAGGCGCTGGAGGCCGCCGCTGCGGCCGAGCACGCCACCGAGCCAAACGGAACCGCAGGCGCGCCGCAGGCGGCGGCCGATTTTGAGGCACGGCCGGACCGCTCGCTCGACGAGCTGCCCAGCGAGCGGACCGGGCATCCCGTGAATCATTCGGGCCCGCATGGCGACTCCTCGATCACGACCGCGACGACCCTGGTGCAGGACGCGTCCGGCGCGCCGATATCGGCCGCGCCCCCGGCCGAGGTCGATGACGCCGCTCCGCTGACATCGATCTCGACGCCGCGATCGGGCCCGAACCGTGTCTCGTTCGGCACGATGCTCGGGCACGAGATGCACGCGGTGCAGGCGCGCGTCGCCGCCGCCGTCTCAGAGGTCGACGCCGCCCTCCGCGGGACCGCACACGGCCGCGACGTCCACCTGCCCGCTCACCCGGCGATGGCCGTCGAGCCCGAGACCGTGGCCGCCTCGACCTCGTCGCCGTCGCTCGGCATTCCCGCGCCGCACGTGCAACCGGCGGCCAGTCCATCCAGCCCCAGCTTCGCGCCCGTGCGCGATCCGCTGACCGAGTTCTCTGGCGGCGAGCACAGCTTCTTCGACACCGCGCCGGTCAGCGACGAGTACGAGCCGGAAAATCCGCGTGGTCGCCTCTACACGCGGCTCGCCGTGTCGGGCGCCGTCGTCGCCGTCGTATCGGTGGTCGTCGTGGCGTGGATCAATTCGCACGGCAGCACCGAGGAACCTCCCATCCAGGTGAAGGCACAGCCCGCCGTCACGGCGCCGGCACCGGCTGTCGCCGTCACGCCGCCGCGTCCGATCGCGCCGCCGGCGCGCCTTGCCGAGGTGCCACCGACCTCGACCATCCCGACGTCCATGCCGGAGCGCATCGCCGTCTCGGTTCCTCCGCCGCCGCGCCCGGCCAAAGCGCCGGCCCTGGCGCCGCCGGCGCCGGCCCCCGCGCCCAGGCCGGCTCCGATCGCGGCCGCGCCCTCGAAGCCGGCGCCTGTTGCGTCCGCGCCCCCGAAACCGGCTCCGATTGCGGCGCCGGCTCCCGCGCTCAAGCCGGCCTCCGTGGCCGCCGCCGCCGCGCCGGTGCGCGAGCTGCGGACGCCCCCAGCGCCGCCGCAGAAAAAGCCAACCGCCGTCGCGACCACCGCGCCGCGAGCGCCGGCGCCGCCGCCGCCGCGCGCCGCCGCACCCACGCCGCCACCAGCGACGCGCCCTGCCCCGCCGCCGGTCGCCAAGGCGCCCCGGACGGAGAGCGTGCCCGCCCGCCCGGTCGCCAAGGCGAGCCCGCCTGCACGCCCCTCCAAGGCCTCCACGCACGCCAAACCCAAGTACGATCCCGACGGGACGCTCCCGCTGTCGTTTGAATGACCGCCTGACGGCTCCGTGAATGACCGCCTGACGGCTCCGTGAGTGAGTTCCTTGCTGGCTCTCGGCCAGCGTGATAGGCCTTAACCAAAATGCAGATTGCGCCGGATCAGATCGATCCCGACGCCGCGAAGGTCGTTCAGAGGCTGAGGCGCTACGATCACGCCGCCTACCTGGTTGGAGGGTGCGTGCGTGACTTGCTCCTTGGGCGCAAGCCCAAGGACTTCGACGTCGTCACCAGCGCCACGCCTCAGGAGATCAAGCGGCTCTTTCGAAACTGCCGCATCATCGGACGCCGGTTTCGCCTCGCTCACGTCTTCTTCGGACCGAAGATCATCGAGACGTCGACCTTCCGCGCGAACCCGCGCGAGGTCGAGGAAGACGACCCCGAGAGCGGCTCCGAGGCCGAGAGCGGCGACTTGCTCATCCGCCGCGACAACGTCTTCGGCACGCCCGAGGAAGACGCACGACGCCGCGACTTCACGATCAACGGGCTGTTCTACGACCTCGAAACCGGCAACGTCATCGACCACGTCAACGGCATGGCCGACCTCGAGGCGCGCGTGGTGCGCACGATCGGCGACCCCGACATCCGGTTTCGCGAGGATCCGATCCGCATCCTGCGCGCGGTGAAGTTCGCGGCGCGCTGCGATCTCACCATCGAGCCCGAGACCTACCGGTGCATGATGGAGCACCGGGGCGACATCGCGAAGTGCGCGCAGGCGCGCGTCTCCGAAGAGTTCTACCGGCTGCTGCGCGCCGGCGCGGCCAAGCGGTCGATGGAGATCCTGCTCGAGGCCGAGCTCCTGGAGCTGCTGGCGCCCGAGCTCTCGCGCGCGCTGCGCGACGACCCGAACGCCGCCCCCGAGGCCGATCCGGTCAGGCTGGAGATGCTCCAGCGGCGGCGCGCGCGCCTGTGGGCCTATCTGGCGGCGCTCGATCGCTCGACCGCGCGGCGCACGGTGCCGCCCACGAACAGCCTGCTGCTGGCGGTGCTGATGCTGCCGCCGCTGCGCGACGCGCTCGACCCCGACAGCACCGGCGTCGGCGACATCGGCCACATGGTGGCGCAGTCGATCCAGCCCGTGCTCGAGCGGCTGCGCGCCTCGCGCCGCGACGGCGAGCTGGCGCGCCAGATCCTGCTCGCGATCCGCTACATCCTGCCGTCGAAGAACCCACGCCGGAAGCGCCCGCGGCTGGCGGGACGCGAATTCTTCGACGAGGCGCTGCGCCTGTGTGAAATCGTCTCCGAGGCCGAGTCGCTGGACCCGACGCTCGCGGCACAGCCGATCGTCGTCGTCGCTGGGCTGGCTACGGGCTTGGCCGAGGGCTCGGTGGAAGGTGCCGACGCCGGGGCCGATGCAGCCGCGGGTGGCGATGCCGGCGCGGGCGACGACGAAGCGGCCGCGCCCGAGCTGGAGCCGGTGGAGCTGTACGACCGTTCGGGCCGGCGGCGCCGCCGCGGCGGGCGCGACCGGCGCGACGACGCGCGCACGCGCCCCGACGAGCAGCGCCCGCGCGAGGCGCCCCGCGCCGGCGCCCACGCCTCCGGTGGCGGCGTGCAAAAGCCGGTGACTTCGCTCGATACCCTGCTCGGCGCGACGGCGGCCTTGCTCAAGCCCGCTAAGAAGGCGCCGTTCCTGGGCACGGGCGCGTTCGGCGGGCCCTGGAGCGTCTCGCGCGACTGAGGATCTACCAACGGCCCGAAAGGACGTTGACGTCAACGTAACGTGGACCCTGCGATCGGCTTCGACCTACGCATATCTCGTCGGGTCCGGTACCCCCGCCGCCTCGAAGCCGCGGCGCCGTAGCTGACAAGCATCGCAGGCGCCGCAGGCGGCGCCGTCGGGCGTCGGGTCGTAGCACGAGTGGGTGAGGCCGTAGTCGAGCCCCAGCGCCGTGCCCGCCGCGATGATCTCGGCCTTGGACATGCGGATGAGCGGCGCGCGCAGCACGAGCGCGCGCCCTTCCGCGCCAGCCTTGGTGCCGAGGCGCGCGACCTCCTGCATCGCTGCCAGCCACTCGGGCCGGCAGTCCGGGTAGCCCGACGAATCGAGCACGTTCACGCCGAGCACGATCTCCGTCGAACCGGTCACCTCGGCGGCGGCGATGGCATAGGCGACGAAGATCGTGTTGCGGGCCGGGACGTACGTGACCGGGATCCCGCTCCCCATCTCGGGCTCGCTGCGTCCCTTGGGCACGGGGATCGCGTCGGTGAGCGCCGACCCACCCAGCGCCGCGAGGTCGATGTCGATGATGCGGTGGCTGGAGACGCCGAGCGCCGCCGCCACGCGCGCCGCCGCCGCCAGCTCGACGGCGTGACGCTGGCCGTAGCGGAAGCTGAGCGCGTGGCAGCGCCGGCCCTCGGCGCGCACCATCGCGAGCGCGGTCGCCGAGTCCAGCCCCCCCGACAGGAGCACGATCGCGCCGTTTGCATCGTTTGCGTGGTTTGCATCGTTCATGGGGGGGCTAGATTAGCCGCGAATGAGCATCACGCGAGAGGACGAAACCGCGGGCGCTCTCGAGCACTTCGAGGACGCCGCGCTCTACGATCACGACTACCGCCGGCGGCGCGTGGACGTTCAGTTCTATCGCACGCTCGCGGCCGAGCACGGCGGGCGGGTGCTGGATCTGGCGTGCGGCACCGGACGGCTCATGCTGCCGTTGTTGCGCGACGGACACACGGTTGTCGGTCTCGACCGCGCGCCGGCGATGCTGGCGGGCGCGGCCGCCAAGATCGCGCGCCTGTCGCGCCCGCAGCGCGCGCGTGCGTTGCTGCTCCGCGCGGATTTGCGGCGTTTCGCGTTCCGCGCGCCCTTTGGGTTCGCGGTGGCCGCGTTCCACAGCGTGCAGCACCTGGTGAGCGACCGGGATCTGCTGGCGTTCCTGCGCGCTGCACGACGCGCGCTGGAGCCGCGCGGCTGGCTGGCGTTCGACGTCTTCGCGCCGGCGCGCAGCTTCCTGGCCCGCGACGAGAATCGGCGTTGGGACCGCACGCCGTTCCGCGATCCAACCACGGGAACACGCGTGATCTACACGTTCAATCACCACCTGGATCGCAAGCGGCGCGCGCTGCTGATGCGCATGTACTACCTGCCGGTCGACGGGCGCGGGCGCGCGATCGGCCCCGAGCGCGTGCTGCGTTTGTGTCACCGGCAGCTCGCGCGCGGCGAGGTGCGCGCGCTCGTCGAGCGCGCGGGCATGCGCTTGATCGCACGCTGGTCCGACTTCACCGGAACGCCTCTGCGCCGCGACAGCGACACGGAACAACACATCTATTTGGCGCGGCCCGCGTAGTTGATCACGCACAGTTTTTCCGTCGCTGCGGCAACGCGTCGCTCGACGGTCTGCGACACCATCACAATGCGGGACCGAATATTTCGGCCAAATTTCTCGATGGATTCGCGAAAAAGCAGCGCTCTCCGACGGGATCGCCCCGGCTTTTCCACTGAATTTCGCTTGACAGGGGTGGCCCCCCCGCTACCATGCCGAGGTCTTCTTTCGCACCACTTTCTACACGGAGGGCTGCTGAGATGGCCGAGAAAGTCGCAAAGCTAGGCGTAGCTCGTGAAAAAGATTTCATGTACTACGTGAAGGACGGAGCGGTTTGGAAGGTCCAGCGAAAGCAGCCAGGAGTCCCCAAGGGACGTCCCGAAAAGGTCGCTGACGGTGGCTTTCAGATGGACACCAACTACATCTACTTCGTCGATCGCGACGGAGACGTAGCGCGCGCCAAGCGCGCGATCGGTGGACAGAAACGCAAGAAGACGGCGCGCGCCGCCAAGCGCCGCGGCGCCACCAAGAAGATGCCCGCGAAAAAGGCGTCGAAGTCCGCCGCCAAGGGAAAAGCGAAGAGCGCCGCCAAGAAAGCTCCCGCGAAGAAGAAGGCCGGCAAGAAAAAGGGACGCCGCTAGAAGCCGCAGCATCCCCTTCGAAGTTTTCCCTCCGTTTTACGAGGCCGCGTCGGAACAGCGACGCGGCCTCTTCATTTTCTGGGCCCAGACGATCGTCCGCCGCTATTTCTTCGAGCGGGTTTGTCCTCTTCCCTGGCCCTTGCCGCCCGGCCCGCGCGGCTTCGCTCCCGACTTCGCCGGCTCCTTTGCGCCGGGCGCGTCCTTGTCCGGAGTCTTCGCGGCGGCCCCGGGCGTGGCCGCCGCACCGGCCGGCGCGGGTGCGCTCGGCCCCTCCGCGAGCAGGGCCTTTTGCGCGGCGCCGCCGTCGGACAGCTCCTCGGGAACGAAGCCGAATCGATAGAGGATCCAGACGAACCCGATCAGCGTTGCCGCCGCCATGTACATGTACTGCTCGTCGAGCCAGGTCGCCATCTTCAACCAGCGCCAGATGCCGGTCTCGGGGAGAAAACGCGTCGGCGCCCAGTCGATGAAGCTGGTCACAGCCGTGACCCCGAGCAACATCGCGCCGGCTTCTTTCCGCTTTTCGTAGAGCAGCGCGACGACGATCAAGAACGAGTAGTAGTAACAAGTGAGCTCGACACCGACGGCGATCATCATCGCGCTCAAGGCGCACGCCACCCACGGTTCCGCGCCGCGCACCGCGAACCACAGCAACGCCAGGAAGCCGGCGGCCGCCACCGCGAACAGCACCTTGCGCTCGCGGAACGTGCGCAGCTTGGCAATCTTCCACGCGCCCCACGGATCCTCCATCCGATCGTTGCGCAGAAATCGCCCCGCCTCCGAGGGCGCGTAAGCGACGATCGTGCGAAGGCCCATGTAGTTGGTCAGCGGCGTCGACGTGTGCTTCTCGCTGTTTTGTTTGAAGCGGACGTAGCCTTGAATTCCTCCGCTCGTCACCAGGCTGACCGGCACCAGCACCACCACGCCCAGCGCCGCGCCGAGGATGATCGATCGATAGCGCCGGTCGATGGTGCGCGTCTTGATGTACTCCTGCACCAGCACCATGACCGGACCGATGAAGACGAAGACCGGGAAGACGCGCAGCAGGGTCGTGTACGACAGGAACACGCCGCCGGCGAAATACTTCTCACGCCGGATTAACGCGACTCCGCCCGCGAGATAGAACAACCAGTCCCAGCGCAGGAATGCTCCGCCGGTCCAGTAGAAGCGAGACGGGAAGTTGGTCGCGAACACGCACAGCGCCACCGCGAGCGTTTGCCAGCCGAACGCCCACCAGATGAGCGCCATCATCCCGAACGCGTAGGTCGGATCGAGCAGCGACAGCAGATTGATCTGGGTGTCACTCGCCGGCGCCAGGTTGGCCAGCGTCGTGCCCAGGATGGTCCACACCGGCGTGGCGTTGTAGCCGTGATCGGTCTGCGCCTCTTCCCAGCGCTTCACGCCGTGCGCGTTGCGGAAGTACGCGACGTCGCGCTTGAACGACTGCCAGCGCTCGGGCGTGAAGTGCTCCTTGCAGTGTTCCGGATGGGCCAGGATGTCCGTGGTCGGGCCCATCATGTTGGTGCGCAGGTTCATGATCTTGCGCAGCTCGACACGACGGCGCAGCCCCGGCTCCTCCGAGTCGGCGACCGAGACGCATTCGTAGAGACGGTCGTAAGACAGCTCGGGGAAGTACTTCGACCCGATGTAATAGTGATAGGTGTCCCAGACGTGGATGTAGTTGCGGAAGTGGAAGAAGCCGAAGTTCCAGTAGGCACCGAAGGACAGGACACCGATGACCATCAGCAGCCGGCGGCGGAGCTTCGCGTGCTCGTCGGGCGTGTTCTTGGCGCGCAGGCCGATGCCCCACAGGATCAGCGCCACGCCGCCCAGCGCCAGCAGCATCTCGAAGCGCGCCGACGCGTCGTTGTCCCACCAGTACAGCTTCCACCACGGCATCTCCGGCACGCGGGCCGGCGGCGCGTCGACCTTGCGGAACGCCGGCGGGAACGGCGAGGGCGCGCGGCAGTACGCGGCGAACTCGGAGATCGAATAGAAGCCGTCGCCCAGGCCCTCGCCGATGCGCACGAAGCGCACCGTCGTCGGGTTGATGGTCAGCGTGCGACCGCGCAGGCCGTGGCCCTGGACGGTCTCCACCTCGGCGAGCATCTTGAAGCTGCCCGGGGTTCCGTCGAGCGACCCGAAGATCTTGTACGTGTCGTTGGCGTCGGCCTGAACGAAGAAGGCGGTGAGCGATGTCGGCTGACCGAGGTCGTAGGTCACCGAACCGGCCGGCGTGTCGAGCACGATCGCGACCGGTGAGTCCCACTGCGCGCCCTCGGGAGCGACCGCTTCGTCGGTGACCAGCCAGAAGTTGCCGCGCAGGTCCTGGCGCTGCGCCGGCGCCTTGCGCGCGAGCAGGTTGTCGGTGGTGCAGTCGGGGGTGAAGAGCGCCTCGGCGGCACCCGCGGAGGGAACCAGTGCCATGGCCGCTCCCAACCCCACAACCGCGCCCAAAAGCTTCGCGTTCGACCGCCACATGGCCCGGACACTATCAGGGCCCGCGGCATTTATGAATCCGGCCCGGGCCGGGGGATAATGGATCCGTGGACGGCCCGCGCCCCTGCCTGCCCGATGAGCTGCCAGAGCTGATCGCCGCCGCGAATCAGGTCTTCCGCCCCTCGGGCGGGGACATGGCGCGCGACTATCCGCTGCTCTTCTCCGAGGCCAACGCCGTGAACCTGACGGTCGTGCGCGACGCGGCGGGCATCGTGGCGCACGCCGGCCTCTGCCTGCGGCGGGCGTTGCTGCACGGCGTATCGGTCGCGGTCGCCGCCGTGGGCGCGGTGTTCACGCGCGAATCGATGCGCGGCCGCGGCCTCGGGTCCGCGGTGGTGGCAGGCGCGCTCGACCAGGCCCGCGCGACCGGCTCCGATCTGGTGCTGGTCTCGGGCGACGGCCCGCTCTATCGCCGCCTTGGCTTCATCTCGGGGCCCGCGGCCCACGCCTGGGCGTGCCCCGCGCCGGCGACCGCCGACCCGAACGACCGCCGCGCGCCGCCCGCGGCAGTCGACACGTTCGACCTGCGCCCGGCCGGGGACGCCGACATGCCGCTCCTCGCCAGAATCTACGATGCCGAGGCCGTACGATTCGTGCGAGACGCCGCCGATTGGCGCGCCCTGATGCGTTCGGGGGTGGTCTTCGCCTGGCCCGGCCAGATCTGGGTCGTCACGGCGGCGGGTGCCCCCGCCGGCTACCTGGCGGTCACCCGAGGCACGCGGCGCCGCGTGTTCGAGCTCGCAGGCGACCGGGATGCCCTGATCGCCGCCGCGCCGCAAGTCAGCGACGACGTGGTGGTCCCGGCCCACGACGAGGAGATGGAGCGGGATCTACGCGCGCGCGGCTGGCAATGCCGACCGGTGACGCTGCCGGCCGGCCACCAGTGGCTGCAGCCGCCGCCTCGGCCCTTGCCGGTTCCCTGGTACGGCCTCAACTACGTTTAGATTCGACCCAGCCCATGCGAGACTGCCGCCCAGATGTTCCGACCTAGTCTGATCGCGCAGAACGAAGAGCATCCGCTCTCAGGGCGGGAGGTGCCGTAACCCATGTCGGCCATGCTCGCGTTGGTTGTGACGGCGCTCATCCTTCTCGCCAACGCCTTTTTCGTCGCCGCCGAGTTCGCATTCGTCAAGATTCGTCCCACGCGCCTGCAGCAGCTGGCGAATCAGGGAAAGCGGCGCGCGCGGCTCTTGATGTCGATCACCAACCAGCTGCCGGCCTATCTGTCGGCGAGCCAGCTCGGCATCACGCTGGCTTCGCTGAGCCTGGGCTGGCTGGGCGAGCCCGCGTTCGCCGAGCTCCTGCGCCCGCTGATCTCCCGGCTGGGCGACGTCTCGCCGCGCACCCTCCACACGCTCGCGGCCGCGGTCAGCCTGACCGTGATCACCTTCCTGCACACGGTGCTCGGCGAGCTGGCGCCCAAGGCGCTGGCGATCCAGATGACCGAGCCGGTCGCGCTGTGGGCCGCCGTCCCCTTCCGGGCGTTCTACATGCTCGCCTTCCCGCTGACCTGGACGCTGAAGGGGGCCGCGGCGCTGGTCTTGAAGGCGCTGCGCCTGCCGCCCGCGTCGGAGGCGGAGATGCTGCACTCGCCCGACGAGCTGCGCCTGGTCCTGCAGCACGTGCAGCTGGAGCCGGGCGCGCGCCGGCTCATCGACCGCGTGTTCGACTACACCCACCGCGTCGCGCGCCACGTGATGACGTTGCGGCGCGACGTGGTCACGCTGGAGGTCGGGCGCCCCTTCGACGACAACCTGCGCATCGCCGTGGCCAACCAGTACACGCGCTACCCGCTGGTCGAGCCGACCAACGACCGCGTCGTCGGCTACGTGCACCTCAAGGACATCGTCGCCGCGCTGGCGTCGGGCCGGCGGCCCGAGCGCATGCGCGACCTGGTGCGCGAGCCGATCTACGCGTCGGAGGACACGCGCCTCGAGTGGCTGCGCCGCGAGTTCCAGCGGCGCCGCGTGCACATCGCGATCATCCTCGGCAGCGGCCACTCGTTCACCGGCATCGTCACGCTCGAAGATCTGGTCGAGGAGGTCGTCGGGGAGATCCAGGACGAGCAGGACCTGGAGGAGATCCCACCGGTCACGCGGAACGCCGACGGCAGCTTCGAGGCCGACGGCCGCCTGACGCTCGACGTCGCCAAGCGCGATCTCGGCCTGACGTTCCCGCCCGTTCCGCCCGACGTCGAGACCCTGGGCGGCTTCGTGCTCATGCAACTCGACGAGCTACCGGTCCCAGGCGACGTCGTCGAGGCCGCCGGGTTCCGCATGACCGTGCTCGAGGTGCGCGACCGCCGCATCCGCCGCCTGCGCGGCACCCCGCTGCCCAAGCCCCCCCAGGAAGACGGCTGACGAGACGGACAACAAGACGGCTGACGAGAACACGGCTAGCCGCACCACGTCGCAAGAGGATGCGTCCAGGTGGCGGAGCGCGCAGCCTGCGCTACCCTTGCGCCCGTGTTGCAAGAGCTGTCGAAACAACTGGGGCTGGGGGCGTTGCTCGCGGAGCTGAAGAGCAGAGCTGGTGGTTACGAGCTGGTCGACCACTGGCAGCAGGGTGAATTCCACCACGACGTGGTGTTGCGCGTGCCGGAGGGCGCCGCGAAGTTGCCGGGAGCGGTGCTGGTCGTCGCCACGAACTGCAATGGAGGCGTCAAGGAGATCCTCTGCTTCGGCTCGGTCCCGGCGCGCGGCGCGCTCTGGCGTCACCGCTGCCCCGACAGCGACGAGTTCTCGGGCGAGCTGCCACCGCTGCTCGGCGAGGTGCGGACGATTCACTGGTTCGATCCGTGCGAGCTGCTCAGACCCGACGCGCGCAGCGAATTCCGTGAGGACGCGCGCGAGCGCCAACCCGGCGGCGGCTGGCGCCTGAAGCCCGACGTGACCGGCGCGAGCGGCGGCCCGCGCGCCGACGCCGCGCCGATCTGAAGAGATCATGGCGGAAGAGGAAGAGCGCGAACGACCTTCTCTCGTCGGTTGGAGTTGACCTCCCGCACCGACGCGGGCATTGTAGCGCCCTCGTTTGACCTGCCCAGGTAGCTCAACTGGTAGAGCAACGGACTGAAAATCCGTGTGTAGACAGTTCGACTCTGTCCCTGGGCACAGCAGATCGCTGCAATTTCCGCTGGTTTTTGAGGGTCGGCCGCGTGGGGTGGGTACGCCTGGGTACGTCCGGTACCCCCTAATAACCGGCGATATGGTACAGATATGGTACAGATCGGCGGGAGCTTGAGCGGCGTCAACACGCAGCCCTGACCTCCGGGTATCGTTGGATGTAGTGGACACAGAGCCCATTCACGCGGAGCCGCGGCTTCCGTCCAGGCGGGCCGGACGACATCCCCCGCCGGGCAGCGCCGAGTGAGCACCGAGACCATCCAGCCGCCAGGCCGCGGCGATGTCTTCGCGCTCGCCGATGCTCAGTTCCGCGGCCTCACGTTGGTGGCGGGGTTCATCGACGAACACGTTCGGCACCGAGTCGAGGCCGGCGCCGCCGCAGACGCATCGACTGCCCCCGCCGTGGGCCTGCTCCTCAGGGTGATCGGCTGGCTGCGGACGTTCGCGAAGTTGAACCATCCGGCCGACTATCAGGCCGCGGCCGCCGGTACGCGCGCGATGTTTGAGATCGCGCTCGACCTCACGTTCCTCCACTTCGATCGAAAGGAGTACCCCGTCGACAAACTCCTCACGTGGGAGCAGTCAGCGCGGCTTCACGACGCCGAGGCGGTTGCCCGGTACATCGACAAGCTAAAGGGAACGGCGGCCGACCCCGGAGGGTTGGACGTCATCCTGGAATTCCCGAAGAGGTTCGGGCCGGCCATCCTCGCGGCCCGCGCGAGGTACTGGCCCCCCAAGCCTGGAAAGACGGCGAAGCATCCCTCGCGCTGGACCGGCCGTACCCTCGACACGGACGCGGAGGAGGCCGACAAGCTCGCCGACCGCGGTTTCCTCGCATTCTACGAGCGCCGGTATCGTCAGGTCTGCTGGAACGTCCACGGCTCCGGGCTCGCCGGTGTGACGGGCTTGGACATGGAGCTCTTTCCCGGCCTCACTGCCTTCGCCTTCGACGAGACGGCGCGCTTCGCGATCGTGGCGGCCGAGATGGCGGTCCGGTTCGTCGGGAAGTGGGACGCGGACGTCGACGGACTGTTCGTCGACATCCGAAAGAGGCGAAAGGCCGTCGCCGGGTACGTCTTCGTGAATCATCCCGCCCGACAGGGCGTGCAGTCCGACCCGAAGTGATGGCCCCGGCGGTGACCGCCGGAGAAGGGCCGCGCGGCAGGCGCATCACCGTTCTGGAGTCACATTGGCGAACCCAGGCGTAGGGCGTCGCGGTACCCTGGGCCTATGGCGACCGGACCGATGGGTGGAACGGTTTGGATCAGCGGCGCGGGGTTCAGTCAGGGGCTGGGCGCTCCGTTGTTTTCTGACCTCTTCAGAAGTGACAAACGTGTGCAGGCCTCAGGACTCACTTTTCCCGACGACACCCTTTACGTCCCGGAGCTGTATCGAAAGTACACCGAGGGTGGCTCGGAGAGAGCTGGAGTCCTTTGGCGCGATCCTGAGGAGTTCATCGAGGTGCTTGAGTCGGCGGCGAACGAAGAGGGAAGATCTCGCGACCTCCTCGCCACTGTCACTGGCCTAACGCCCGATCAATTGGTCGACAGAGCGCGCCGGCTTCTCGCGCTCGAGTGCTCGGACTTCCTGCGCGGCGCCAACCCTAAAACTGAACGGTGGCAGCCCTATCGCACATGGGTGAAGGGCCTTCGCGGCGAGCACACCGTCGTGACCTTCAACTACGACCGAGTTCTCGAGTGCCTGCAGGATGCGCTGCCAGGCGATGCGAACCACTACCAGGTGATCGTCCCCAGCCGCGTCGACAATCGGCCCCACTACAGCAACCCAATGGCAGACGGCGCTGACAGCGCACGGTCCCTCAACTGCGCACCGGTCTTGAAGCTTCACGGAAGCGTGGACTGGCTCGCCAACGATAAAGGGGAGGTCACTGTCGATTCTGCTGACGACCTGCCAGCTCGGGTCGCAAATGGCCGAAATATTGTCCTCGCAGTGCCTGGTCCAGCGAAGGGCACCTTCGACTCGGAGGCCGGCGAGGTACGCTACCTGTGGCTGGAGGCCGTGAACGCCGTCATGTCCGCCGCGAGGGTCGTGTTCCTCGGCTACCGTTTCCCCGTCACGGATACTCGGGCCCGCATTAAGTTGCTCAACGCACTAGGGACCGCGGTCGCGGGCGGGCACCTCAAGACAGTTGAGATCGTGTTGGGGCCGGACGAGCGGCACCCGCACGTCGCTCGCATGAAGGGCCTGCTCTCATTCGCTCTCCAGGGCAGTGGTGTCCTGCCGAAGGTCGTCCCTCTGTACGTGCAGGACTACCTGTATTTCGCCCACGAATAGCTCCCCGGCCGTGATGGACGGACGATTGCCGCGCAAGATGCGGAATACCGTTCGGAGGGCACACAGACGTCGACCTTAACGACAGTGCCGGTAGACGTCTAACCAGCACTCGCGATTGTCTTCAGCGGGGGCTCCGAGGGCGTTCTCGTCTTTCACCGCCGAGTCGACAGCGTAGCTTTACCTCGCGCGAGTGGCGCGTCGGAGCGCCCGCTCCGCGAGCTCACCGACCTCAACCTGGTCGAGCGGCCGGACCTTGGTGAGGTCGATTCGAACGGCCTTGCCAATCCGGGTGCTGGGAATGTGGCCCGACTTCACCCGGCGCCTCACGGTGTTGACGCTCACCCCGAGCCTCTCGGCAGCGTCCTGAACTGATACCAGAGGAGCCGGGAGGTGGCGCTCCAGCGAGCGGATGGCGACCGTGAGCTGCTCCACCTGATCTTGCAGGATCACGACAAGCTCCCCCGTGCGACTCATCTTCTCCTCCTGCTCCTCGGCGCTCCGTCGAGGCCCCACCCTTTCCGAGTCCGACGACGCCCCTTGATGGTCGGTTCGGCCCGCGAGCTTAGTCGCTGCTTGTCGGCTCATGGCGTCCTCCTCCGGCGTTGTCTGCTTCCAGGGCGTTGCGATCCTCGGAGGCCTCTCCCGCATTCGTCATCTGCTCTCTCCCCGAGCCGGGCGAGGCGGACGGTGCCGGCGATTCGCTTCCACCAGTCGGCCTGCCGGTCGTCTCTGTTTCGGGAGCCGCGCGGACCCGGCGCCGCCCAACGAGCCTGCGCTCCGTCAACAGCTCGAACGCCTTCTCGCCGAGCCTCTCTCGCAGCATCCGGAGAGTGCGGGCGTGCAGACGCGACGTCCAAGAGCGGCCGACACCCATTGCGCGAGCCGCCGCGGTCAGTCTCTTGCCCTGGTGGTAGCAAAGACGGACCAGCGTTCGCTCGAGGTCAGGCAGCTTGCGGACCTCCTCGCCGATGACGATCTCCAGCCTGTCATCCTCGGCAACAGGAAGCTGAGCCATGCGACGCCCATTCCAGCGCGCGTCGGTCTGCCCTCCGTCGGCGATCTCCGGGAAGCCATCGCTGGCGCCAGCGTTGGAGAACAGATCCGACGCGAACCGTTCGCCTCCGTTGGTGTTCGCCGGCGAGTGAGCTGCAAGCGCGCGCAGGCGCTCATAAGGACGGCGACCAACCGGGCTCTGGGCACGAATACCATCGATCATCGCACCGCGAATCCGAGGCTTTGCGAACGCGCTGAATCGTGTCCCCCTGGTTGGATCGAATCGAGTGGCCGCTTCGACAAGACCTTCCTTGCCGTCTGCCTCGAGATCCTCGAGCCGGGCGCCCATCCCTTGAGTGGACCTGCGGACCTTGCGGGCGATCTTTCGGACGAGGTGGAGATGGGTGATGATCAGATTGTCGCGCGCCGCCCAGCCCCCCCTAACACCCGGTACGGGAGGCACTTGGCGATCGTCATTTGCGTGATGTTCGAGAGCTTGGACGCGTCCCTGCTCCCCGGGATCGACTGACAGGTCCCGCTCGTGCTTCGTCCTCCCGGCCCTGACCACCACGAATCGGTTCTCGCTTCGAGGGCTCGCAGCGTTGCCGGGGTGGGGGACTCGAACGCCCGGAGGGAGCTCTCGCCACGCAGTACGGCCGCCGGTGATCCGGGGAGTCTCGCGGCCTCCGCCGGGTAGGTCGCGAACATCGGTTCGGTGCTTGGTCTTCATGGTGATGTTTCCTTTCGGACGGCGTTCTCGGCAATCGCCTCGGAAATGCGACCAACTCTTTTCTGACGCGGTGACGCTTTCAGGTCCTTGCGCCACCCTTCTCGGCAATCCGCCTGGAACTGGAACTGGGTTTCTTCTGGCCGCTGCGTCTCTGCCCTGGCGCCGGAGTTGTCGAGACGAGGCCCGAAAAAGGGACCTACTTTCGTCAGCGCACCGGATCTTTTTTCCGCTCCTCACCGGGGTTCTCGGCCAACCGCGAAATTTTTCGACCTCCGCAGCGGAGTTGTCGGACCGGCGCCCCTGGTCGTCATGCCGGCTCGACCGTGGCGGTAGGAGCAGGAAACCAGCGGTGTTTGACGAATTGGGTCAAGTCCGCCGGGGAACCCAGGACGTGGCCTCCGGCGGACGTCGCCGGCTGGGGTTTGATGTGGACCTTGTTCCCGGGCGTAGATTTTATGCTACACTTGGGACATGGATCGGACGGCCTTCGACGACTTCTTCGATGAGCAGATGGCGGATCCGGCGCGCGCGGAGGCCTACCGCGAGGCACGTGGGGAGATCGACACCTACGACCACTTCATGCGAGCGATGAACGCTCTACGGCAGAGCCGTGGCGTTTCGAAGGCGAAGCTCGCGAGCATGAGCGGCCTACCGGCGCAGTCAGTCCGCAAGGTGCTCACCGACCGAAAAGCCAATCCAACGATCGCGACGGTCTTCAAGATGCTCTCGACGATGGGGTTCGGGCTCCAGGTCGTGCCGCTCAAGGATCGCCGGGCACGCCGGCCGACCCCACACGCCGCGCCGGCTCGGAAACGGACCTCGACGCGACGGCACACGCGCGCAGCGACGGGCTAGGACTTCGAGGCCGGCCCCTTCGGCGGCTCGATGCTTCTCCGGTTCCGACTCCGGTACTCGTCGCCGAGCGCCCTCAGCTTCGCGTAGGCGCTCTCGGAGAGGGTGGTCATGAATTGCTTGTCGAGGCCGGTGAGCACGACCAGGCTCGGGCCGCCGAGACCCAACTCCGCGCCGTCTCGTTCGAGCACGCAGAACAGACGGTAGTGGTGTCGATTCGGTCCGTTCACGGTGACCTCGTGGTAGCCGGCCATGCTGCCGTACATGGCTTTCCACTTCCCTCCCCCAGAGAACTGAGGCGGCGGCGCATCGGCGACTGCCTTGAGAACCGCGAGCATCGTCATGCGCACCTTGTCTGGACACGCGAGCAGAAACGCGCGGCCCGGAACGGCCTGCGATGGGTCGTCGCTGGGGTGGCGCCGGAAGAACTGAATCCTCCAGGGATTGGGAGGGCCCGGCGGGGTCTTCGTGGTGGGATGAGGCTTCTTCACGAGACCAAGATTAGGTTTGGGGCCACGCGTCCTCTGCAAGAGGGCGTGAAACGTCACCGCACCGCAGAGTCGCGCGCCGAACTGTCACCGATTCTCCCAGAGCCGAGCATACGGATCCGTCCCCTGCCAGGCTCGGGCAGTGCGCCGAGGCACCCATGGGCTCATTTGTTCCACGGTTAGGCCCCTGCCCTTCCTTGAGGCTATCAATCTA
>Ga0265338_10002581_pt1 | contig 26773 bp, 32 predicted proteins | sample 42126metaG_FD_193579 | JGI IMG/M metagenome (GOLD analysis project Ga0265338, IMG submission 193579) | Rhizosphere microbial communities from Carex aquatilis grown in University of Washington, Seatle, WA, United States - 4-21-26 metaG | ecosystem: Host-associated > Plants > Roots > Rhizosphere...
GATACTACAACAACGAAAGAAAACAGTGGACCAGAAACAGAATGACGCCAGTGGAATACAGAAATCATCTATTGGCTAGTCTAGGTTCTAGGATCTAAAAGTGTCTACTAAAAGGGGTACGTATCAATTTGTTAGAAATAACAATCGAGCCTGAATCGTTAAAATGTTCAGATTTAGCTTGGCGTTTTAAATAGGAAGTTGGGGACATTGGTTTGGAGGACAAAGGGACTCGAACCTAAATCTGAATTTATCCTGATTTTGGGCCATTTGTGTTGTTCATCTCCTTTTTGATTACCTCATAAAGATCTGCATACAATTGCTCTACTGGAATGTCATAAAGAACGGATAGCTTAAACAAGTTTATGATGCCAGGCGACGCCAATCTCTTCTCCCAATGTGATATACGATCAGTGCTTGTGAGTCCGAGCATCTGGGCCACCTCAATCTGTTTCAGTCCTCTATTTTTCCGTATTTCCCGTAGCTTGTTAGGGAAGCGATTTTCTGTTTCCATACAAACACTCTCTCACGTTGCTTAAAAGATCGAAGACGGCAAAACTTGCCTTAACCGGCAAGTCGTATACCGGCTTTATCAGCTAACAAGAAACCAAATGAATCATGATTCAGTGTATAGGCTCTCAAAGGATGCTATACAGGAGTTCAAGCGGCTCTATTTGGAGGAATTCAAAGAAAATCTGACTGACGATGAGGCAGAAATCATCGCCAAGCGGGTGCTCAAGTTCTTCCAAATCCTCGAGTACGGAAAAGGGGAATAAGAGTTCGGAACCGTTCCGAATCTTTTCGAAGTGTTCGAAATGGTTCGGAAGGGTGCCGATTGTGGGAGATAGCCTCTGACATGAAATGTAAAAGCCCTCCCAGGAATTGGGAGGGCTCGTGAAATGAGCAATCGCGATAAACATGTCGGATCGAATACGAAGCGCACTAGCACTTTCGGACGAATCCTCAAACAGCCAAACTGTCAAGACCATCCGCACTAGGCGTGGTCTCGCCATAGTTCTGAAGTTTTAAACCCTCTTCAGGTGCCTTGTTATCAAAGCCAAGCACTGGCTTTTCAAACCGATCAACTTAACTCGAACTTATTTTTTCTTTCTTCTTGACCATACCGGCCATGTGCTAAGGAGGCTAATAAAAGCCAACGTCACATGCGGTTCTGCCGTTATGACTATTTGCGTTCCTATCATACCTGTTCCTTTCCGTTCGGATCCGAAATCGTGGAACAAGTGGAACGGTCAAACGACTACTGACAAAATAGCCGTGGTGAGCTTGAAAAGCAAGCATAAAATGCAAAATATGCAAAAATCCCCCATCTAAGCGCTTAGGTGGGGGAGGCTCAGACTTGCCAGTGATAGGTCCAGCGAATCGAGCACGTCTAAAACCATAGCATGTATCAGTATTTTTGTAAAGGGTTCTGCATATATGTGCTTCGATAAATGACGGGCACTAATTAGCCTTTAATGGCGAGAGGGAATATAGTGTTTTAAAACGGCTTCGGCCTCGTCTTCATATTGAAGTGGAAAAATGCCGGAAAAATCGTCAATATCCACACAGCTATTGATTTTTGGGATCATATGTGCTATGTTGTAACCGTGCCTGTGGGCGCAAGCCCCGTTCAGCTAAGGAATACCTAAGCTGAAGGCAGGCATAACAAAGACACCGCCCGAGGGCGGTGTTTGTGCGTCTACTCGTCCTCGATGCCCTCGGTGAACACCCTTTGTTGCCCGTTCTTTATTTTCGAATACAGCATAACGCTCCAGAAGGTGATGTTTCCGTCGCCAATCCTCCGCAAGATCGTTTTCATTTTGATTTTCTTTTCCCCGACGATAGCAACGAGGCCCCAATACTCGACTTTCATTGGTATAGAACCATTGCGAGCTGATGGCTTGCCAATGGGTGTAAGTAAACGGCGGTATTCTTGGATCGTGCCTGATTTCTTGATGATCTCTAGTCCAAGCGGTAACAAGCTGAATTTGAGCAGTTGTTCGTGCTTGTTCCGTTCGCGACGTGCTGAAAACTGGAGATGATGGAATCCATCGGAATTCAAGATGATTTCTGTCTGAAAATATGGGTTGCGAATTGTTTTTTGTGCAGAGTAAATGGCTTTAGCTTTTTCCTTTCGCTCGTTAAAGTATTCTGCATTCGGTTCCATTGTGAGTATGATACCGTTTTTCTAAAGTTTGTGGAAGATAGTTGCCTTCACTGGTAAATTCTGCCGTCTCACTAATTCTTCCAGTCATGTGTATTGTTTCGGTAGTGGTATAACAAAAACCAATCAGACAAATTGAAAGAAGGAGACGAAACTGCGCTTTGAAAGAAGTGGTATATTGCTTTGACTAATTTCTTGTTTCTGTGTTGTAATGTTCGAACATCATCCCTTTGTCCCCGCCAACACGAGCTAGCTCGAGTATCGTGGTGTCAGTAATAATTTACAACTATGCAAAAGAAATACGAAGCAAAAGTTTTTTTTCCAAAGATAAAAGAGGTCTTACTGTAAACCGTTTTAAATCTAAAGATGAAGTATTTGACCTAATTAATAAGTTATACAATGCTGGAGCAAAAATCGTTTTTATTACTGGTATTTATCAATATATATCTGACAATGAAATGTATGCTGATAAATTTATCATTGAGCTACCAGAAGACAGTAAAAAGAGAGCTGCCCTATTTACTCTATGTAATCAAGAAATAATAAATGAGGGTTTCGATCCGCTAAAAGATAATGACCAAAAGGAAATCGAACTATGGTGGGATTAAGTCACTCGAGACGCCCCGCAAAATAACGAGCGAACCTCCAGGCCCCTGTAATATTTTCCGCAATCATACGTTCTCTTAGTGACGCAAGTCAGTAGTTTTTCTGTTTATAAGACCTAGAATAACAACCATGAAAAAACTCGTTTGTGAAAAATGCGGCTATGAGGCCGAAGATGAATCCGTTGAGGGTGTCATGGAAGCCATGTGGAGGCATGTGATCGACTCGCATACGGCCAATGTCGCGGCGCTCGAGGAGGTAAAGCCCGATTAGGCCTGTTTTTTGCCAATACGACCGCTATTTACGAGCGGCAGCCACATGCCGCAGGTTGCGGCGTTCTCGCGCATCATCCATTTTATGCCAGGAAAACAGCACAGGCGCCGCTTGCCGGATCGGAGCATGTCGCAGGCTTTTTCGATGCGGCGCAGGCGCGTCTCCGGCTGTTTGGCCGAGCATATCGAGAATATCCAGTCGCGTCGGGCCATGGGAGTGATATCCAGCCACGAGTCGCGGGCGTCAGGGATGGCTTTCAAAGCCTTCGCGAAGTCAGCCGGCACCCGGATCTCTGGCTCGTCGCCGACGCGAGTTATCTCGACCGTCACCATGTTTCCATCGGCAATCTTTATTGCCTCCTGCATGGCTTTGCTCGCCTTGAGCGAGTGGTTTCCTTGTCCGTCATGCTGAAGGTGGGCCCGAAAGGGCAGGCACTCGATCATGCCTTCGACGATGGTCGCATCTTGTCCGTGAAGCTTCGCATTCGCGCTTTTAGGAAAAGCCAAAGACGCGTCGGACAGTCGTGCCTTGAAGAGCACCGTCGGCAGGCTTTTTTGTGGTTTGGTCGGTCTCATATGTCGATATAGTAGCAGACATGGGCTTTCGCAGCCAAATTTTTGGATACAGCGAAATAATGCTACACTGTCTTTAACGATGCTCGTGCCAGTATAGTACGCGGCCCGGCTTTCGCCATGTGCAAGGATTTATAAAAAGCTAAAGAAGAAAATACATGTCAAAGATAACCAATTCGACTCAAGCAGATTTCAAGAAGGACGTCCTCGATTCAAAGATCCCCGTTCTCGTGGATTTTTGGGCGCCGTGGTGCGGTCCGTGCCGCGCGATGGAGCCGATATTGGACCAGTACTCCGAGGACATGGACGGCAAGGTGAAAGTGGTCAAAGTAGACGTGGACAATCCGGTCAACAAGCCTTTGGGCGCGGAATACCAGATCCGCAGCATCCCGAACATGAAGGTCTTTATCAAGGGGCAAGTGGTCCACGAGATCGTCGGCTTGCAATCAAAAGAGTCGCTTGCGGGCGAAGTGGCGAAGGCGATCAAGTGAAGGAAGGCATTTGCCAGATAGACGGAAGCATGCGCGCATCCCTTTTGCCTATTTTTCCGTATAGTCACGGTATACAATAAGACAAATAACATGCAAAAGCTCATCGCTTTCCTCGAACGTTACGCAGCCAGCGTGCTGCGGTTCGGTCTCGCGGCCGTGATACTGTGGTTTTCCTTGCAACAATTTTTGCACAATAGCGTCTGGACGGCGTACGTGCCTGATTCGATCGTCGCACTGACGCACCTCGGCGCGGGCACCATCGTCTTTTTGAATGCCGTGTTCGAACTCGTATTCGGTGCGTTGCTCGCATTCGGCTGGCAGACGAGGACGGTCGCATTGCTCTTGTCGCTCCACCTGTTCGATATCATGTGGACAGTGGGCTACGGCGAGATAGGCGTGCGCGATTTCGGCCTTGCGATCGCGACGTTCGTCATATTCATGAACGGCACTGACTCGCTTTGCATACAACAAAAGAGAAAGAAGCCGCAACCCGCCGTCTTCGGCGCAGAGCCGAACGCATCATTCGTTCCGCCGACGAATCAGTTCGTCGGCAGGCCGATCGACAGACCGAAAGCCATGATAGACTCGATCCGTCCGCCGCGCAGATCGGCTTAGGCTTTACTCAATAATCACCATCACTATCGTGGAGCAAAACAATCCATTGCAAAAAAAGTTGGGAATCGCCATCGCCTCTGTCGTCATTGTGGGCGTAGCTAGCGTGACATTTGCATACGAGATGATGTCTTCGTCGGCGACTTCTTCTGCTCCGGTACCGAGCGTTGCTGACTCGACGCAAACTCCCACGCAAAGCTCGCCGGCCCCGACCCAGACCCCAGTCGCGTCTCCGGCCGTTCCTCCTCCGGCAATCGTGCAAAAGCCGACAGCGGTCACTTCTTCGACGTACAAGGACGGCACGTACACCGCGACCGGCTCGTATATGTCTCCGGGCGGCGAAGAGCAGGTAAAGGTGACTCTGACTCTGGCGAATGACATCGTCACAAGTGCATCCGTCACCTCGATGGCGTATGACAGGACTTCGCAGAGATACCAGGGCATGTTCATATCCGGCTACAAGCAATACGTCGTCGGCAAGGATATCTCCACGGTCAACTTGACCTATGTCTCCGGTTCGTCCCTTACCCCAAAAGGGTTCGATGACGCTCTCTCGCAGATCGAATCAAAGGCAAAAGCGTAAATAGAAAATAGAAATAGAGAATAGAATAAAAGCCGTATCATTCTATTTTCTACTTCTATTTTCTACTTCTATTCGTGATGACTCAATTTAATTTCAAGGCTATCGGCACATCATGGCGGATCGATATTCACGACGCGCTCGACGACGTTCGTGAAAAAGAGCTCGAGTCGCGCATCATGGAAAGGATAGAGGCCTTCGACAAGGCATATTCGCGCTTTAGGCCCGATTCGCTCGTCACAGAAATGTCAATGAAAGCCGGAACATACGAGCTGCCGGCGGACGCCGAAGACATGATGTCCTTGTATCATGATCTGTACGTGCGCACGGACGGCTATGTCACGCCGCTCGTCGGCGGCCTTATTTCCGATGCGGGATATGATGCGAAATATTCTCTGGTCGAGAAGGGCGAGCTCAAAGCGCCGCCGGCCTGGGACGAAGCGATCGAATATGATCATCCGATGCTCAAGGTCAAAAAACCGGTGCTTTTGGATTTTGGCGCCGCTGGCAAAGGATATCTGGTCGATCTCGTAGGACAAGTTCTCGAATCGAATGGCATAAGCGGCTATGGGATCGATGCCGGAGGCGACATTCTCTATCACGGCAAAGATCCGATCAAAATCGGCCTCGAAGACCCGGCGGACAAGGGTCGTGTCATCGGCGTCTGCGGCTTGAAAGGAGGGAGCATCTGCGGGTCAGCGGGCAATCGGCGCGCATGGGGGAATTTTACGCATATCATGGATCCAAAGAAGCTCGCATCGCCGACGGATATCGCCGCGGTTTGGGTGGTCGCTGATCGCGCTCTCGTGGCAGATGGGCTGACGACATGCTTGTTCTTTGTGACGCCGGATGCTTTGAAGGAAGCGTACGCATTCGAATATGTCGTCGTGCATAAGGACCGTTCTGTCGATGTGTCTTCCGGATTTCCAGGCGAACTATTCACAGCGCCGGCCTCGGCAGGCGTTTCTTGATCGGAATGAGCGTTTTTCTTTTGTATGGTAAAATGGAGCCATTATCAATCATCTATCTAATCAATCAAAAACTATGTGGTTCAATCATTTTCATCAATATTCCATTTTCGGACCGCAGATCTGGAGCCCGTTCGGCTTTGGCATATTCGGATCGGTGCTCTTCCTCATCGCAGCGGCCTGGATACTCTTTGTCGTCGTCCTCAAAGGCTACGCCCTCTGGCATTCGGCAAAGCGCGGGCAGGTCTGGTGGTTCATAGCTCTTCTCGTCTTTAACACGTTGGGTATACTCGAGCTCATCTATATCGTCTTTTTATTGAAAAAATGGCCGGGCAAGGCTGAAACGACGGGCCATGGCCATGGGCACGAGGTTGGTGGTCAGGATCAAAAGTTCAGCAAATCGCTCGAGCATGAGCACGATCGCACGCACAAGTCCTCTTGAACATATCCATGTCAACGGTCAAACTCATCGCCGCTCTCTTTCTTGGAATCGTGCTTCTTTGCGCTGTCACAGCTGAAGGCTATTTCTATTTTTATTCCCAAAAACAGAACAGTTCGGCGGACGATGTCGCAAAGTCTATACAGAACGCTCTCAAACCAAAGCCGTTTTCAGAGGTTTTGGCCGAAGCAAAAAGCAATCTGCAGGCCCAAACGGAAAAGCTGAACGAGATGCAGGCCAGCTTTCCAGATTCGCCTGCGCTCGACGCCGAAATAAAAGCCGACGTCTCAAAGGCGACGGCGGAAGCGGCGAAAGCCGACGCGCTCGTCGCTGACCCGAAGCTCGATCTTTCAAAGCAACCGAACATCGTAGCTCTCGGCAAGCAAGCGACCGAGGCCCTCGCGTATCTGCAGACTCTCGCCGCTCATAATGCTTCGACCGTCGTCTTGAACGACGCCGCCAGGAATGCAGTCGACCTCGTCGCTGCATATTCAAAGGCGATATCCGAATATGTCGATTCTTTGAATGCAGGCGACTCCGGCCTGACGCCTCCCGAAATCGCGTCGTATGAGGCGCAAGCAAAGGAGATCGCGGCGCAAGCGGGTTCAGTGGAGGATTCCTTGAATCAGATAGACTCCGTTCCGGCTGGTTCGCCGCCTGATAGCGGCAGCGGCACAGATGGCGGTCAAGGGCCTTCAAACGGCCAAGGCTCTGTTGCCGATGATCAAAGCCCGGGTGGTGCGGCAGGGCAAGCGCCTGATAAGGGACCAGGTTCCAATGTTGGAGGCGCAAGCGGAAGCGGTTCAACGGTGGGTCAAGGTCAAGACTCAGGTCAAGGTTCAAATTCAGGCTCGAACCAGAGCGCCGGCCAAAATTCTGGCCAAGCATCCGGTCAGACAGGCGGATCCCAGAACGGACAGGTTACTTTGGGCGATATCGTGAACCAAGAAAACGCTGTCAACCAGACTTCTGTCCAGGTCGACCAACTAGAAGAGCAAGCTCCTGATCAGAGCGGCAATCCTCCGGCGGCTTCACCTTCTCCCTCGGACAATCCTTCATCGTTCTCTGACGGTGGAAATGGCAACGATTCAGGCGGCACTGACGGTTCGGACCAGTCATCGATGGCATCCGGAACAGTGAGGCTTATCCAGGCAGAAAACAATTTTTAATATCCTTCGATCCAATATCATGGCGCGGCAATGGTGCAAAACAGCGCTTCAGATATGCGGGCTATTGCGCCACGATTTTTTGTATGAGCTTTTTCGTGTCGTCGACGTGAGAGACCTCAAAGCATTCGACGCCGGAGGCGCGCGCGGCATAGTCGTTGCCTCCTTCGAATAGGGCATCTCCGACGTAGAGGGCTTTTGCAATCGAAAACTTCAGATATTCGCAGATCTTTTGCACGCCGAACGCCTTGTCCATGCCTTTTTTGGTGATATCGATCGAGGTCATGCCTCCTACGCCGACCGAACACTCGGGAAGCGATTGCTTTAGATATGTAGCGATGTGAAGGCGCTTCTTTCCTGTCGGATCCCATTGCGCTTTTACTTCGACAGGCGCTCCTTGGCCCGCTGCAGAAAAAGTGACTTGGCTGCCACGGTCCTCGATCACGTCGCCGAACGTTCTTTCCGGCAGCTTCTCCCCTGATTTCTCCAGAGCTTCCTTGAAAGCAGCGGATATCTTTTCCTTTTCAGCAGAGGAAAAATCGTGCGAGTATTCCTTGAACCAGTTATTATCGCGATAGACGTACATAGCCGAGCCTGATGTGGGCAAGAGGAACAAGTTCGGGAAAAGGGAAGGCGAGTCAGACACTTTTGACCACGTTGTCTGTTTGACGAGTGCCGGCAGGAACTGCTTTTGGAACTGCGGGAAGGAGCCGCCGGAGATGACGGCCACCTTCTTCTTGCCGAGGAGCTTCAAAAGGAGGATGGCCATATCTTCGTCGACCGGCTGCTTGGATTCAGCCAAAGTGCCGTCGAGGTCGAATATGATGAGGTCCTTTTCGGCGAAATTCGGCATGGGTTTATGGGAAAAGTATAGCATGAATAAGCGCACTCATATATTTCAACAAGTGTTATGAACTGGCATGTGTAAAAACAATTCAGTTTATATCTTGTGCATAAAACGTCGACTGTGACACATTTTTTCTTGCTTGAAAACTTACGGAGGAATTTCTCGGTTGGTATAATTATGGGTGATGAAACAGGAAATCATTCAACAACTCCATAAAAGCTTTGACGGCTATGCTCAGAAAACAGAAGACGGGCTTGAATTTTGGTGCGCTCGGGATCTGTAAAAGCTGCTTGGTTATGATCAATGGAAAAATTTTGATAAAGTCGTTGATAAGGCCAAAATTGCTTGCAAAAAAACGAAACTGGTCGTTGAGGATCATTTTGCCGACGTCGGAAAGATGATCGTTGCTGGCAAGGGTGCTGAACGAAAAGTAGACGATATCGCCCTCACTCGTCACGCATGTTATCTCATCGCTCAAAATGGCGATCCGCGCAAGGAACAGATCGCATTTGCTATGGCATATTTTGCCGTTCAGACAAGAAAACAGGAATTAATCGAAAAGCGGTTGAATGAGCTGGAGCGGATCATGTTCAGGGAAAAATGTCGAATTCCGAGAAGCAGCTTTCTGGGATCATGTATGAGCGCGGCGTGGACAGCGCCGGCTTTGCACGGATACGGAGCAGGGGAGACCGGGCGCTTTTTGGCGGTAGGACGACACTCGACATGAAAACCAAACTCGGAGTCCCATTCTCGCGAGCTCTTGCTGATTTCCTTCCCGCCATAACGATAAAGGCAAAAGATCTAGCCAACGAAATCACCAACTTTACCCTGAAGCGCGAGATCGGCATGTGTGGTGAGCCGACCATTTCACAGGAACACGTCAAAAATAACCGTAATGTCCGCGATCTCTTGGACAAAAGCGGCATCAAACCGGAAGCGTTGCCACCCGAAGAAGACATCAAAAAAGTAGGCAGGAGGTTAAAAACGGAAGACAAAAAATTGTTGAGTAAGTAGTTCCTACTTGAACATATCCAGCACATCCTTCAATTTCGCCGTGGCGACGCCGGTGCAGAAATCAGCGCCGCCGTAATAGATGTAGAGGGTGTCCTTGCGCAGGACCATGCCGCACGGGAAGACGACGTTGTGGACCGGGCCGCCTTCGCGCTCGTAGGGCATGATGGGCTCGAGGATGGGGAGGGCCGCCCTCGCGATGACGACGGTCGGGTCCTTGAGGTCGAGGAGCGCCGCGCCGATGCGGTAGGTCGGGGTGCTCGAGACGCCGTGATAGAGGAGGAGCCAGCCTTCCTTCGTCTTGATGGGAGGGGCAGAGATGCCGACTTTCCAACTGTCCCACATGCCGCGCCGCGGAGAGAGGATGTCGATGCATTTGTCTATCTTTTGCTTCTCGAAATCGAGGGTCGGCACATAATCGCCGCAAATGTTATCCGAGACACGGTGAATGATCAGGTATTCTTTGCCATGAGGCATGTCTTCTCGGTCGAACTTTTCAGGCAGGATACAGGCGTCCTTGTCGTCGATGAAATCCGGCGACAGAACCGACGGCACCGACCAGTTCCAGTTCTTGCTCAAAAAATCTTCCTCTTGGATCGAGGTTATGGCTACGCGAGGATGACTGCCGTCGTATCCGGTGTAGACCATGAAAATCTTGCTGCCGATCTTGGAAAGGCGGGGATCCTCGCAGCCGCGGCGCTCGAAATCGGCCCGCGGAACATAGATCGGCTTGTCGCTCTGCTCGTCGATGGTGATGCCGTTCTTGCTCTTTGCGTAGCCGATGGTCGATACATTATTCGCGTCGACTGCCCGATACAAGATATGCACCGCGCCGTCGAGGTCGATCGCTGCAGGATTGAGGGTGCCGCGCGATTCCCAAGGCACGCCTGCCCGCGGAGTCAGGATAGGGTTCTTTTGAGAGCGCTTGACGACCTGGTCCTTGTCAGGGGATTTCAGCGTCTCGAGCAGATTTGCAAGGGGTATGCGTGCAATGGCGCATTGGGTATCCGCGGCGCCATAGTATAATTCGACGTTCTTGCCCTTTATGATCGCACCGGAAGGGAAGGCTATATTCGGCGCGATGCCGACTTTCTCATAAAAAGCCTCCGGCGCCATTATCGAGCCTCTCGTTCGGCCGATGATGTGGCGCGGGTTCTTCAAATCGAGGAGCAATGCTTCGATGCCGAACGTCATCGCGTTCGTGCCGTAGTTCTGTATGTGCGAGTAAAAGACGAGCCAGCCATCCGCGGTCTTGAGTGGCGCGCTCCCGAGCTCCACCTGGTCGCCGTTGCGGCGGCGAAGGGGCAACGCGAATTCGTTCATGTGTCCTTTCCAGTTATTCCAGAATTCCGGCGAGGATATCTGCTCCTCATTGTCGAATTCTACATAGCATATCTCTGACGGCGGATAGTCGGTGTTGACCGTGAGGAGGCCTGCGACCTTGCCGCCGATCTTTGCGGGGAAGAGAGCCATCGCCTTTGCGTTGAACGGTGTGACGAGAGCCTTCTTCTCGATCTTTTTGAAGTCCTTGGTGACAGCCATTGCCACACGTATGCCCTCGGCCGAAAACGGGTAGTTCGAGAGGGCGGTATAAAAGATGTAGTATTTCGAGCCGAGCTTGGTCACGCGCGGATCCTCGCAGCCGTATTTCTCAAAATCGAACTCGGGCACGATGAGCGGCCTACGACCGGAAAAACGGATGCCGTCCTTTGATGTGGCGTGGCCGATGACGGAGACGCTCCGGTGCTGGCCGTCGAGAAGGTCAGGCAAAGACAGGGCGCGATAGACGACATGCGTGGTCGCGCCGTCTTTGACAGGGCACCAGTTGAAAGCCGCCGCCGCTTCCCAAGGATGCTTTTCATCAGGCGCAAGCAGTGGGTTTTGTTCTTCTCGGGTTACGGTAAACATGTTAGTGAAAGTTAAAAGGCAAAAGGCAAAAGGCAAAATTTAAATTCAAGAATGAATGAGCATTAAAACTTTTTTCTTTTGAATTAAACTTTTGCACTTTGCGTTTTGACTTTTGCATTTCTATTATACTATTAATAATATTTCTATACTTATACTTTACATTTATACTTTTCCATACCTCTCCAGCCACTCGAGCAATTGTGACAGCTCTATCGTCGCCAAACCGATGTGCTTGTCGCCGGCGCCATAATAGAGGAATACTGTTCCGTCCTTTATCACAGCTCCAGAGGCGTATACCACGCCGGGTTTGCCGTCATTCTCGTAATCCATCTCTGGCTCGAGAATGGGCTGCGGCGAACGGTATCTGATGATCGAAGGGTCTTTGAGGTCGAGAAGCATCGCGCCCACCTTGTACTTTCCGGGGTCGAGGTGGCTTACCACGTTGTAGAACAAAAGCCACCCTTTGTCGGTCTTGATCGGAGGCGTGCCTGCGCCACGGGTGTAATAATCCCAATAGCCTTTTCTACTCTCGGCTCTGTATCCCGGCTTGCCGTCGCGGTTCGGCAAGCTCTTTATCTTTGGAACGCTATCAAGGCTCTTCACATATTCGATCATGACTTTGTCCACGATGCCGTGTATGATAGCGAACTTGCCGTTGAATTTTTCAGGGAAAAGCACCCAGTTCTTGCTCCGCTCGTGGGAGATGAGGGTCGGACGCCTCCAGTTCCAGCGGCGGCGCTTGAAGTCGTCCTCGCTGATGGAGGTGACCGCCATATGGAGATGCTCCCATCCTTCGAATGCGACATAGGTGAGGTAGATCCTGCCGTCGATCCGGACCGTCCTCGGGTCTTCCGCTCCGCCCCAGCTTCCGCCCGAAGTATAGAATGTCGGATCATAATGCGTAGGTCCGTAGAATTTTTTCGGATCAGGCAGTCCGTAGCCGGTCATCGGCTGAAAGATCGGATATGGCGACCGCTCACCAAAATGCGTGCCATCGCTGCTCACCGCGTGTCCGATGCGGGAAACCCCGTCATTGCCGATGGCGCGATAGAAGAGATGGATATTGCCGTTGTCGTCGAGTATCGCTCCGGGATTGAACGTGCCTTCGAGCTCCCACAGTTTCAATCGGCAAGGCGAGATGATAGGATTCGATTCGGAGCGGATAAGGGACAGCGCTTTGTGGGCACGCGGTTTTTTTGCGAACTTGAAGAACATCCTGAGGATCTCCCAGATGCCTGCCAAAACAAGCAATGTGAGTATTGCCGTAAAAACAAAATGCAATAGTGCTCCGTCGTAGATGTTATTCATATTCGTCCGTAGCGATCGCTGATGCGAACGATGTCGTTCTCGTCAAATTCGCCGAATGCTATTTCTAAAAAGACGACCGATGCCGTACCGGCTTCGACCTGATGTTCTGTTCCGCGCGGCAAAAAATACATGTCGCCAGCCGACAGGCTTTTTTTTGCGCCGCCGACCGTGACGATGCCGTTGCCCGAGAGGATCTTCCACCACTCGTCCCGACCTTTGTGCTTTTGCAGACTAAACGCTTCGCCGGAGTTGACGGTGATGATCTTGACCGTAGAGGGTTCGTTCAAAGTAAAACGTTCAAATGAACCCCACGGCCGATCTTCGTGATACGACTTAGGAGCTTCAGTCATTTTGATACGGCTATTATAGCACCGGGTTTTTTTTACGGACCCTCACTTATCCACAGGTGAGGCCTTTTCAAGGAACAAGCCCGTGATGAGCCCCATTTTTTTGAGGCATGTCTTCGGATGTGCGCAACTTTGGGGAATCAATGCGCGATGCCGATTCCGATGGCGTTTTTTGCGCCTCCGTGCAGTACGGTATCCAAGGCAGATTGCATCGTGCTGCCAGTCGTGATGACGTCGTCGATCACGATGATAGGCTTCTCGATGTGCGAGAGGGGAGCAAGCGCCTTGAAAGCCCCTTTGTTCGCCTGTAGCCTCGCGGCGCGATTTTGAAAGGCAAGCTTTGGCGTATCTCTCATTTTTTCGAGGATGTCCGTGCGGATCTCGAAATGCGCCGTGATGTCGCGCGCGATCTCTCGTTTGAACGAATCCAGGATGAGCTCGCACTGATTGTAGCCGCGCTTCTTCCGCCGTTCCTTCGAGATAGGCATGGGGATGATCACTGCGTCATTCACGGCGATCTTCTTCAAGAAGCGCGCCAATGCATGTGCGGCGATCTCGGCAGCGTGAGCATTTTTCGAGCTTTTGAATTCCTTTATCATGGCTTTTGCCGTCGGATCCTTGTAACGAAAGATCGCTTTCATTCCCGGGTATATCTCTTGATCGCTCCATCGCGGGATTTTCGCGTAAAAATCCGGCGGCGAAATATCCGCGATAGCCGCGTCGTTCGGACGCCGCGGGAATATGAGATCGAAGAGGGAAATAAAGAAATTTTTCATAGGATTTGGTTTGACAAGAAATTCTTATTTGATAAACTATGTGCACAATCGCCTTCGGGCTCGGTTCCGTCGAGAAATGAAAACTTGGGTGCGGAATCAAACATGAAAAGCCGTCATAGAATATCTTTGGCGGCTTTTCGTATGGATTCAAACACCTCTTTACTTACAAAGCCGTATTTTCTTATCAGCCTTCTGGAATCGAACGATCTCACGTGTCCAAGAAGAGCAGTGCTTTCAGTTATGCCAGTAAAATTAAAATGAAAATAAAATCTTCCGATCTTTTTGCTTGTCGAAAGCGGGATACCAATGAATGTGTATCTGCCCAATTTCCTCAAAATTAACACCGGCCTTGAAAATTCTTCGCCTTTGCCATCTTCTTCGTGCCCAACATTGATGCCAACTGAAACCCACCATATCTCGCGCTCTTTAAAGAAAGGTGCGGCTAGGAAATTCTCAAGATTTCTCGAGAATCTGTCCCAGCCATCGTGATCTTTCTTGTAAGACATCTCGCAACCATACCAAAAAGTTATTAAGAAGTTATAAAAAAGTTCTCAAGGAAATTTTATCTTGGCGGCCAGAAGGCAAAGGAGGCATCTTGCGGGCAAGAAAAAACCCCGCGCAAGTCGCGCGGGGCATGAAAGATCGGCAAGAAGACGAATTACTTGATCCCGTAAACCAGGTGAGATTTGATCCATTCCAGAGGAAACTCGGAAGAGAAGACTCCTTCATAGACAAACTCGAGGCATTGCTTGACATGCGGAGTCATGTTCTGTGGAAAGCCTCCAAAACAAGGCGACCAGCGCATATCATCGCATTTATCTGGTTCGGTGATCTTTGGCACTCCTTCCCAACGCCGAGCGCGAAAGAAGAAGTCGATGCGATTGCCGGTCTCGTCATGCTTTGGACGAGCAGAAACATGGACAAGCTCCAAGTCTTCGATTCTTATTGTTATGCCGAGCTCTTCCTTGGCCTCCCTTACCATGGCCTCACGAGGCAGCTCACCTGTTTCAAGATGGCCTGCACAGACTTGATACATGCCGTCTTGATAACCGGTATTGCAACGCCTCATGATGAGGATGTCGCCGTCTTCGCGCTCTAAAATGAGATAAACTGCCACTGCAGATGTTATTCGATTTTTCATTCAGGGAATTTCTCTTGTGCCCGCCACCTCCCGTTTGTCCCGTGACACCGGTACTTTACGAGCTTTGCTCAAGGTCGACTGTCCAAACCCTATCATTGACTTTTTCACTTGTCAACGTTGCTCTTGTGCCTAGTATGAGTTACTATCTACAGTTATCGTCAGTGACCAGCCATAATGGCCAAAAAAAGCACGTCAAAAAAACTAAATACGAAGAGCATAACAAAGACTTCAAAAAAGTCTATTTCAATAAAAAAGAAACCGGCCTCGGCGGCAAAACCGAAGGATACAAAAAAGGCGAAGCCATCGCAAAAGCAAAAGGAGATCCAGAAAGCATTTGATGCGAAAGCCCACAAGCTCATGTCGAAAGGCAAGGAGCGCGGCTTCGTCACGTACGACGAGATTCTCCGGGAATTCCCGACGGTCGAATCCGACATCTCTTTTCTCGACGACCTATACGGAAAATTCTCGGCGGCAGGAGTCGACATCCTCGAAGGGGGAGGCCTTCTCAATATAGAGAAAGAGGCTGCACCGACGGCAAAGAAATATTCATACGGCTCGCGCTCGAGCGATTCAGCCTATGATTCCATACAGATGTATCTGCGCGAGATCGGCCAGTACCCGCTCATTTCAGCTGCGCGCGAGAAAGAATTAGCTCGCCATATCGCCGCCGGCGATGATGAGGCAAAGAGCCTCCTCGCAAAGGCGAACCTCCGCCTCGTCGTTTCCATCGCAAAGAAATACGTCGGCCGCTCGCCCGACTTGACCCTTCTCGACCTCATCCAGGAAGGGAACCTCGGCCTTTTCAAGGCGGTCGACAAGTTCGACTGGACGAAAGGCTACAAGTTCTCGACGTACGCCACATGGTGGATACGCCAGGCGATCACCCGCGCTTTGGCCGACCAGAGCCGCACCATACGCGTGCCGGTTCACATGGTCGAGACGATCGCTAAATACAAGCAGGTCGTCCGCCGCCTGACGCAGGATCTCGGCCGCGACCCGTTGCCCGAAGAGATCGCCATGGAGATGGGCATCGAAGTCGACAAGATATATCAGATCGAAAAGATCGACCAGCCGGTCGGCTCCCTCGAGATGCCGGTCGGCGACGACTCTGACGACGGCAAATCGACCCTCGGCGACTTCATCGCCGACGACAAGATCCTCTCGCCGGACCAGGAAAGCTCGCACCGCATATTGGCCGACCAGGTGCGCGAGATCCTGAACGAGCTGTCCGAAAAAGAGCGCAAGATCCTGGAGATGCGCTGCGGCCTCATGGACGGCGTCCAGCACACGCTCGAAGAGGTCGGCAAGGAGTTCGAAGTCACTCGCGAGCGCATCCGCCAGATCGAGGCGAAAGCGCATGAAAAGATCCGTCAGCACGAAAAAGCGGACAGGCTGAAGAACTACTGATCGAGGGCCCGCGTTTGAATATGCTCCAAAAAAGCAGGCCGGTGCTTGCTTTTTTGTTAAAAGAATGTTATTTTATTCTATGGATCTTGTTTCGTATTGCTTGATCCTCAACAAAAAACAAACAAAAAAAGAAAGGGAGACGATCACATGAATGCTCATTGGTTCAAAATGGCCGCAGGCGTTTGCGCTGCGGGTCTGGTTTCGTCATCGGCGGTCGCTACATCTATCGAGTATGACATCGCTTTCAATGGCGGCGGCTATAGCGCGAGCGGCCAAATCGATGTTTCAGGAGGCGTCGCCACAAGCGGCTATCTTGATGTTACCTATGGTTCGACAACGGTTGACTATAACTATCTGGCCATAGGGACCGGCGTGGTATCTGACAACAACGGCGACAATCTGCCTTACGGCGACAATCTTGTCGATCTTTCCGCTGCAGATTTTGTGGATCAGAACGGCATATTGTTCCTGACCGCCCCCGTCATCGGCGGACATTCCGCTGGAGCCGGAGTATATCTGTCTGCAGACCAAAACAACGGCTACGTGCCCAATCTGAATGGCTACGGCAATTCACCGGGATTCGGATGGGGCGTGCCGAATGTCGATGGGACCGCGACTATATCTGCTGTCCCTGACGGAGCTTCGACTATGATGCTCCTTGGTGCGAGCATCGGCGGCTTTTTTGTCATCGGCAAGCGGCGCGCATCGTCAGTTCGCTGACACATGGCCCGTCATTGGTTTTTGCGGCTGCACATTCGGTATGTGCAGCCTTTTTCTATATGCATAGAATATAAAAAGTGCGGAATATGATTCCGCACCTTGCTCTCGTTTTATTCCGGCTAGCGAGAAGCGGCGTGGCCGCTTGCGGACATGACGTTCGAGCGACGACGGAACAAACGAGTAAATACTCCGCAGCTCTGCTGCGTTATGCAGCGAAGCTTCCACTGAATACCTCGTCAGCTCTGCTGCGAGGTAGTTTATTTCTCCTCTTTCAAAAAGAGGAGCTGTTCGCCGCCATTGCGTCTCGTGTCCAGGATGAGGCCGACATCGTCCAATCGCAAGAAATATACTTGCTCTGCTATGATGGCGTCGAATTCCTCGTCCGATACCGGCGGATAATTCTGGCTGTTCCTCATGTGTGCATGGATGGCTTTCGTGAGAAGGTCCTGCGTCCTTTCCGGCAGGTCTGCCTCGCAGAGCTCATGTTTCCAGCCTTTTTTCGTCAATTCGAGTATTTTGGCCATAAGTTCTGCTATGATGCTACTATATTCCCATGACTTCGCAAGCTTTCGATAAACGATATAGATCCCTCAATGTCGCCCAGAAAAAAGCGGTCGATTCTATCGACGGCCCGGTCATGGTCATCGCTGGCCCTGGCACGGGCAAGACAACCATACTGACCTTGCGCATCGCCAACATCTTGCGCCAAACAGATACGCCGCCGTCGGGCATCCTTGCCATCACCTACACTGATGCCGGCGTAAAAGCCATGCGCGCAAAGCTGCGCGAGATCATAGGGAACCGCGCGCACGAAGTCGCCATCCATACGTTCCACAGCTTTGCTGCGGCAATGATCGCTGAGTACCCGGACCACTTCCTTCACCTAGAAGGTCTCGCGCACTTGAGCGCGGTAGAGCAGGAATCGATGATACGCTCCATCATCAACGATCCGATATTCCGCGAATTGCGTCCGACGGGCAAACCCGATGCCTATATTTCCGGCATCATGCGGGCGATCGACGATGCAAAGAGGGAGGCTCTGACTCCGGAGATGGTCCGCGAATATGCAGAGAAGGAGGCCGAGAGGGTGAAACATGACGAGGACTCCATCTCTACCCGCGGCGTCACAAAGGGCAAGCTGAAGGCAGAAGCCGAAGAGCGCATAGGCAAGTGCCAGCGCACGACTCTCTTTGCGGACGTATATGAACGATACGAGGCCAAGAAAGCCGAGATGAAGCGCATGGACTTCAACGACCTCCTCATCAATCTCCTCGACGGATTCCGGCGCGACGAGCTCTTGCTCCGGCTCGTCCAGGAGCGATTCCTGTACCTCCTCGTCGACGAGCATCAGGACACGAATGACTCGCAGAACCTCATCGTGAAATTCATCGCTGAATTCTTTGATACACCCAATGTGTTCATCGTCGGCGACGAGAAGCAGGCCATTTACCGTTTCCAAGGCGCTTCGGTAGAGAATTTCCTTGATCTCGAACGGCATTGGCCGACTATGGAGAAGATCGCCCTCAAGACGAACTATCGCTCGCATCAGGGCATCCTCGACGCTTCCTTCGCCATGATAGAGAACAACTATGAAGGCGACGAGCACAAAGAATTGCGCGTCGAGCTCACAGCAGGAGGGAATGGGAGTAAGGAAGTAAGGGAGAAAGGGAGAAAGGGGTCACGCAAGCTCGACATTATTACCGGCGAGAATATCTCCTCGATAGAAGAATATCTGATCAAAGAGCTCGAATCTATTTCAATAAAAGAGCCTGCGGCCACGGTTGCCATCATAACTAGGCGCAACCGCGACCTCGAGCGCGTCATACGCCTTCTCGAATCCAATCATATCCCTGTCTCGTCGGAGAGGAGCATCGACATCTTTCACCATCCTGTCGGCGCCCTGTTCTTTGACCTCATGGAATTTCTCGCTGATCCTGCTCGGACGGATTGCCTCGGAAAGACGATCGTGGCAGGCATGTGGGGCATTTCGATCGACCGAGCCATTCCGCTCGTGAAGTCACTCCGAAGCGGACAGATCCAAGGCGACGCTCTGGACAAGAAGATCCCGGCGCTCCTTCTCCTTCAAAAAGAGATGCTGCATGACGGCGCCGTCGCATTCCTCATCCGCGCCGCAGAGGCCTCGGGTTTTTCCGCTCTCGCCTCCCGCGATCCGGCGGCGGTGCATGTCTGGCGCGGGATCGTCACTCTTGCCGAGTCGCTCGCGAGAGACGGGAACATCCAAAGCCCTCTCGAGCTTATGAGATCCATGCTATCCTATCGCCAGTCAGCCGAATCAAAGACGGTGAAAGTGTCTGTCGGCGCGCCCGACCTTCCCATCTCTGCCATGACTGCGCACGGCTCGAAAGGTCTCGAATTCGATTATGTCTTCATACCATATGCCACGGACGAAGCCTGGATCGGCCGTTCGCGCGGCGCGTCGTTTGTCCTTCCTCAAAAGAGCACGAGTGGCAACGACGTCCGCGATACGAGGCGCTTGTTCTATGTCGCTTTGACTCGCGCAAAAAAGCACGCCGCCATTCTGACGGCGCTCGAAGAGGGCGACGGCAAATCTCTGACGCCTTTGCGGTTCATCGCCGAACTCGATCCTGGTAGCGTCGCTCTGACGATGTTGCCGAGGAGCGAAGCAAAGCTGCCCTGCGCGAGTTTTGTTCTCGCACAGGTCGAAAATTCAAAAACCGCTCTCGCTATGACTGCCATTGCAAAGCAAGTCCTCCTTGAAAACGGCCTTTCGGTGACCGCCTTGAACCATTTCCTTGAATGCCCGAATAAATTCCTTTACCAGAGCATTTTGAAGCTGCCCCAGGCGCCTTCGCCTGCCGCCGAAAAAGGCACCGCCATGCATTACGCCATCGCTTCCATATGGAAAGAGGAGAACAAGGCTGGAGATCATATAAAAGAAGTCATTTTGGAAAAAGTGGCAGAATATCTGGGCACATCTTTTCTTGCTTCATCTGAAAAAGAATCGGTCAAAAAAGACCTATTCGATGACGCGCTGGCCGTCGCCAAAGCGCTCGAACCCCATTTCAATATTGGTCCACAATCGGCAATCTTTACCGAACGTTGGGCCAAGACTATTTTTCAAGGGGAACATTCGGACAAGATTTCAATTCCGTTGCATGGCAAGCTCGACGCCATCGTAGACGACGGCAATGAGCTTTTCGTCTTCGACTACAAGACCCGCGAAGGCATGTCGGTGAACGAGATAAAAGGGGAGACGAAGAATTCGAACGGCGATTATTTCCGTCAGCTCGTGTTCTACCGCATACTGCTTGCAGACGAGCCGCGCTGGAAAGGCCGAAAGGTCACGCCCGGGCTCGTTTTCATCTCGCCCGACAAAAAAGGCCGTTGTCCCATCGTCAGCCTGCCGATAAGCTCTGAAGACGTCGATGCGGTCAAAAAACAGATCCAAAGCGTCATAGACGCCGTCTGGTCAGGTGCCCTTGTCGGTAAAAGATGCGATGATCCAAATTGCGAGTGGTGCTCTTTGGCTGCCGTTTCTTCAGTATAGAACGTATATCCTTTTTGTTGTGCTATGTTCCGGCTATTTTGTCGCAGTGCTCGTCGCGCCATTGCCCGTGCTGTCGAGGATCGCATCGATAGCGGCAGATAGCGTGGCATAGCTCTGGGCGCCTTGGACTGCGATCGGCTGACCGGTCGAAGAGATTATATATGAAGTGGGCGTGCCGGCGATGCCAAGAGCGAGGCCGTCCGCGTATTCCTTGTCCACCGTGCCGCTGAATTTATTGCTCAAGATGCAATCGCTGAATGCGCTCGTATCGAGCTTGACGTCTTTTGCCGTCTGGATGATCTGCTGGTTGTCGGCGATCGATGTCTCGCTCGCGCCGTTATTTGGGAATGTGCTGTACCAGTCTTTTTCGAAAGCCCAGAAGCCGGCGTTACCTCCGACGGAAGCAGCGCATTCGAACGCGTTCGCTTGGGTGCCCGCGTTCGGATGGAGGACATTGCCGTTCTGATCAGGCTTGTTCAAGGGGAAGTGGCGGTAGACCCAGGCGACCTGACCGGAAGCGCCATAGGTCTGCATGATCTCTAGTATGGTCGACTGGAACATCTTGCAATACGGGCATGAAGGGTCAGAATATTCGACGATCTTTATCGGCGCATTCGGATTTCCCAGGATATGGTCGGCGTTCGTGATGGGTGGAAGGGAATTGGTGCTCGGAACGGTCGCAGAAGGCGCTCCTCCTGCGTTCGCTGCCGGCTGTGCGCCTGTCGATGCTGGACGGTATACATACAAAAGCGCCCCTGCGATGATGACTGCGGCCAGTACGATAGCCATTGGGATGGTGAGGATCTGTTGTTGACGGGTTTCTTGAGTTGGTTCCATGAATATGTTTGGTTAATTATTGGGTAAAGTATATCATGATAAAATCAAAGTAAAAAGAGTTCAAAGTTCCGAGTACATAGTCGGAAGCATTTTCTGTGTACTCGGAACTAGGCACTAAGAACCAGGTACTTTCTCTAAAACGGCAGCGAAAAATTGATGGCCGATTTCGGCGCGTTATCCCAGTCTGTTGTGTCGATCTTCAGTTCCTTCAGGTTGCCGAGCTCGCGGTATTTGACGGACTTGTTGTCGCGCATGTATTCGTAGAGCCCGCGAGTGACGCGCACGTCGTCGAGGCAATATTTCATCACTTTTTCCACTTCGCCATTCCTCCACCAGGTCACGGCCTCGAGGCCGTTGCCGCTCTTTTTCTTGCCGAGGGTCGCTTCGGCCAACGTGTCCAGCTTTATCCTGCGCCCCAGGACTTTTTGCACTTCTACCATGAGGTCGATGCTTTTCAGCTTTGACAGGTCGCCGTGGTAGTACTTGTTGAGGATTGGGATGTCGAAATGGTCACCGTTAAAGCTGACGATAGCATCCGCGGCCTCAAACAAGGGCCACATCCTCGGAAAGTCCTTCTCGAGGAATCCGATATATTCGTCGGTCGCCGAGTCGTGGACGCCGACGACAGAAACGTCGAGAGCTGCAGGGTCGGAGGAGCCGACCTCCTGGAATATGTTCTTTGTCTCGATATCGAACGTGATGACGCGCATGGATAGTATTGTATGTAAACAGCACGAATGTTGCAAATGAGGCCATCCTATTCGTCCAAAGATTGACAAACCCAATGGAAGAGTATAGTTTTTCAAGTAGAAAGGGATCCGTAGCACCCGCAAGGCGACGGATCGACATTGATAATGGATACAGACACGCTTCCTCTTCCAGTTCATGTTTTGACTATATGGAACAATCAACTCATCTTGGGTCCCGTTTGGGTGATAACTCGCCATTATATCAAACAGCATTTCAGCCATTTCGACGAGGAAGGATTTCTTGGAGTCATCGAGATCGAGAATCCGCCATCCGGTCGTGCTGCAGCGGTCATTCTCTATTACCATGCCCGTCACGAGAGTTACCATCTGATGGAGTGGAGAGATATCGCTTCGGCGGTAGAGGCGGCACAAAAGCTTTCCTCGAATCTCGCTCTTGCGCCTAACGGGTTCGACGGTTTCATCTGTTCTGAATCATTTCCGCCCGGTGAGTGGCCATGGCTCTTCGCCGAAGGATAAGGAGATCAAGACAGCCGATCCCTGCCAAGGTTTTCAGGAATTCCTGCAAGCTTCAAACCGCCCTCTCAAAGGGCGGCTTTTCTTTATAGTTCTTTTTCCTCTCCTGTGGCGAGATTCTTCACTTTTACCTTGCCGCTTTTGGCCTCTTCGGCGCCGATGACGATGACGTTCGGGATGCCGCGCTTGTCGGCGGATTTTATCTGATCGCCGATCTTTTTATAGGTAAAGTCGACAGCGACGCGGGAACCTTTGTCGCGGAGCGTTTTAGCAGTCTTTTCAGCAAATGCCGCCTCGTCTTGACCCATTACACAGATATAATAATCTGCAGGAGCTATTGTCTTTGGAAGGAGGCCGCGAGTCTCCAAAAAGTCTCGGATCGTCACGTCGCCCATGCCAAAGCCGACGGCTGGGATCTTCTCCCCGCCGAACAGGGAGGTGAGATCGTCATAGCGGCCGCCTCCAAAGAGCGCGCGGCGATTGGCCGGATTCGTGTCGTATATCTCGAAGACGATGCCGGTGTAATAGTCGAAACCGCGCGCGAGCGTCGGGCTAAAGCGTATATTGCTCACGCCGAGCTTTGAAAAACTCGCAAGAATCTTGTCAACTTTTTCATCTGTCGAAATGCCAAGGTCGAGCGGACCAGTCGTCAGTTCCTTCATCGCAGCGTCGAATTCAGCCGGCTTCATCTTCTCGCGCCGGTCGAGAAGCCGCACTGCTTTCGACAGATCGTCTTCGTTTTTGAGCTTTCCCATGAATATTTTTCTTAATAGGTCTCGGCTATTCACCCGTATCTCGAAATCCTCGTCCTTCGCCCCGAAATTTTTCATCACCTGATAGGCAAGGGAAATGACCTCGACATCCGCTTCGATCGAGTCGACGCCGAAGAGGTCGACGTTCAGTTGCCAATGTTCGCGCACGCGGCCGCGCTGCGGCTGCTCGTAGCGGAATAGATTAGGTATCGAGTACCAGCGCAAAGGGAAGACGAGCTCGCGGCGCCTGGCGGAGACCATACGGGCCACGGTCGGAGTCATCTCGGGCCGCAAGGTCACCTCGCGCTCGCCGCGATCGGTAAAGGTGTAGGTCTGCTCGTTGACGATCTCCTCGCCGGATTTTGCTTTGTACAGGTCGGCGGGCTCGAGCACGGACGCTCCGTACTCCTCGTAGCCAAAGCTCGCGGCTGTTTTTCGCCATGCATCAAAGATGAAATTCTGCACCGCCATGTCTGCAGGATAAAAATCCCGCACGCCCTTGTACGGTTCGGTTGAGATTTTCTTTGGTTTTTCTTGGCTTTCGGACATGCCGGTATTGTAGCAAGAAACTGACTCTTTTCAAAAAGAAAAAGCGGTCTCACGAAGAAACCGCCTGTTTACGTTGCAAGTCTTGTGAATCAAGGATGTTAGCAAATTTCTCTGGAAAAAAGAGGGCAAGAACAGCACACTTGTCACAAAGCTCACGAAAAGGCGCAGTTCCATTGATTTTTTCTTGTACAAGAAGATCCCTTGCCGCCACAAAGCCCATACATTCACATACAACTGCATTGCAAGCAAAACATTTTCTGTTGACCATAATTTTCCTTTGTTGAATTCCTGCGGCAAGTGTAACATATCTCTCAAGAGAATAAATTGAGAGCCTCGTTAGATTACGTGATGTAATAAACTACCTCGCAGCAGAGCTGACGAGGTATTCAGTGGAAGCTTCGCAGCTTAACGCAGCAGAGCTGCGGAGTATTTACTCGTTTGTTCCGTCGTCGCTCGAACGTCATGTCCACCTATCGGTGGCCACGCCGCTTCTCGCTAGCCGGAATAAAGTGGATTACTTTGCCTTCAAATACAGATAGATATCTTCGAGCGCTTTGACGGCGTCGCCAGCGGCGATGTTGTTCTGGTGAAAGAGCCCGTCCGTGACGTCGCCAGCGGCCCAGATTCCGGCAGTTGCCGTGCGCTGATTTTTCGCGTCGACGGGGATGCGATTGAACTGGTCGAGCGTGACCGCGTCTTTTATGAAATCAGTGTTCGGTATCGATCCGATCTCGACAAAGATGCCGGTGACATTCAGGGTCACATCCTTTTGCGTGGCAGAATCGGTGTACGTGAATCCACTGACGAATTTTTCACCAAGCACTTCTTTTGGAATCGCGCCTTTGACCGCTTTCATTTTTGGATTTGCGAGGACGGCGTCGACGGTTCCCGGATCGGCCTTATAGTCGCTCCTGGAGAGGAGAGTGACGCTCTTGCAATATGCGAGGAGCTGCGAGGCGGCCTCGAATCCGGCATTTCCGCCGCCAACAACGGCCACGTCTTGATTGGAAAACAACGGTCCGTCGCAGCTGGCGCAATAGGTCAGGCCTTTGTGCTCGAGATGGTCTGCACCAGGAACTTCGAGCTTGCGTCGCGACGATCCGCTCGTCACGAGGACTGTTCTTGCCAAGTAGGAGCCCTTGTCCGTTGTCACGATAAATGAATCACCGCCCCCGTCTTCGTCTTTCCTTTTTCCTTCTTTGCTCTTTTCCTTGTACTTGACCTCCTTGACCCATTCTCCTTCGTGGATATCCAGAACATCGCCAGCATATGCCTTTAAATGATTCTCCAATTTTTTTGAAAGGTCGAGGCCGGGGATCTTGATGTCGCCGATCCAATTCTCGACGCCTTCAGAAACAGAGCTCTGGCCGTTCCAATCTTTTGTGATAAAGACAGTTTTGAGCTGCTTGCGAGCGGCATACACGCCTGCCGCCACTCCTCCTGGTCCGCCGCCTATTATCGCGAGGTCGAATGTTTTTTGGTTGGAATTATTCATTGCTTTAGAGTATCACAGGAATTTGATATTGAAAATTGATCTAAATAATAACCAAACGCCAATGACTAAAATTGTGACTTGAAATTTATTTAGAAATTAGGTAATTAGGTCAATTAGTAATTTCCTTACTTCCACCATCGGATCCTTCGTATCTCCGTCTTTGCTATCTTTGCGCGCATAAACGTCGGATTTTCTGCTCCCGTTTTCTCTTTTTCTGTCCATTTTTGATCAGAAAGGCTTTTTGCCGGGTCGAGAATTTCAATAATGCCTTGCCTCACGCCGTGGTCATACTGACCGTCGTCGGGCCATGCGATCGAGTGCGTATAATGAATGGCTATTGGCACAGAGCCCTCGTAATCGATGCTGTGGACGATAACGATATGGTTCCGCGCAGTCTCAGTGCCGGTCATCGTTATGAAATCACCCGGTTCGATCTTTGAGAGATTTACCGGAACGCTGTTTTTATCATCGGCGAAAGCGAGCACGTCGGTGTTTTCTGCCGGTCTCAATTTTGCGATCATATGTCTGAAAAAGCTCCGATTTTGAAAAACGATATGTTTGTCGATCGGACCATAGCCGCGCTCCTTGCTCTCTGCATCGAGAACATGATATGCAAAACCGGAACAGTCGATGCCGATGTCGTTGTCGCACATGAATTTTTTTAGAAGATCGTTCGTCCAGTCTTTTGGCCCAATCTTTTTTTGAATGCCGAGGATCCCGACCTCGTCAGATATCTCTTTTGGACTGCCTTTGCCGACGAGCGCCCGGAGCGCCGCTCGTTGCGCGCTTTTTTTATTGTTAAAGTAGGGGACGGCGCATTCTGCGCCGCCGACTTTGAAATGCAGATATTGGTCGATGGTGTCGAGTGCTGGTTGTGAGATGAGTTTTGTGTTCATTGTTATTCCTTAAATATAGCTCTAAATAAAGGGTTTGGTAAGTTCAACAAGTAAGTGCAACACTCCATGCTTCTAATGGAGACTGCCAATTGAGCCGTTTTCTCGGTCTCGAATTGATTTCATTCTCGACAAAACGTATCGTCTCATCGGGTATCATATCGA
>Ga0265338_10002582_pt1 | contig 26771 bp, 27 predicted proteins | sample 42126metaG_FD_193579 | JGI IMG/M metagenome (GOLD analysis project Ga0265338, IMG submission 193579) | Rhizosphere microbial communities from Carex aquatilis grown in University of Washington, Seatle, WA, United States - 4-21-26 metaG | ecosystem: Host-associated > Plants > Roots > Rhizosphere...
GCGCCTCGCTCTCTTGCGGCTGCGACCTCCGGCCCTCGAACGCCCGTGTGAATTCACGACATAGCCGGGCCTCCGGATCTGCGCCTCGCTCTCTTGCGGCTGCGACCTCCGGCCCTCGAACGCCCGCGTGAATTCACGGCATAGCCGGGCCTCCGGATCTGCGCCTGGCCACTCAACCCAGCTTGCGCGATTGGCCGGCGAGATCGGCGCCCGAGGGTGCAGCGTTGCGGGTGCGGGAGAGACATACGCTCGCCGAATGGGCCGCGTGTTCGCTGTTCGGGGCATCGTCGAGGGTTTCTACGGCGAGCCCTGGTCGCATGAGGCGCGCCTTGACGCGATCGCGTTCCTCGCGCCGCGCGGCCTGAACGCGTACGTCTACGCACCGAAGGACGATGCCAAGCATCGAGCCGACTGGCGGGTTCTCTACGACGCGCAGGAGCGAGCCCGTTTCGGTGAGCTGGCCGCGCACGCCGAGGCGCACGACGCGCGCTTCGGGTTCGCGATCTCGCCCGGCCTCGACGTCGAGTACGAGTCACCGGTCGACCGGGACGCGCTGCTCGCCAAGTTGCAGCCGCTGCTCGATGCCGGGGTTCCGTGGTTCCTGCTCCTGCTCGACGACATCCCGCTGCAGCCCGGGCTGGCGCCCCGCCAAGCCACGCTCGCGACGTGGCTCTTCGAGCAGCTCCGCGCCGCTCGACCCGACGCCGCGCTCACGCTGTGCCCGACCGAGTACGTCGGCACCCGACCGTCGCCCTACCTGGGCGATCTCGGCGCGGGCCTGCCGCCCGAGGTCGACGTCATGTGGACCGGGCCGACGGTCTGCTCGCCCACGCTGCGCGCCGACGACGCCCGGGGCTGGGCGGCGGCGCTCGGCGGGCACCGGACGATCGTGTGGGACAACACGCCCGTGAACGACGCGACGATGACCCACGAGCTGCACCTCGGCCCGTATCTCGGGCGCGACGCCGACCTCGCCGACGTCGTCGGCGGCGTGCTCTGCAACCCGATGACCCAGGCCCGGGCCTCACTCGTGCAGCTCGCGACCGCCATGGAATTCCTGACCGCGCCCGAGACCTACGACGCGGCGGCCTCGTGGGCGCGCGCCTGCACCGACATCGGGGGCGAGCGGTCGGCGTCGCTCGCCGTGCTGGCCCGGGCCTGCGCCGACGGCCCGTTGATCGAACCGGGCCGGCTCCCCCTCGGTCACCTGGTCGACCGGCTCGAGGAGGCGATCGAGGGGCCCGAGTGGGCCGGCGCGGCCGAGCCGATCGCGGCCGAGCTGCGGCTGGCGCGGGCGCTGCCCGAGGTGTTCGGGCCGCAGCCGGCGCCGGCCGGGAGCGACGCCACCGGCGACGCACTCGCCGCGGAGCTCGGCCCCTGGGCCACGGCGGCTGCGGCTCATGCCTCGGCCGGGCTGGCCGCCCTGCGCCTCGTCCAGCAGGTCCGGCCCGTCGTGGTGCGCGAGCCCGAGGGCCCTGACCGGATCGTGGGCCCCGACGCCGAGTCGGCGATGCACCACGCCTTCATACTCACCTATACATGGATGGCCTCGCGTGCCGATGAACACACTGTGTACGGACCGCGATTCGCCGTCTATTCGGCCGTTGTCCAGCTCCCCAACGGAGCCGGGCCTGCCCTCGACGTCTCGGCAGCCCTGCGCGAGGACGCCAACGTGATCGACCGCCTGTGTCGGTTGGCGCTCAACACCTATGAGGCATGGCGCCGTGCGCCGGAAGCGGCCCGCGAGCCGACGACGGGGCCCTTGCCCTTCCGCGATCGTCGTATTGGGGAATCATGAGCCAATCACAACAGACGCGACCTGCGACCCGAGCCGTGCCCGACTCGACCGGCTATGAGCGGGTCGAACGACGAGTGCCGCCGGTCGTGACCGCGCTCGCGCTCACGATCGTGATGCCCGCGTTCAACGAGGCCGAGATCCTCGAGTCGTCGGTGACGTCGGTCGTCGAGGGCCTGCGCGCCCGCGGGGAGAAGTTCGAGGTGATCGTCGTCGAGAACGGATCGACCGACGGCACGGCGGCGATTGCCGACGCGCTCGCGACGTCGCACCCGGAAGTACGCGTCGAGCACTGCACCGACGCCGACTACGGCCGCGCGCTCCGAACCGGGCTGCTGGCCGCCGGCGGCGACGCCGTCGTCAACTTCGACACCGACTTCATCGATCTGGGTTTCCTCGACGCGGCGGTTGCCCGCATCTTCGAGCCCGACGGACCGGTGATCGTCGTCGGCTCGAAGCGCGGAGAGGGCGCGACGGACGATCGTGCGCCGCTCCGGAAACTCGCGACCGCCGTGTTCAGCACGACATTGCGCGTCGGGTTCGGCCTGCACGTGTCCGACACGCACGGCATCAAGGCCATGCGCCGCGACGCCGTGGAGCCGTTCGCCCGCGCGTGCCGTTTCGGTCAGGACCTGTTCGACACGGAGTTGATCCTGCGGGTCGAGCGGGCCGGTCTGCGCACAGCCGAGATCCCGGTCGGCGTGTCGGAGATGCGTCCGGCGCGCACGTCGATCGTGAAGCGCGTGCCCCGTACACTGCTCGGCCTGGTGAAGCTGCGCATCGTCCTGTACAGGGAACGCCACGGGTGACCGCGCTCGTCGCGGCGCGGATCCTCAACGGCGAAGGCGGAATCTCGGCCTCTCCGGCCTGGCTCGTGATGGCCGACGCGCGCGTCGTGGCCACCGGCTCCGGAGCCCCGCCCGCCGACGCGATCGATCTCGGCGACGCGTTGCTCGCGCCCGGATACGTCGACATTCAGGTGAACGGCGCCGACGCGGTCGATTTCGCGCACGCGTCGGCCGACGAGATCATCGAGACGATCGATCGTCGGGTCGCGGGCGGATGCACTGCGTGCCTGCCGACGATCTGCAGCGCTCCGCTCGACACCTACGGCGCGATGCTCGATCGACTCGCGGCCGTGCGCGCCGCCCGACCGGACGTTGTGCTCGGCGTGCATCTCGAAGGCCCGTTCCTCGGCGGCGCGCCCGGCGCGCACCCGCGCGACCTCGTGCGGCCGGTCGACCTCGAGTGGCTCGCCGAGCTGTGCGACCGGTTCGGCGACCTCGTGCGGCTCGTGACACTCGCGCCCGAAGCCGATCCCGACTTCCGTGCCGTCGCGCTCTTGCACGAGCGTGGGGTCGTGGTGGCGCTCGGGCACAGCACCGTCGACTACGACGGCGCGCAGGCTGCGGCCGAGGCGGGTGCGCGTCTCGTCACGCATCTCTTCAACGGGATGGCACCGCTGCATCATCGGCGTCCGGGTCTGGCCGGCGCCGCGCTCGACAACCGGCGCCTCGTCCCGTCGCTCATCGCCGACGGCGTCCACGTGCATCCCGCGCTGCTCCGCCTCGCGCTCCTCGCCCGACCCGACGCCGTGCTGGTGACCGACGCGGTCGCGACGACCGCACCGGTGGAAGCGCGCGACGGCGCGGCCTATCTCCCCGACGGCACGCTCGCGGGATCGACGCTCACGATGGCCGGAGCCGTGCAGCGAGTGGTCGCGCTCGGTGCCGCGCCGGCCGCGGCGATCCGCGGCGCGACCGGCAATCCGGCGAATGCGATCGGGGCGCACGCGTACGGGCGGATCAGCCCGGGCGCGCGTGCCGACGTGCTCGCGCTCGATCCCGAAACGCTCGCGGTTCGCAGTGTTTGGGTCGGAGGTCGCGCCGTCACCTCCGAGTAGTGTCCCGACCGTGGAAATCGTCGCGGCACTTTTCGTGGAAGGCATCGACTTCCGTCAGGTCAAAGGACCGTCGACGCGCATCGACATCACCGGCGCGTTCTTCTCGACGGCGGTCGACGCGTATCCGGCGCACTTGGAGCCGCACCTCGTCGTGCTCGTGCGCGCGCCGGAGGGCACCGACGGCAACGCGACGCTCGAGGTGGTGTTCCGGCGCGCCGGCGAGGAGATCGGCCGCAACCGGCAGACCTTTTTCGTGGAGCCCGGCAAATTCGGGTACCGCCTGGTGAAGGGCGAGCTCGAGTTCCCCGAACCGGGCACGATCGAGGCCTGCTGCTCGATCGTCGACCAGGAGTCATCGGTCACAGTCCCGGTCACGGCGCTGCCGCTCCAGTGAATGTCCTCAACTCGGGGATAATCGACGCCGAATCCGCATGGGCATGGATCTTGTAAACCGGTATGCGGCGGCGCTGTCGCTCCACCCGCTCGCATTCGAGGCGGTCGGCGAGGTCGCCGGCGGTGTGATCGAGCAATTCGAGGGTGAGCGGCCCGACCTGGTCGTGTTCTTCGCGTCGCCACACCACGTCGGCACGTTCGAGGACGTGTCCTCGGGATTGCGCAGACTGCTCGAGCCGGACGTGCTCGTCGGGTGTACGGCCGTCGGCGTGGCGGGCGGCGCGACCGAGGTGGAGAACGGTCCGGGGTTGGCGGTCTTCGCGGCGCGCTTCGGAGCGGGACGGGTCACCGGCGTCGCGCTCGACGCGATCCAGACCGAAGACGGGTTCTCGATCTCGGGTTGGCCCGACGAGCTTCCGACGCACGGAACGCTCGTGATGCTCGCCGACCCCTATTCCTTTCCAATTCCCGACTTCTTGCGCCTGTGCAACGCGCAGGTTCCGGAGCTGGTCGTCATGGGCGGGATGGCGTCGGCGGCCGCAGGTCCTGGCGGCAATCGCATCGTGCTCGACGATCGCATCCTCACTGCGGGCGCCGTCGCGGTGATGTGCTCCGACGACGTGCCGATCCGCGCGGTGGTGTCGCAAGGTTGCCGACCGATCGGGAAGCCGCTCACGATCACCAGCGCCGAGCGCAATCTCGTGCACGAGCTCGCGGGCCGGCCCGCGATGGAGCGGTTGCAGGAGATCGTGCAGGTCGCCACCGACGAAGACCGCCAGCTCATGCGCGACGGGCTGCACGTGGGGCTCGTCGTCGACGAGCATCGGCTCGACTTCCAGCGCGGCGACTTCCTCGTGCGCAATCTGCTCGGTGTCGACCAGGCGACGGGTTCGCTCGCGATCAGCGAACAGGTCGAAGTCGGTCAGACGGTGCAGTTCCACGTGCGCGACGCGCATGCCGCCGACGAGGATCTGCACTGCCTGCTCTCGGGGGTGTCGGGATCCGGAGTGCTGCTGTTCACGTGCAACGGCCGCGGGACGCGCTTCTTCCCCGAGCCCGACCACGACGCCGCCGCGGTCGAGGAGCTGCTCGGTCCGGTGCCGCTGGCCGGCGCCTTCTGCGCCGGCGAGATCGGTCCGGTCGGCGGGCGAAATTTCCTGCACAGCTTCACGGCGAGCGTCGCGGTGTTCAGCTGAGCGACAGGTGGTCAAACGCCCGGGTGGCGCCGACTTCGGCCGTTAGGCTGCGGCCGATTCGGGTATGTCCCTTTGTGGGGAAGTCCCCGGTCGCTCATTGACCGCTACGCACGAGGAGTCGCGCGTGACCTCGAACTCCCAGACGCCCGACCTCGAACGTATGTCCGTGAACGTGGTGCGGGCACTCGCGATGGACGCCGTGCAGCGCGCGAACTCCGGTCACCCGGGCACGCCGATGGCGTTGGCGCCGCTCGCCGACGTGTTGTGGACACGGGTGATGAAGTACGACGCTTCCGCTCCCGACTGGCCCGACCGCGACCGGTTCGTGCTGTCGAACGGCCACGCGTCGATGCTCCTCTACGCGATGCTCTACCTCACGGGCTTCGGCCTCGAGCTCGACGACCTCCGCGAGTTCCGCCAGTGGGGCTCCCGCACCCCCGGGCACCCCGAGTATCACCACACCAAGGGTGTCGAGGTCACGACCGGACCGCTCGGTCAGGGCATCGCCGACGCCGTCGGCATCGCGCTCGCCGAGAAGCACATGCGCGCGCGCTTCGGTCCCGACGTGTGCGACCACCACGTGTTCGGGATCTGCGGCGACGGCGACCTGATGGAGGGCATCAGTCACGAGGCGGCGTCGCTCGCCGGTCATCTCCAGCTCGGGCGCATGGTGTTCGTCTACGACGACAACCACATCACGATCGACGGTGACACTTCGCTCGCCTACAGCGACGACGTGCCCAAGCGATTCGCGGCGTACGGATGGCACGTCGTGCAACTCGGCGAAGCGGCCGAAGACCTCGACGCGCTCGAGGCCGGGCTGCGAGCCGGCATGGCCGAGGATCGGTGTCCGTCGCTCGTCGTGCTGAGGTCGCACATCGGCTACCCGTCACCGAAGGTGCAGGACAGCGCGGCCGCGCACGGCAACCCGCTCGGCGCCGACGAGGTCGCGCGCGTCAAGGAGATCCTGGGGCTGCCCGCCGCCGACTTCTGCGTCCCCGACGACGTGCTCGCGCGTTACCGCGCGGCCGGTGCGCGGGGAGGCGAAGCGCACGACGCATGGAATGCCCGCCGCACCGCCTGGCTCTCGTCCAACCCGGCACGGGCCGACGAGTACGAAGCGTGCCTCGTGGGCCGGCCGCTCGGCGGGTGGGAGCAGAAGCTCCCCACGTTCGAAGCCGGCAAGCAGATCCCGACGCGCGAGGCGAGCAAGGACGTGTTGAGCGCGATCGTCGATCTCGTGCCGGGTCTGATACTCGGCTCCGGCGACCTGACCGGGAACAACGGCATGGCGGTGGAGAGCCTCGGCGCCATCGAGCCGAACGACGCGTCCGGCCGGCGCATCCACTACGGCATCCGCGAGCACGGCATGGGCGCCGCCGCGAACGGTCTGGCGGTGTCGGGCCTGCTGCCCGCGGTCGGGACGTTCTTCGTGTTCAGCGACTACATGCGCCCGGCGGTGCGGCTCGCGTCGCTCATGCAGACCAAGGTCGCGTTCGTGTGGACGCACGACTCCGTCGGGGTGGGTGAAGACGGCCCGACGCACGAACCGGTCGAGCAGCTCGCGTCCCTCCGAGCGATGCCGGGGTTGCGCGTGATCCGGCCGGCCGACGCGAACGAAACCGCGGCCGCGTGGCGCGTGCACGTCGATGGCGACGGGCCGACGGCGTTGCTGCTGACCCGTCAGAAGGTCGCGGTGCTCGACGGAACCGCCGAGCGGGCGTTGGTCGGTGTCGCGCGCGGTGCATACGTGCTCGTCGAAGCAGGCGCCGGCGGTGACGCCGACCTCGTGCTGATCGGTACGGGGTCGGAGGTCGGCGTTGCCGTCGCGGCCGCGGCGACCCTCACCGAGCGCGGACATTCGGTACGGGTCGTGTCGATGCCTTCGTGGGAGCTGTTCGAGGAAGAGACCGACGAATACCGATCGAGCGTGCTGCCGCCCGACCGCCCGACGCTCGCGGTCGAAGCCGGTGTGCGGTTCGGCTGGGAGCGTTACGCCGACGACGTCGTGAGCATCGATCGTTTCGGTGCGTCCGCCCCGGGTGACGTGGTCATGCGCGAGCTCGGCATCACGCCCGAACACGTCGTGGAACGCGCGCTGGCTCTGCTCGGCGCCTGACGCGACTCAGAGGAGACACCCATGGCAAGCTCGATCAAGCACCTCATCGACTTCGGTCAGAGCCCCTGGTACGACAACCTGACCCGTGCCCTCGCAACGGGGGGTCTGCGCGAGCTCGTCGCCGAGCACGGCATCCGCGGGGTCACGTCGAACCCGACCATCTTCGAGAAGGCGATGGCGTCGGGCAACGACTACGACGCCCAGCTCCGTGAGGTCACCGCCGCAGGTGCGTCGGCGCTCGACGCGTACTGGGACCTCGTGACGACCGACATTGGGAACGCGCTCGACATCCTGCGCCCGCACTACGACCAATGGGACGGGCACGACGGGTTCGTGTCGGTCGAGGTCGCCCCCGACCTCGCGCACGACACCGACGGCACCGTCGCGCAGGCCCGGGAGCTCTGGGCGCGGATCGATCGGCCGAACGTCATGATCAAGATCCCCGCGACCGCAGAGGGGATCCCCGCAATCGCGAACGCGCTCGACGCCGGTCTCAACGTCAACGTCACGTTGATCTTCAGTCTGGACCGGTACGCCGAAGTGGCGAACGCGTTCCTCGAGGGCCTGGAACGCCGCGTCGCCCGGGGCGACGACATCTCGCGGATCGCGTCGGTGGCGTCGTTCTTCGTGAGCCGCGTCGACACCGAGACCGACCGCCGCCTCCCCGAAGGCCACCCGCTCCGCGGTCGCGCCGCGGTCGCGAACGCCAAGCTCGCATACCAACACTTCCTGGCCACGTTTGCCGGCGCGCGCTGGGACGCGCTCGCCGCGAAAGGTGCCCGGGTGCAACGGCCGCTGTGGGCGTCGACCTCCACCAAGAACCCGGCGTACTCCCCCACGCTCTACGTCGACACCATGATCGGTCGCGACACCGTCAACACGCTCGCGCAGGCGTCGGTCGACGCGCTCGAAGGCGGCGGCGGTGATCTCCGCGCCGACACCGTGCTCGAAGGCATCGACGAAGCGCGCGCGACGATGACCGGACTCGCCGCGGCCGGCATCGACTTCGACGACGTGACCGCGACGCTCGAGCGCGAAGGTGTCGCGGCGTTCACCGCGTCGTTCCAGGACGCGGTCGACACGCTCGGCAAGAAGGCGCGGGAGTTGGCGCGCTGAGGGCGGGGCCTCGCGTTGGTTGGGAAGGGAAAGGGACCGTTGCGCTCGCGGAGCGACGCGTCGCGCGTAGGGTGCGCTCACTCAATGCCTCGGGAGGTACCAATGAAGTTCGTGCAGATCATCGAGTACACGACGTCGCGGCCTGACGAGGCGCAAGCGGCGCTCGACGAGTTCCTGGCGGCCACCGAAGGCCAGCGCGTCAACACGCACGGCATGGCGACCCGCGACCGGGATCGGCCGAACACGTACGTGCAGATCGTCGTGTTTCCCTCGTACGAGCAGGCGATGAAGAACTCCGAGCTGCCGGCGACCCAGGCGATGGCAGCGGCGATGCAGAAAATCACGGACGGGCCCCCGAGCTTCCGCAATCTCGACGTCATCTTCGAAGAGGCTTAGGCGCGGGCGTCGGGCGGGGTGGGCGGCGCCGAACTGTCCCGACTGTTCGCTTGCGCTCACTTCGGGCCAACTGTTCGGCCCTCGCCCACCTCGCCTTCGCGTGAGTCGGGAAAGGGAGGAGCGGCGCCGGCCGCCGCTTCCAGGTGCGCCGCGAGGTCTTTTGGTTTGGCGTGGGCGTTGACGCCGCTGGTGTTGGGCATGACGTAGACGGGGCGACCGCCGAACGGGTTGGATTGCCAGCCGGCCCCGGCCTTGCGGTCGATTGCGGCGCGGTAGCCGCTCAGACCGACGAAGCACGTCGCGCGGGGCTCGAGCCATCTCACGAGGCGGTCGAGTCGCGCGGCGCCTTGCACGAACTCGTCGCGGGTGAGGTTGTCGGCGCGCGGTGTCGCGCGCTTCACGAGATCGGTCATGCCGATGCGGTCGACGCGGAGGGCGTGCACCGGATCGTGCGCACGGGTCACGATGCCGGCTTCGAGCGCGGCCGCCCAGAAGCGGTTGCCCGGACGCGCGAATCCATGGCCGGCGTCGGCCGAGTACTCGCTGGGATTGAGTCCGACGATCAGCAGCCGCATGTCCGTGCCGACGGTGTCGGCGAGCGTGCGTGCACGCGTCGCCTCCACGTCGATCCACTCCTCACCGTCGTCGAAGGTGCTCTCGATGGTGAAGCCGGCGCCGATCACCACGTCGATCAGCCGCGGCAGCGGCCAACCGTCGAAGTGCCGGCCGGCGAACGGATCGTCGAAGTCGGCGCGGAGGCGATCCGACGTGAGGTGTATGTGCAGCGCGCCCCCGACCTGCATCGCACGGTGCAGGTCGGCCAGCGCGAGGGGTACCCGATCGGCGGCGATGTGCATGTAGCACTTGTGGGCCCACGCGCCGCCGAGCGCGCCGCGCGCGAACGGCAACATCTCGAGGTCGGCCACCACTCTCGGCGCGTCGGGCGCGTAGCGCGGGACGAGATCGAGCATCGCCTTCGCCGCATCGCAGGCGATCGCCGGGGAGCCGAGGCCGTGCGTGTGCCAGCCCGGACCGCACGCCAGATCGAGACGGAACGCGCCACTGGGCACCCGGGCGGCGAACGCTGCGAGCGAGGCCGGGATCGGGCGGATCTTCTGGTCGACCCAGTCCTGCGCTCGCCCTTCGTACACATCAACGGTGTCGCGGTCCACGAAGGGGAAGAATGGCAGATGTGACACGCTCCGACGCTCCCCTTTCCGGCACGGTCGAGATCGTCGACGACGTTCCGCTCGCGTTCGCCCGGCTCGTAGCCCGGGAATCGCCCCGCTCGGTGGCGCTCTCGGGCGGCGAGACCGCCGAGCAGTGCTACACCGCGTTGCGCATCGCCGGTCTCGACTGGTCCGGCGTCGACGTGTACTTCGGCGACGAGCGGTTCGTCCCGCCCGACGATCCCGACTCGAACGAGAACCTCGCCCGCCGCGCGCTGCTCGACACGGTGAAGCCGAAGGCGATCCACTCGATGTACCAGCCCGTTCCGATCGAAGAGGCGGCGCGGCGCTACGACGCGCTCGTGCGGGCCGCGCCGCCCATCGACCTCGTGCACCTCGGCCTCGGCCCCGACGGCCACACCGCCTCGCTGTTCCCCGGGAGCGTCACGCTCGACGAGACCGAGCGCCTCGTGGTCGCGGCGGGAGACGACGCGCATCCGCTCCCCCGCCTGACGTTCACGTTCCCCGCGATCGCGCGGGCGCGCCTGGTCGTCGTGACGGTCGCGGGTGCGGAGAAACGCGATGCGGTCGAACGGATTCGCGCCGGCGAGGACCTGCCGGGTGCCCGCATCCGGGGCGAACGCGTGCTCTGGCTGGGCGACGGTGCGGCGCTGGGCGCGCAGTAAGGTCCTGCCCCATGACCGAGCGCCGGAGGCTGGCATGACCGAGCGCCGGGAGCTGGAGTCGAGGCCGCTCGCCGACCTGATGGCTGCAGCCGCCGCGAAGCGCGACGCGCAGTTCGGCCGCCGGGTCACGTACTCGCCGAAGGTGTTCGTGCCGCTCACGATGCTGTGCCGGGATCGATGCGGGTACTGCACGTTCGCGAAGGCGCCCGCGCGCGTCGCGGCCCCGTATCTCGCGCTCGACGACGTGCTCGCGATCGCGCGCCGGGGCGCCGAGCTCGGCTGCTGGGAGGCCCTGTTCACGTTGGGCGAGGCGCCCGAGGAGCGGTACCCGCAGGCGGCCGAGTGGCTGGCCGGGCACGGCTACGCATCCACCGTCGACTACCTGGTCGAGGCGGCGAGTCACGTGCTCGACGAGACCGGTCTGTTGCCGCACGCGAACGCGGGCGCGCTCTCGCAGCCGGACCTCGAACGCCTGCGAGCCGTCAGCCCGTCGCAGGGCATGATGATCGAGACGCTCGCGGCGCGCCTCGGCGAGCCGGGCGGCCCGCACTACGGCGCTCCCGACAAGACCCCGGAGCGCCGCCTCGCCACGCTCGAGGCGGCGGGACGCGCGCGCGTCCCGTTCACCACGGGCATCCTCGTCGGCATCGGCGAGACCCGCGCCGAGCGCATCGACGCGCTCGAGGCGATCGCCGAGGCGCATCGCCGCCACGGTCACGTGCAAGAAGTCATCGTGCAGAACTTCCTGCCGAAGCCGGGCACCTCGATGCACCGCGCCGCACCCTGCCCGCCCGACGAGTTGCTGTGGTCGATCGCGGTCGCGCGGCTCGTGCTCCCGGCCGACATCCACCTCCAGGCGCCCCCGAATCTCAGCGACGACCTCGCGCCGCTGCTCGCCGCCGGAATCGACGACTGGGGCGGCGTGTCCCCGGTCACCGTGGATCACGTGAACCCCGAGCGCCCGTGGCCCGCGCTCGAACGTCTGCAAGCCGCGACCGAAGCCGCCGGCCACACCCTTGCGCCGCGCCTCACGATCTATCCCGAGTTCGTCCGCGACCCCGATACGTGGCTCGACCCGGCGCTGCGCACCCCGGTGCTCGTTGCCTCCGACTCCGAAGGCCTCGCTCGCGACGGCGCGTGGTCGCCGGGCCGCGACGATCTCTCGCCGCCGCTCCTGCTCGCTGCGGTCGCGCAGTCGGGCGCCGGGAGCGCGGTCGACGATGTGCTCGCCGGTGTGATCGCCGGCGAGGAGGTCGGCGTCGACGAGATCGTCACGCTGCTCTCCGCGCGCGGGCCCGAGGTCGCACGCGTCGCCGAGGTCGCCGACGAGTTGCGGCGCGAGATCGTCGGCGACGACATCACGTTCGTGCGGAATCGCAACATCAATTACACGAACGTCTGCACGTTCAAGTGCCGCTTCTGCGCGTTCTCGAAGGGACCGCTCTCCCTGAATCTCCGGGGCCAGCCGTATCTGCTCGAGATCGAGGAGATGCAGCGCCGGGTGATCGAGGCCGTCGAGTGCGGCGCCACCGAGGTGTGCCTCCAGGGCGGGATCCACCCCGACTTCGACGGCGACTACTACGTCGACGTCGCCCGAGCCGTGAAGGCCGTGGCCCCGCAGATCCACGTGCACGGGTTCACCGCGCTCGAGGTCACCGAAGGCGCGCGGCGGCTCGGCATGCCGCTCGCCGACTACCTGCGGAAGCTGAAAGACGCGGGCCTGGCGACGCTGCCCGGCACCGCGGCCGAGATCCTCGACGACGAAGTGCGGGCCGTCATCTGCCCCGACAAGGTCAACACCGAGGAGTGGCTCGAGGCGCACCGCACCGCGCACTCCGTGGGACTGCGTTCGAACGTGACCATCATGTTCGGCACGGTCGAGCGGCCCGTTCACGTCGCGCGCCACCTCGTTCGTTCCCGGGCCCTGCAGAAGGAGACCGGTGGCTTCACCGAGTTCGTCCCGCTCCCGTTCGTGCACATGGCGACGCCGATCTTCTTGCAGGGCAAGGCGCGCCGCGGCCCGACGTTCCGAGAGGTGCTCCTGATGCACGCGGTCGGCCGGATCGCCTACCGGGGCTGGATCGACAACATCCAGGCGTCGTGGGTGAAGTGCGGAGTCGTGGGTGCCCGGCAGATCCTCCAGGCCGGTGCCAACGATCTCGGGGGCACCTTGATGGACGAGAACATCTCGCGCGCAGCGGGCGCGAGCCACGGTCAGGAGCTCGACGAGTCGGAGCTGCGCGCGATCACCGAACCGCTCGGGCGGCCGCTCGTGCAACGCACGACGCTCTACGGCCGGACGCAGACCGTCGGGAAGCGCCTCCGGCCGCCCGAGGACCACGTGCACGGTGACGGCGGCGACACGCCGGTCGTGCTGCTCGGGGCCCGTCGGTGACGCCCGCCGGACCGCTCGCATCCGCACCGGCGACGATCGACGTCGTCGCGCTCGGGCACCCTCTCGTCGACGTGCTCTGCCACGAGACCGGCGACGTCATCGCGCGCGCGAACGTCGAGCGCGGCGCGATGACGATGGTCGACGCGGCCCGCTCCGACGAGATCTACGCGCACCTCGGGCCGGCTCAGGAGACGTCGGGCGGCTCCGCGGCCAATACCGCGGTAGGCGTCGCCGCGTTCGGCGGGAAGTCCGCGTTCGTCGGCCGGATCGCCGACGACACGTTCGGCAAGGTGTTCGCGCACGACCTGCGGAGCGCGGGCGTGGAGTTCGACGTCGCCCCCGCCACCGACGGATCCCCGACCGGGCGCTGCCTCGTGATCGTCGCCGCCGATGCCGACCGCACGATGTGCACCTACCTCGGCGCCGGCGCCGAGATCGATCCGCGCGACGTCGACGATGCGCGCATCTCGAGCGCGGCGGTCACGTACCTCGAGGGCTACCTCTGGGACGAGGAGGCCGCGAAGGACGCGATCCGCCGTGCGGCTGCGCTCGCGCGCACGGCCGGCCGCCGGGTCGCCCTCACCCTTTCCGATCCGTTCTGCGTCGAGCGTCACCGCACCGAGTTCCTCGAGCTGATCGCCTCCGACATCGACATCCTGTTCGCCAACGAGCAGGAGATCACGATGCTCTACGAGGTCGAGACCTTTGACGCGGCCGCCGAACGGGTGAACGTGCACTGCCCCTTCGCGGCGCTCACTCGGGGCGCGCGCGGGTCGGTCGTGATCTGCGGCGACGAGCGGTACGACATCGCCGCCGATCCCGTCGAGCGCGTCGTCGACACGACCGGCGCGGGCGACCTCTACGCCGCCGGAGTGCTCTACGGGCTCACGCACGGCCACGATCCCGCGACGTGCGGCCGGCTCGGGTCCCTCGGCGCGGCCGAGGTGATCTCGCATCTCGGGGCGCGTCCGGAGGCTTCGCTCGCCTCGCAGGTTCGCGCGCTGCTCGGCGGCTGATGGCCCGGCTCCCCCGCTACCGAACCGGCGACAACGAGCTCGATCAACGCCTCGCCGACCTCATCGCGTCGCTCGGCGACGTCCACGACACGGATCTGGTGTTCGAGCTCATGGTCTCCGCCGTGCGGCTCGCCCGCGACCGCGCGTCCCGTGGCGACTTGAAGATGGCGAACGCCGCGCTGAAGGAGATGCGGTACGCGTTCACCGTGTTCGAGCCGTACCGGTCGGCGCGCAAGGCCGCGATCTTCGGATCGGCGCGTACGGCGCGCGACGATCCGCTCTACCACCAGACCGTCGCCATCGCGCGCGAGCTCGCCGACGTCGACTGGATGGTCATCACCGGCGCCGGGCCCGGGATCATGGAAGCCGGCATCGAGGGCGCGGGCGCCGCCAACAGCTTCGGGGTGAGCATCCGCCTGCCGTTCGAGGCGGCGACCACGCAGTTCCTCGCCGACGACCCGAAGCTCGTGAATTTCCGTTACTTCTTCACGCGCAAGGTGACGTTCGTGAAGGAGGCGCACGCGTTCGTGCTGCTGCCCGGGGGGTTCGGCACGCTCGACGAGGCGTTCGAGCTCCTCACGCTCGTGCAGACCGGCAAGTCGGTGCCCGCTCCGATCGTGCTCCTCGACGTCCCCGGCGGCACCTACTGGCAGAGCTGGACCGCGTTCGTGGAGCACGAGCTCCAGGACCGGCGCTACATCTCGCCGGCCGACCTCGAGCTGTTCTGCATCACCGACGATGTGCACGTCGCGCTCGCGGAGATCACGAGCTATTACCGGAACTATCATTCGTTGCGGTTCGTCGACGGTGATCTCGTGTTGCGGATGAAGACGCTGCCGTCGGAAGCCGTGCTCGCCGCGCTGAACCACGACTTCGCCGACATCATCATGAGCGGGCGTATCGAGCCGGTCGGCACCAGCAAGGCCGAGATCGCCGACCGCGACGTGCCCGACCTCGCCCGGCTGAGCATGCGCTTCGACCGTCACTCGTACGCCCGGCTCCACGTGCTCATCAAGCGGCTCAACGACGACGCCTGACGCTTCCGGACGAACGTTGCGCGTTTCGCTCCGAAATTCGGGGGCAAACGCGAAACGTTCGAGGGTCGGGCGGCCGGTCAGTCGTCGACGCTCATCGGCGCGAGGGCGTTCATGGCCTTGGCGACGGCGCGGCGTGCTTGCTCGAGGCGTTTCTCGTCCTTGTTGGCGGCCTGGCCGGCGTCGCTGTCGGGATCGCGGGCGCGGTCGCGGAGGCGCTCGTACGCGAGGTCGCGCAGCTCCTCCTCGATCGTCGCGAGCCGTTCGACGATGCTCTCGTACCGGTCAGCGTCCATGGTCCTCTTCTAGTGCGTCGGCGAGGAGATCGGCAGGATGGCGAACGTCGAGGCCGGCCTGGCGGAGGTGCAGCGAGCATCCCGGGTTCGCGGAGACGACGATCGGCTGCTCGGTGCCGGCCGCCCGGCGCAGGGCGTCGGCCTTGCGGTCGCGGATCTTCGTCGCGAGGTCGGGCTGCCACAACGCGTACGCACCGCCCGCGCCGCAGCACAGGCCGTCGTCGGCAGTCTCGACGAGTGCGTACGCCGGAGTGAGAACGCTGCGCACGGCGCCGTGGGCGCGCTGCACGTGCCGGAGGTGGCACGGGTCCTGCACGACCAGCGTGGTGCCGGTCTCCCGCAACGGGAGTGCCTCCTGCTCGGAGACCCATTCGGAGAAGTCGCGGACCCGCGCGCTGAACGCCACGGCGTCGGCGGTGCCGAGCAGTCGTCCGTAGTCCTTCATGGCGGCTCCGCACCCCGCGCTGTTGACGACCACGGGCGCGTCGCCCGGCATCGAGGCGATGACCCGCTGCGCGAGCCGGCGCGCCTCGCGCTCGCGACCGGCGTGCAGATGGAGGGCGCCGCAGCAGTCGCCACCCTTGCCGGGCCGGGCCACTGTCGCTCCGGCGGCGCGCATCACGCGGAGGGTCGCCCGGTGGGTCTCTCGCAGCCACGCGTCCATCACGCAGCCCGTGAAGCACCATGCCGACGGGCTGCCCCCTCGCGGCGCGTCGAGCGGGGTCGCGAGCGATCGGGCCGCGAGGTTCGGGATCCCGATGCGCCCGGGCACGAGATGCAGTCGTTGGCCGAGCCAGGCCAACCACGTGACCGCGAGCAGCACGGCATGCAGCGGAAGCACGGCCCGGTACGCGATCCACTCCGCGACGCGTCGCGCCGGTGATGTGTGCTCGCCCCGCTCGTGCAGTACCGCTCGGGTCTGCTCCATCAGGTGGCCGAACTGCACCGCCGACGGGCACGCGGCCTCGCAGCCCCGGCACTGCACGCATTCGTTCATCGCGCGTTCGAACTCGGCGTCGATGGGCCGGCCATCGAGCTCGACAAGGCGCATCGCGGCGATGCGGCCACGCGGCGACGCGATCTCGCTCCCGGTCACGCGGTACGTCGGGCAGTGCGGGAGGCAGAGCCCGCACGACACGCAGGCGACGAGCTCTTCGGCATCGAGGTGCAAGGGGCCGCGTGCGGGGGCGCTCACAGCGGCAGCCTCCCCGGCGCGAGCTTGCCGGTGGGATCGAACGCATCCTTCACTCGTCGCATCAACTCCGCGTTCGGGAGCGGACGGCCGAAACCGTCGATGCCGTCTCCTCCGTGCTCGCGCAGCAGCCAGCCGTCGTGCTCGTGTGCGGCGCGGCGCGCGCCGACGAGTACGGCCGCATCGTCGGCGGCGACGTGCACGGTCCCGACGCCGAGCTCCGCGCACCAGCGCGCACCCGGCAGCGCGTCGAGCGCGGGCGCCAGCGCCGCGAGCTCGCCGGGCGGCACGGAGATCCGACCTCGGTGCTCGCCGTCGGGCAGCCGGGGCGGTTCGCACGCCCGCAGCCCCGCCGACTGCACGTTCACGTCGGCGTCGTTTCCTTCGAGCAGGATCTGCACACGCCGGCCGTCCCAGAGCATCGCCGCCGCGCGAAAGAGGTCGGGAGGTTGGTCGGCCTCGAACCATTGTGAGCATGCGGCGCGCGGCCGGCAGCGCAAGGTCAGCTGCACGAGCACGCCGAGAGTGCCGAACGAGCCGACGAAGAGTCGCGGGATGTCGTAGCCGGTGACGTTCTTGACGGTCGGCCCTCCGCCCTTGACGGTGCGCCCGTCGGCCGTCACGAACCGCACTTCGAGCACGTGGTCGCGCACCGGGCCGTGGCGCAGGCGCCGGATCCCGGAGAGCCCGCACGAGACGATGCCGCCGACCGTCGCCGCGGGATCGCGCGGATGCAACGCGCATTCCTGGCCGTGCTCGGCGAGGATCGAGTCGAGCTCGGCGAACGACGTTCCCGCGCCCACGGTGATCGTGAGATCGTCGGGCTCGTAGCTCACGACGCCCACCGGTGCGTGCACCTCGATCGCCTCGTGCGGCGGGTTGCCCACCTCCCATTGCGTGCGCCCGCCGGCCGCCACGACTGCGCCGGCACGCGCCACGGTGTCGGCCAACGTCTCGACGTGGCCCGCGGTCAGATCCACGCGCCCTCGGGCACGCGCTGGAGCTCACCGCACCGACTCCCGCGCGGCAACACCTTCAGCGGGTTCGCGGCGCCGTCGGGATCGAACGCGTCGCGGAGGCGCGCCTGCGCGTCGAGATCGTCGGCGGAGAACTGGAGGGGCATGAGGTCGCGCTTCTCCACCCCCACGCCGTGCTCGCCCGTCAACACACCGCCGGCCGCGATGCAGGTCGTGAGGATCTCGGTGCCCGCGTCGTAGACGCGCTCCCATACACCCGGATCGCGGCGGTCGAACACGATCAACGGGTGCAGATTGCCGTCGCCCGCGTGGAACACGTTCATCGTGATCAGCTCGTGCGCGTCGGCGATCTCGTAGACGCGGCGCAAGACCTCGACCAAGCGGGTGCGCGGCACCACCGCGTCGTGCAGGTAATAGTCGGGCGCAATGCGCGCGATCGCGCCGAACGCCGACTTGCGACCCTTCCACAGCAGCGCGCGCTCCGCGTCGTCGGCGGCGATGCGCACACTGCTCGCGCCGTGACCCTTCGCGATCTCGCGAACGGCGTCGACCTGCGCCGCGACCCCGCCGTCGAGCCCGTCGACCTCGACGAGGAGCACCGCTTGCGCATCGCGCGGGTAGCCCGCTCCGACGAAGTCCTCGACGGCCGCGGTGATCCGCGCGTCCATCATCTCGAGCGCAGCCGGCAACACGCCGCCGGCGATCGTGCCGGTCACGGTCGCGGCCGCGGCGTCGATCGAGTCGAACGCGCAGAGCATCGTGGCGACGGCGGGCGGATCGGGCATGAGCCTCACGGCCACGCGCGTCGCGATCCCCATCGTGCCTTCGGAGCCGACGAAACAGCCGCGCAGGTCGTACCCCGGACTGTCGGGCGCGAGGCCGCCGAGCCGGGCGGTCTCGCCGTCTGCGAGCACGACGTCGAGGGCGAGCACGTGGGCCGAGGTGACCCCCGACGCCAGGCAGTGCGGGCCGCCGGCGTTGGTTGCCACGTTGCCGCCGATGGTGCACGCCTGTTGCGACGACGGGTCGGGCGCGTAGTGCAGGCCGAGATGCGATACGGCACGCGAGAGATCGAGGTTGAGCAGCCCGGGCTCGACCCACGCGACGCGGGCGTGTGGATCCACGCCGAGCAGCCGGTTCATCCGGGTGGTCACGATCACCAGCGCGTCCTCGAGCGGTGTCGCGCCCCCGGCGAGGCCGGTGCCGCTGCCGCGTGCCACGAACGGCCGGCCGTGCCGCCGGGCGATGCGCACGGCGGCCGCGACCTCGTCGGCCGAGCGGGGCCAGCACACGGCGACCGCATGTCCTTCGCTCACTCCCGCGTCTCTGGCGTACAGCGCGAGCTCGAGCGACTCCGCGCTCGCACCGGCGGGACCGAGCGCATCGCGCAGGTCAGCGAGGAGCGCGTCGTGAGGAGCGATGTCCCGAATCTTAACGATGCCGTCCCGGGCCAGTCCGTTGCCCGACTGGTCGCGCTGGCTACGCTCCGCTGCATGACCGCACCTTCTCGTGAGTGGGTGACGATTCCCGTCCCCGGCAAGGAACGCAAGCAGTGGCAGATCGACGTGACGTTCCTCATGTCGTCGTGGCGCTGCATCTTCGGCCAGGGCTGCCAGGGTGTGCTCACGGAGCCCGCGCCGGAGCTCGTCCACGGGTGTTGTTCGTACGGCGCGCACGAGTCGGAAAAGAAGGTCAAAGAGCACGTCGAGAAGCTCGCCAAGCGCCTCGGCGACGACGAGTGGCAGTTCAAGTCGGTGGGGCTCAAGAAGGGCGTGTGGGCGAACGCGGGGAAGGGCGAGTGGCGCACGCGTCTGCACCAGGACGCGTGTGTGTTCCTCAACCGTCCCGGCTTCGAGGCCGGGCCCGGTTGCGCGTTGCACCTGCACGCGCTGAACCGCGGCCAGCACTTCTCCGAGACCAAGCCCACCGTGTGTTGGCAATTGCCACTGCGCACCTGGGACCGCGACGAGGAGGACGACAGCTCGGTCACCTCGGTGCTGAGCGAGTTCGGGCGCGAGGGCTGGGGCGAGGGCGGCGAGGAGTTCGCGTGGTGGTGCACCGAGGCGCCCGAGGCGTTCACCGCGCAGGAGCCCGTGTACCGCAGCATGGAAACCGAGCTGCGCCTCATGCTCGGTGACGACATCTACGAGGAGATCGTCAAGTACTGCGACGCGCGTCTCGAGGCCGGGCAAATGCCGTTGCCTCACCCGGCCGAGGTCAAGGTGTCGCTCGGACGCACCCGCCCGCGTCGGGCCTAGGCGTGTGAGCGTGGCGAACGCCGACGGCGGGAACGCCGGCGTGCGCGCGCTACTCGACGAGCTCGCGGCCGAGCAGCACGGCCTCCAGGAGCGGCTCGAGTCGATTGTCGCCGACGACTGGTTGCGTCCGACGCCCGCCCGCGGCTGGGACGTGCGCGACACGATCTCGCACCTGGCCGATACCGACGAGATGGCGATCGCGACCGCGACGGGCGCGCCCGGTTCGATCAACGAGCGTGCGGCGACAGCGGCATCCGGTGAGGACGTGACGTATCAGGGCGTGTTGCACGGCCGGCGCCGAACGGGCGCCCAGGTGCTCACGTGGTGGGAGTCGACCGTGGCCGCGGAGCACGAGATGTTCCTCGGCCTCGATCCCGCCGCGCGCGTGCCGTGGGGCATCGGGATGCGGCCGCCCTCGTTCGTGACGGCCCGGCTCATGGAGACGTGGGCGCATGGCCTCGACGTGTGTGCCGCGCTCGGCCTCGAGGTGCACGACACCGACCGCCTCGCACACGTTGCCTGGCTCGCGACGCGCGCGCTGCCGTACGCCTACACCGTCGCCGGGCGCGAGCCACCCGCCGATCCCCTCCGCGTCGAGCTGACGCTGCCGTCCGGCGCGCCCTGGACGATGGGCCGGGACGACGCCGCGAACCGGATCACCGGCTCCGCGAGCGAGTACTGCCGGGTGTTCGTGCACCGGTTGACGGTGGCCGACGCCCGGGCCGTGCACGCCGAGGGGCCGGCCGCGATCGACGCGCTGGCCGTTGCCCGCGCGTACCTGTGACAGGAGGCTCGGTCGATGCCGCTGTTCTCGTTCGAAGGCCTCCGTCCGCGCATCCACGCGAGCGCGTTCGTCGCGCCGACGGCGACACTTGTCGGTGACGTCATCGTCGAGGAAGGCGCATCGGTCTGGTACGGCGCCGTGATTCGCGCCGACTACGCGCCGGTGATCGTGCGCCGCCGCGCGAACGTCCAGGACAACGCAGTGATCCACGGCTCACCCGGGCTCACGACCGATGTCGGGATCGGCGTGACCGTCGGGCACAACTGCGTGGTGCACGGCGCGCTGCTCGAAGCGGGCTGCATCGTCGCGAACGGCTCGGTCGTCCTCGACGGCGCGACCATCGGTGCGCGTGCGCTCGTCGCCGCCGGATCAGTGGTGTCGGCCGGAGCGAGCATCCCGGCCGGGATGCTCGCCTCGGGCTCCCCCGCGGCCGTGCGCCGGCCGGTGAAGGGCAGCGGCGCCGAGACGTGGGTCGAGCTCAATCCGGGCGCGTACGCGGAGCTGGCCCAGCGCCACCGGCGCGGCATCGCGTTCGTGGAGCGCGACGAGGACTGACTCGAACTACAGGTACAGGCCCGACTGGCCTTCGGCGCGGGTGGACGCGATCGCGTGCACGTCGCGTTCGCGCAGGATCAGGTACTCCTCGCCTCGGATCTCCACCTCGAAGCCGGTGTCGGGCGAGAAGAGCACGCGGTCGCCGACCTCGATCGTGCGCACCGTCGGGCCCGCGGCGACGACCTCGGCCCAGACCAGCCTGCGATCGACGTTGGCGGTCGCGGGGATGAGGATGCCGGCGCGTGACTTGCGCTCGCCGGCTTCGGTCGAGGGCGCCAGCAGCAGACGATCGGCGGTCATCCGGATCGAATGTTTGACCTCGTCGTGGGGGTCGGCCGCCATCGGCTCCAGGTTACCGACGCCTCGGGCTCGATCCGACTCCTGGCCGGTACGCCTCGATAGCCTCGCCCCGATGAGCCGCCGCGTGCTTGCATCCATCGTCGTGCTGGCCTCGCTGGCGCTTGCCGCGTGCGGCAGCAGTGGTGGCGGCTCCGGCGTGACGAAGGCGGCCACCGGCGGCGCCGTCACCGTGGTTGCGTCCGACATCAAGTTCGACGTCGGCAAGATCACGGCCTCGGCGGGCCCGCTCACGGTCACGCTCGAGAACCACGGCGCGATCGAGCACACGTTCAAGATCGACGGCACGTCGCTGCTCCTGAAGACGAACGCCGGCGCGTCGGCCACCGGCACCGTCACCCTCAACAAGGGCACCTACGACTTCGAGTGCACGATCCCGGGCCACAAGGCGCAAGGCATGAAGGGCACGGTGGTCGTCTCGTGACGGCCGGCTCCGAGCCGTCCCTGCGCCCCGATGGCCGTCTCGGGTATCCGGCTGAGTAGCCTCGCGCCGCGGCCATGCTGGAAACCACCCTGCCTCTCGAAGTCCGGCGTCCACTGGCGGCGACGCTGGGCGCCTACGTCCGGCTCACCAAGCCGCGCGTCATCGAGTTGCTGCTCGTCACGGCCGTCCCGCCGATGTTCCTCGCCCGCGAAGGCGTCCCGCCGCTCGGCTTGATGCTCTCGGTCGTGATCGGCGGCGCGATGGCCGCCGGCGGGGCCAACACGATCAACTGCTGGATCGAGCGCGACCGCGACCAGCTCATGAGGCGCACGCTCTCGCGTCCGTTGCCGCAGGGCGAGATCGTGCCGTCGAGAGCACTGGCCTTCGGGGTCGTGCTCAACATCGTGGCGTTCGCGCTGCTCGCGACGACCGCGAACCTGCTCGCCGCGACGCTCACGATCTCGGCGACGCTGTTCTACGTCTTCGTGTACACGTTGTGGTTGAAGCCCCGCACGGTGCAGAACATCGTGATCGGCGGCGCCGCGGGCGCGGTCCCGGCGCTCGTCGGCTGGGCCGCGGTGCGCGGGAGCCTCGCGGCGCCGGCCTGGTTGCTGTTCGCCGTGGTGTTCTTCTGGACGCCGGCGCACTTCTGGGCCCTGGCCGTCAAGTACCGCGACGACTACGCGGCGGCGGGAATCCCGATGCTCCCGGTCGTGCGCGGTATCGAGGAGACGACGCGTCAGATCGCCGCGTACGCAATGGTCACGGTGGCGCTCACGTTCGCGATGACGCTCACCGGCGACGTCGGCCGGTTCTACGCCACGGCCGTCCTGGCGCTCGGCGTCGTGTTCGTCGGGCGCGCGCTCGCGCTGATGCGCTCGCCCTCGCCGCAGGCGGCGATCCGTTTCTTCGCGTGGTCGAACGTCTACCTCATGCTGGTGTTCGTCGCCGTTGCCGTCGACGCGCTCGTCCGCTGACGGCCCCTCGCGTGCCGCGATCGCGGCGCTCGTGCTCGTGTCGTTGGCGGTTCCCGCCGGTGTGCTCGCGCTGATCGTCACGCACCAGCCCCGGCATCATCCGTCGGCATCGGCGTCCGTGACCCCCACCACCGACGTGGCCCCGACGGATGCCAGCAAGGCGCGCACGGGCACGACCGCGCCCGACTTCACGCTCGACTCGACGAGGGGTGCCCGCGTCACCCTCTCGGCGCTGCGCGGCCGCCCGGTGGTGATCGCGTTCTTCGCTTCGTGGTGCCAGCCGTGCGAGGAGGAGCTCCCGGTGCTCGAGCAGTTCGCCCGCGACGACGCGGGCCTGCGTGTGATCGGAGTGAGCTTCCAGGACCTCCCGCGCGACACGGCGGCCTTCGTCGACCGGTTGCACGTGACGTTCCCGGCGTTGGTCGAGGATCCGACCGGGCCGGTCGCGCAGCGGTACGGAGTGCGTGGTATCCCCCAGACCGTGTTCGTCGACGGTCGGGGCATCGTGCGCGGTCGCGTCTACGGCCAGACGAGCCGCAAGGCCCTCGCACCCGCGATCGACGATCTCCTGCACGATCGCGACATCCGCCCCATCTGACCGTTTCGCCCATGCGTCTGTGGACCACACGTTGTGTGGTCCACAGACGCATCGGGCCGACGATCCGCTCGGGGCGGGGCAGCCGGGGTTACTCCTCCCAGCGGAACCAGCGGGCGGCGGCCAGCGGTGCGAGCACCGCCCACGCCACCAGCACCGCCAGCTGGCCGGTGGGGAACGCCTGGGTCGAGAGCACCGACCGCACGGTGTCGGAGAGCGCGGCCGCGGGGAGGGCCTTCGCGACGGCCTGCACCGCGCCCGGCAGCTTGGCGAGCGGGTAGGCCATGCCGCCGAGGAACAGCAGCACGAGGAACAGCGCGTTCGACGCCGCGAGGTTCGCCTCCGCGCGCAGCGTGCCGGCCATGAGGAGGCCGATGCCCGCGAACGCGACGGTGCCGATCAGGAGGAGTCCGATGGCCGGCACGAGCCCGCTCGGCACGTGCCACCCGAGCGCCACGCCGGTCAGCACCACGAGGAGGGCCTCGACGAGCTCGAAGAGCAGCACCGTGGCGGTCTTGGCCGCGAGCAGGCCACCTCGTGACAGCGGCGTGGAGCCGAGCCGCTTCAGCACGCCGTAGCGCCGCTCGAAGCCGGTCGCGATGCCGAGCGACACCATCGCCGCGGCCATCACGGCGAGCGACAACACGCCCGGGACGAGGAAGTCCACCGGGTGCTTGAAGTCGGTGGGGATCGTGTTGTCGACCTTGGCGAAGAACACGAGGATGCCGAGCGGCACCGCGAGCGTGACGATCAGGTTCTCGCCGCGGCGAAGCTGCAAGACGAGCTCGGCTCGTGACTGCGCGGCGAGCGACTTCGAGCTCATCGCCGGCTCCGACGCGATCGGTTGCTCGGCGCCGCGTCGGCCGGTTCGGTCGACGCGCTCTCCGAGGTGATCTGCAAGAAGACGTCCTCGAGCGAACGCCGGCCCGACTCCAACGACGTGAGCGTCGCGTCGCGGTCGCGGAGAAAGCACGCGAGATCGACGACGCGTGCGGGCGTGACCGGTGCGCGCACGACGTACTCCCCCGGACGGATCTCGGCGGCCGCGCCCTTGTCGAGACCGAGATCCTTGGCGAGCACGTCGACGTCGAGGCCGGCGTCGGCCACGAAGGTGATCTCGTCGCCCGACCGGCTGCGAGTGAGGTCGGCGGGCGAGCCGAGCGCAGCGAGCCGGCCGGCGGTGATGATCGCGACGCGATCGCACAGCGTCTCGGCTTCGTCCATCGCGTGCGTCGTGAGCAAGACGGTGACGCCGCGCTCGCGCAGATCGCGCACGAGCGTCCAGGTCGTGGCGCGTGCGTGCGGGTCCATGCCCGCGGTCGGTTCGTCGAGGAACACGACGCGCGGCCGGCCCACGAGCGCGCACGCGAGCGAGAGCCGCTGGGCCTGGCCGCCGGAGAGCCGGCGCACGGGCGTGCCGACCGTGTCTTGCAGCCCGACGAGCTCGAGCAGCGCCTGCGGCTCCTCGGCCGGTTCGTAGTACGCGGCGAACAGGCGCAGGAGCTCCAGCGGCTTCAGGCCCGGATACAGGCCGCCGGACTGCAGCATCACGCCGATCTGGGGACGCAGCCGCTTCCCGTCGCGCACGGGGTCGAGGCCGAGCACCCGCACCGCACCCGAATCGGGACGGCGATAGCCCTCGAGGATCTCGACGGTCGTGGTCTTGCCCGCGCCGTTGGGACCGAGCAGCCCGAACACCTCGCCGGCGGCCACCTCGAAGTCGAGCTCGTCGACAGCGGGAGTCGACCCGTACGACTTGCGGAGCGCGCGGACGGATATTGCGGGTTCGGCCGAGCCCACCGCTCAGGAGTCCCGCCACGCGACGTAGCCCGCGAGCTCGTCGAGCCAGCCGCGCGCGGTGTCCGACATCGGCGCGGTCGCGAGCGCGGCGCGCGACTCCACGACGAGGCGGTCGATGGCGGCTTCCACGTCGGCGAGCGCGCCGGTGCGCACGAACAGGGCCTGGAGGTCGACGACGTCGGACTCCGTGAGGTCGGCCGAACCGAGCTGCGCGAGCAGCTCCCGATCGCGCTCGGTCGCGCGTTCGGTCGCGATCGCGATGAGCGGCGTCGACTTGCCCTCGCGGAGGTCGTCGCCCACGGGCTTTCCCGTCACCGAGCTCTCGCCGAACGCGCCGAGCACGTCGTCGCGGAGCTGGAACGCCTCCCCCATCGGCAGCCCGATCGCCGACAGCGAATCCGACAGCTCCGCGTGCCGGCCCGCGAGCGCGGCGCCCAAGTGCAGCGGACGCTCGACGGTGTACTTCCCCGACTTGTACGTGGCGATGCGGCGTGCGGTCGCGGCATCGGTACGCGCCGTCGCGGTGCCGACCAGATCGAGCGACTGGCCCACGCACAGCTCGATGCGGAGCTCGTCGTAGATGGTCTGGGCCGCGGCCGGCGCGCCGCGCAACAGGATGTCGGCGTACACGAGCGCGAAGTCGCCGACCAGGATGGCCATGCCGTCGCCGAAGCGGCGGGACGGGCCGCGCCACGACGCGTCCTCGTGTTGTCGCGCGAACTGGCGGTGCACGGCGTCGCGCCCGCGCCGGATCTCGGAACCGTCCATGATGTCGTCGTGCACGAGCGCGAAGGTGTGCACGAGCTCGAGGGCGGCGGCGGTGTCGACGACGATCTGGTCGTCGATCGATCCGCCGGCCCCGACGAACGCGCACGCACAGAACGCCGGGCGGAGGCGCTTGCCGCCCGCGGCGACGAAATCACGGAGGGCGTCGAGCGGGTCGCCGAGCGCCGCGTCGACCTCCATCCAGCGTTTCTGCTCCGTCGCGAGCAGGGTGTCGATGCGGGTCTCGACCCGATCGGCGACCGGATCGAGCGCGTCGGGAAAGGCCGCGGTGCGCGCCGCCGTGGGAGGCATCCCGAGAGGCTACGCCGCGGGCTCGCGGCCGCCGGTATCGCCGCGGCCCTCGCGTAGCCTGCGCTCGTGGCGGATTTCTTGTCGGACGAGTGGATCGCAGCGATGAACGCGAGCTGCCGTTCGGCCGCCCCCGTTGCCGACGGCGACCCCGGCGGCCCGCGCCTCGTGATCGAGCCGGTGGTCGCCGGCGTGCCGGGCCGGGGCGAGGTGCGGTACCGCATCTCGTTCGACGCCGCGACGTGCGCGGTCGCGGTGCCGGCC
>Ga0265338_10002583_pt1 | contig 26770 bp, 23 predicted proteins | sample 42126metaG_FD_193579 | JGI IMG/M metagenome (GOLD analysis project Ga0265338, IMG submission 193579) | Rhizosphere microbial communities from Carex aquatilis grown in University of Washington, Seatle, WA, United States - 4-21-26 metaG | ecosystem: Host-associated > Plants > Roots > Rhizosphere...
CCGCGGTGGCGGCGGTCGGCGTCGGCGCCAGCGCGGGCGCGGCTACCCCGGGCACGCTGGCCCGGGCGGCCGGGCTGGCCGGGCCGGCGTCCGGCCTGCTCGGCGTCCCGGCCGGGGGGGTATGGCTGGTGGGGGCTGCGGCCGGGGTGGTCGGGGCTGCCGCCGGAGTAGCCGGGGTAGTCCGGGCTGCGGACGGGGCGCTGGCGGCCGGGGACGTGCTGGCCGAGCTGTCGTACTGGTAAAGGTTGTACAGCTTCATCAGCGCGATCAGGTTCGCGCCGTAATCCGGGTCGGTGGCGTAGACGCCGGTAAGGTCGTTGGCGAACGCGTCCGGCACGCCCCGGTCGGCCATCGCGCGGGTGTAGTAGCCGCTGGTGGCGAGCAGTTCCGCGTGGTCCGCGATCGACTCCGCGTCGTTGTGGTACGTCCGGAACTGGGCGTCAACCGACTCCCACTTGCCGCCGATGTACTCCGACGTCGGCAGTGACACGCTGCCCGCCGGACCGTCCCCCTTAATTCCGAACAGGTTGTGGTACTGCGCCGCCAGCCCGCTGCGTCCCCAGGCGGACTCCTCGATCGCCTGCGCGATCGTCACCGCGGCGGGCACGCCGTAGCGCTGCTGGGCGGCGATCGCGCCCGGCGCGACCAGGCTGATGAATGCCTGCTGGTCCTTGGTGGCCGGGGTCGCGTAGGACCGGCCGGCGCTGGCCTGCGGTTTACCCGAGGCCGGCGCCTTCTCAGCCGGCTGGGACTTGGTGGCGGAGCCGGCGGTTGACGAGCCGGGCGCGGCGGGGCGGGCAGCGGAGGCGGCGGTCGGCTTCGCCGCCGGGGCCGCGGCCGACGAGGCGGCTGGCAGCAGCCCGGGCACCGCGGCGGAAGTCCCGGAACCCGGGGATCCGGCGGACTGGGCTGAGCCCGCCTGGACAGCCGCGTGCCCCAGCAGGTCGCCCGCGGTGAGGACGCCGGGGACGGTGGCGGCGGAACCGGCGCTGCCTCCGGCCGTCTCGCCCGCACCGCCGCTGACGGTACCGCTAGCCCCGCTCGCCTTCCCCTCGGCCGTACCGGAGGCGGACGGCGCGTCCGGCCCGGTGGCCGCGGCTGTCTGCAGGCGGCCGTTGTCGACGAACCCGGTGACGCCCTGCTCGGAGAACGGCGCGCCGAACGAGTGCGCGTTGACCGTCAGGTTCGGCAGCGAGTCGGCCCCGATGGTGTGCAGCATCCCGCCCGACTGGCCGGTGACCACCTCGACGTGGCCGTCGAACAGCACCCAGTCGCCGGGCTTGGGCCGGTAGCCGTCGCCCAGCGGGTGCCACCGGTCATGCGCCTGCGCGTCCGCCACCAGCGACTCGATGCCCGGCGAGGCGAGGTTGGTGTCAACCCGGACGTCGGCCCAGTCGTGCAGCGGCCACGGGTAGCTCGACCCGCCGGTCACCCAGCTCTGCTGACCGACCGTCTGCGCCGCCAGCTCGAGCGTGAGGCTGGCGAAGGCAGCGCACGAGGGACCGTGGTCGGCGCCGTCATCGCTGGCCTTGCCCCAGATCAGCGCCTCCATCTGGGCGGGGGTGCGGCTGCCGGCCAGCTTGAGGTAGTACCCGGCCACGTTGACGATGGCCGACCGGAGCTGCGCGTCCCCCGTGACCCCGGAGGAGCTGCCGCCCGCGAGCCCGCCCGCCGCCTGGTCGCCGAGCGCGCCTGGCTGCGCCGCCTGCTGCAGCGCCAGCAGGTGCACCGGCACGCTGGTCGGCGTGGTCATCGTCGCGGCCGCCCCTGGGACGAAGTTGAACCCGGTTACCATGCCGCCGGTGGTCACGGTCACAAGCGCCGTTGCCTGCTGCCACCATGGCTTCCTGACGGCGTGCACGGTTACCCCTTCCCTCCTTCGGCGGTAGCAGTCCTGTTTGCGACTTATCGGCTAGTCCGGGTTACCCGGACTGCCCGGGCGCGGCGTGTGACCTGCGGTCTTGGCTTCCCGGTTAGCCGCCGCTGGCAGGCAGGCTGCCGAGGATGGACTGCACCCGGGCGTCACCCGGGTTATCGGAGTTATCGAACAGCACGCCGGCCTCACTGGCGATGGTGGACGGGGTGCCGCCCATCCACTGCTGGAACACGTCGCTTACCAGCGCCGCCTGGCCGGAACCGGGGGTGACCGCGGCGGCGCAGCGGGCCGGGTAACCAGCCCGGGTGACCAGCCGGGGTGAGCCGGTGTAGCGCTGGCAGTTAGCCGCCTTGCTCTCCAGGCCCGGCTCTACCTGCGCCGTGCCGCTGGTTGAGGTCAGGGTGGCGCCGCCGATGATGTTGTTGATCGCCCGGGCCGCCACCTGCAGGCTGTCGAGCGGGCTGGCCGGGTTGTAGGGGTGGTGCAGGTTGAGTGACCAGGCGATGTCGCCGCCCTGGGACGGCTGGATCGGCTCGATTCCCTTGCGGCCGGTCGACTGGTCGACGAAGCCAGGGTTGTTGCCGCTGGTGAGCAGGGAGAAGATCCAGAGCACGGACTGGCTGCCGGGGTCGCAGGCGAAGTTGAGCCCGCTCGGCTCGGCTGCCACGTCCGGGTTCTGGCAGGCCTGCTTGATCTCGGATTGCACGGTGGCGACGCTGGCGGGCCAGCCCGCCCCGCTGCCGCCGAGCGCGACGATCCCGGCGATGACGCCTGCCAGCAGCGCGGCCGCGCCCACCGCAAGCAGCCGCCAGTGGGAGAGCACCCGGCGCAGCCGCCCGCGCTTGACCCGCCGCCGTCCGTGGTTGATCAGCGCCTCGGTCCGCCCGTCGGGCACAACCGCTTCGCCATCGCCCGGCCGGAAGCCGTCGCCGGGCGTTACCTGGCGGTCGCCCCCGGCCGACGGGAAGCCCGGGCGGGCCGAGCGGTACCCGCCCCGGCCGGGCTGGGGGACCGGCGCCACCGGGTGATAATCCTCAAGGTCGTCGGAATCCGGGGTGGCGACATTGCCCCAGCGGGCAGAAGCCGCGCCGTCGGCCGACGGGATCGCGGCGAGCAGCCGGCGCTCAAGCTCGGCCGCCTTGTTTTCTAGAATAGCGATACGGTCGTCATCATCATAGCTCATATATTCGAATCCCTGCGTCATGGTCACCCCTTGCTGGCTGTCCGGCGGTCATGCGGAGGCGTGGTCGTCAGGCGCTGGCCCGGGAGCGCCTGGTCAGCGCCCGCGCACGGCGGCCGGTTGCCGCGGCGCGGGGAAGTGCGCCGCGGTCACCAGCCCGGTTGTTATCGCGCGGTCCGTACTCATGTTCTCTATTAGAACATGCGTGCGACTGCAATGGAAACTGTTTGCGAAAAGAATTCACTGTCGTTATGCGGTTTTCGATTCCCGAGGCTGGTGGTGGTCGCGTTGCCAGAGCGGCTAGAGGTGCTAGAGGGGGGCAGCGAGGTCCACCTGAGGGCCGTCTGCCGGCCGCCCGGGCAAATCCGCTCGCCCGGGCGCCAGGCCCGTGACACCATGATCCGGTGCTGAGCGGGCTGCTTACCAGTTACCAGGCGTCGGATGACGCGGAGGCGCGGGAGCTGCGGCGGATGGCCGGCCTGGCCGCGGGCCCGGCCGATCCGTGGTCCCGGGCCCTCCCGCTGCACTTCACCGCGTCGGCCCTGGTGCTCCACCCGGAGACCAGGCGGGTGCTGCTGCGCTGGCACGTCAGGCACGGCCGGTGGCTCCAGGTAGGCGGGCACGGCGACCCGGGGGAGAGCGACCCGCTGGCCATTGCCCTGCGCGAGGCGCGGGAGGAGACCGGGCTGGCGGAGCTGGAACCGTGGCCGGACTGCTCGCTGCGGCACGCGGTGCTCTGCGCGGTGCCCGCTTCGGCTACCGAGCCTGCGCACGAGCACGCCGACCTCAGGTTCTTCCTGGCAACCAGCCACCCGGACGCGATCGCGGCCGAGAACGACCAGTCCCCGCTGCGCTGGCTGAGCGTCGCCGACGCCGAGGCCGCGGCGGCCGGCAACAACCTCAGCGAGACCATCGCGCGGGCCGCCGTGCTGCTCGGCCGCGGGCGGGCCGACCAGCCCGGCTGAGGCACCTGACCGAGCCGCCTCCCCGACCGAGCCGCCTCCCCGACCGAGCCGCCTCCCCGACCGAGCCGCCTCCCTGAGCCGCCGCCTGCTTGAGCCGCCTGCCGGGCGGTCCCGGCCACCCTCAGCCGATATCGAACGCCCACCAGCGGCTGGTGCTCTGGCTCTGGTAGGCGGTGCTGAGCGGCAGCCCGGTCCGCTGGGCCCAGCCGCGTACCTCGCCCGCCGCGGCTCGCGCCTGCTCCGGTGTGTAAGGCCAGGTCCAGGAGAACAGCTGCCGCTGCAGGTTCTCGATCGCCTCGCCCAGGGTGGTCTCGGTGTCGAACGTGACCGGTGCCAGTTGCCGTGCGGCTGCCCGTGACCCGAGGTAGTCCTCGACCGCCCGCGGGTCACGGGCGCCGACGGCCTGCCGCACCATGCCGTGCCCCCGGGTGGCCGCCCGCATGGCGGCCGACCACGGCGCGTCTGCCCGGGCCGCGTCGGCCGACCCGTGATCAGCCGGGAAGCTGGCCAGCAGCATCCCGCCCGGGCGCACCACCCGCACCACCTCGTCCAGCGCGACGCGCCACTCAGGGATCAGGTGCAGCACGTGCACCGCGAGCACCGAGCCGAAGGATTGCGGGGCAGCCGGCAGCCGGGCGGCGTCCGACTGCAGCAACGGCAGCGGTGCCCGGCCGCCCGCGTTGGCGGCTAGCCGGCGGAGCATCGCGCCGGAGATGTCCGCGCCGGCCAGCGTGATCCCGCGGGCCCGCAGCGGCAGGGCGAACCGCCCGGTCCCCACGCCGATCTCAAGGCACGGCTGACGGCCGCGCAGCTCCCCGGCCAGCAGGCCGGTCAGCTCGTCCATGGCGGCGGAAGGCAACGAGCGGCTCGCGTCGTAGAAGGCCGCCGCACGGTCGAAGTTCACCGACTCCACGCCAACGATGCTAACGGTCCGCCATCGGGCGGTCATCTGTGGTAAGCAAAAACGGCGGGTTGCTTACCTGGTCCAGCGGACCCGCGGCCGCCAGTCCAGCGCGGCGTCGCGGGCCGGACCCCGGCGGGGGAGCCCGCCGGGCAGCGGCGAACACAGCACAGTCGAGGAGCGCGTTTGATGGTTGGGAACCGACGGTGGCCACGGGCCGCCCGGGTTGGCGCGGCCGCCCTGCCCGCGCTGGGGGCCGCCCTGCTGGCGGTGGCGCTCGCCGCCTGTACCAGCTCGTCGAGTACCGCTGGCGGTGTCTCCGGGTCGGCGTCCGCGTCCGCTTCCCCGACCGCCGCGGCGGTGGCCGGCGGAACCGCCCGGGTGGCGCTGCCGCCTGGCCAGGCGCTGACCGACATCTGGCCGTACCTGGCGCCCGGGCAGGCCAGCCAGGAAAACGCCGAGCAGTTCCAGCTACTGCTCTACCGGCCGTTGTACGTGTTCGGCAACAACGGGACCGGCGTCACCGTCAACTACCCGTTGTCGCCCGCGGACGCGCCGACCTACTCGGCCGACGGCAAGACCGTGACGGTCACCATGAAGGGCTGGAAGTGGAGCGACGGTGAGCCGGTCGACGCCGGCGACGTGATCTTCTGGCTGAACCTGCTGCGGGCGCGGCCGCACCAGTTCTACGGCTACGTCCCCGGTGAGCTGCCCGACAACCTCGCCTCCTACACCGCCACCAGCGACAGCACGGTGGTGCTGCACCTGAAGTCGCCGGCCTCGCGGATCTGGTTCACCTACAACCAGCTCGGCGAGATCACCCCGATGCCGGCCGCCTGGGACGTCACCGCGGCCGGGGCCAAGGCGGGCAGCGGCGGCTGCGCCAGCGACAGCGCGGCCGACCACTGGGCACGGTGCGCCGCGGTCTACCGCTTCCTGGCCGCACAGGCGGCCGACACCGCGTCGTACGGGACTAACCCGCTGTGGGGGGTGGTCGACGGGCCGTGGAAGCTCGCTCACTTCAGCCCGGCCGCCACCGGCCAGGTCGCCACCTTCGTGCCCAACGGCGCCTACTCAGGCGAACCGCGCCCGCAGCTCGCCCGGCTGGCCTATTACGCCTATCCCGACGCCAGGTCCGAGTACATCGCGCTGCGGGCCGGCCAGCTTGACGACGGCTACGTCCCCCCGCAGTACCTGACCCCGGTCACCAGCGGGCAGGTGCTGCCCGCGAGCAGCCCGCTGGGCGTCCGCTACACGCTGGGCGCCGCGTACCGGTTCGGCATCCAGTACCTGGCCGTCAACTTCAACAACCCCGCCCTCGGGCCCGCCTTCCGCCAGCTCTACCTGCGCGCGGCGCTGCAGGAGCTGATCGACCAGCAGGGCATGGTCGCCTCGGTCGGCCGCGGGTACGGCTTCCCCACCTCGGGCGGCGTGCCCAGCGAGCCGTCCAGCCCGTGGGAGCCGGCCCTGCAGGTCGCCAACGGCGGCCAGGGGCCGTACCCGTACTCGGTCACCTCGGCCGAGTCGGCGCTCACCAGCCACGGCTGGAAGCTCGCGGGCGGCGTGCTGACCTGCGCGGCGCCCGGGACCGGGGCGGCGCAGTGCGGGGCCGGGGTGCGCGCGGGCACCGCCTTGTCGCTGACCGTCGGCTACCCCAGCGGCAGTCAGTCCCTGGCTCAGGAGGTACGGGTCGCCCGGACCGACATGGCGCAAGCGGGCATCAGGCTGACCGCGGTGCCCGAGTCGGCCGCCAGCATCCGCGCGGCGTCGGCGCCCTGCCGGGCCGCGCAGCCGGCCTGCCGCTGGGACCTGCTCGGCACGTCCGGCTGGAGCTTCGACGGTCCGGGGTTCGAGCCGGCCGGCGGCCCGCTATTCGGCACCGGCGCGGCGTCCAACGCCGGCGGCTACTCCAACCCGGAGATGGACCGGCTGATCGGCGCGACGCACACCAGCGACAGCCTCTCGGTCTTCCAGGACTACGCGAGCTACGTCGCGCGGCAGTTGCCGCTGCTGTGGCTGCCGAACAGCTACACGGTGACCGCGACCAGCAGCAAGCTGGCCAACGTGGGCGCCAGCCCGCTCGGCACGCTGCTCCCCGAGTACTGGTACTTCACCAAGTAGCGGGACCAGACGGCTGGCCCGCCGCCTCGTCCGGGCACGATCCGGCGGCGGGCCGCCGGTCGTAGGCCGACTGGGCCGCCTCGATCTCCGGCAGGTGGACATCGGCCCAGATCACGAGCTGGCCGATGGCCTCGCGGAGCGTCTCGCCGAGCGGGGTGAGCGCGTAGTCCACCCGTGGCGGCACGGCCGCGTGCACGGTCCTGGTCAGCAGGCCGTCCCGCTCCAGCCCGCGCAGGGTGACGGTCAGCATCCGCGCGGTGATACCGTCGATGCCGCGCAGCAGCTCGCTGAACCGCCGCGGCCCGTCGCCCAGCCGGTCCACCACGTAGATCGCCCATTTGTCGCCGACGCGGCCGAGCACCGAGCGGACCCGGCAGGCGGACGCGGCGAGCCCGGGGGATGTCTCGCCGTCGGTCGCCGTCATGCCATCAGGTTACGCGGTCACCAGGGACTACGATAGTGCTTGACACTTCAACTTTCCTTGGTTACTGTTAGGAAGTAACGTACTTCTTCGTAGTACCACACCCCTTCCTGGAGGTTCGATGAGCGTGGAGATTCCCGGCTACGCGGCCGGCACGTGGGCGATCGACCCGGTCCACTCCGAAGTTTCCTTCACCGTCCGGCACATGATGGTGAGCAAGGTGCGCGGCCGGTTCGACAAGTTCGAGGGCACCATCGTCACCGCCGAGGACCCGCTCGAGTCCACCGTGACCGCCACGGTCGAGCTCGACTCGATCAACACCGGCCAGGAGCAGCGCGACGCGCACATCCGCAGCGCCGACTTCTTCGAGGTCGAGAAGTACCCGACGATGACCTTCACCTCCACCGCGCTCAAGGGCGGCGACGAGGGCTTCACCCTGGAGGGCGACCTCACCCTCAAGGGCGTCACCAAGTCGGTGGTGTTCAACCTGGAGGTGAACGGCTTCGGCCCGGACGCCTACGGCGGCACCCGGGTCGGCTTCTCGGCCGAGACCCAGATCCACCGCTCCGACTTCGGCGTTAACTTCAACGGCCCGATCCCCGGCGTTCCCGGCGGCGTCGCGGTCAGCGAGAACGTCACCATCAACCTGGAGATCGAGGGCGTGCTGCAGGCCTGAGCACCCCGTTCGGCGGCCCGCGGCCGCCAGGCGACGTAACGCGAGCGCGGTTCCCGGTGCGGGGGCCGCGCTCGCCTGCCTGTGCCGTTACTTCTTCGGCGGGTGCTTGCGCAGGTAGTCGAGGTAGACCGGGCGCAGCGCGTCCGCCAGGTTCCCGTCACCCAGGGTGAGCGCGTCCGACAGCAGCGACGACACCTTGGTCAGGTCCTCGCCCGCCTCGCGCATGTCGCCCTCCAGCGTCTCCGCGGCGGGGATCGAGCGCAGCAGCTCCCAGAAGAAGCCGACGTCGGCGTGGTGCAGCGCCCGGTGCACCGCCAGGTCATGCAGCTCGCGCGACGGCAGTGAGTCAAGGTCGGTCTCGGTGTCCACGACTGGACTCTATCCCCCGGCCTGGTCGCCGAGCACCGCCCGGATGACCGAAGTGACCATCGGCAGCTCGAACGCACTGGCCGCGGTCTCCGGCCGGGAGGCGAGGTAGGCCCTGATGCGGCCGAGCACTTCCGCCCGCGCGCCCGGCTCCATCACCAGCACGTGCGAGTGCGTCTTGATCTGCTCGACCAGGCCGTCCGCGGTGAGCCGCTGCCCGTTGGCGAACTCGGCCCGCTCGACCGGGGCGAACCGGTGCGCCAGGAACTGGTCGGGCCCGAACCGGGCCGCCTCAAGGCGGCGCCGCGACAGCGACGGTGACGCCGCCGCGGCGGCCACCCGCTGGAGCCCGGCCACCCAGTCCACCCGGTCGTCGTCGCTGTTCCAAAGCCCGCTCAGGGTGCCGCCGGGCACGAGCACCCGGGCGATCTCGGGTACCGCCCGCGCCAGGTCGAACCAGTGCATCGACTGGCCGCACAGCACCGCGTCGACCGACCCGGCCGGCAGCGGGATCTGCTCGGCCGCGCCGGACAGCGCTCGCGTGGCCGGGAGCTGGCGGCGCAGCTCGGCCAGCATGGCCGGGTCCGGTTCCACCGCGGTGACGTCGGCGCCCAGCGCGACCAGCCGCGCGGTCAGCTTGCCGGTGCCGGCGCCCAGGTCGAGCACCCGCAGCGAGCCGATGTCGCGGCCGAGCGGTGCCACGCACCAGCGCACCGCTTCTGGCGGGTAGTCGGGCCGGAACTCGGCATAGTCGGCCGCCACGGCGCCGAATGAGGAACCGCGCCTGCGCCACTCGTCGGTATCCACGGTGCTTACTTTAGCCAGCCGAGTCTGGCCAGGTCCGTGCAATTACTCTTAGTAGTCACTAGCATCCTCTCAGCAATGCTCCCGGGGTCGTGCCAGCCGGCACGATGCTGTCCCTGACGGGGCGCACACGAGGAGGATCAACGATGACCAGACTCACTACGATGCACCGGGGCCGCCGCGTCGCCGCGGCCGCCGTCGCCGTCGCCGCCCTCGGGGCCGGCTCGGCCGCCCTCGCCGCCACCGCCGCCTCGGCGGCCGCCAGCCAGCCGCAGGCCGCGCGGACGGCCGACGGCCTCATCCCGCGCTGCGCCCCGGGCAACCTCGCGGTGTGGGTCAACGCCAACAGCGCCGACGGCACCGCGGGCACCACCTACTACCACCTCGACTTCACCAACATCAGCGGGCACATGTGCCACCTGAACGGCTGGCCGGGGGTGTCGGCCGCGAACGCCGCGGGCAGGCAGCTCGGCGCGCCCGCCGTCCGCACCGGTACCGCGCCCCCGGCCTACATCAACCTCCCGGCCGGCGGCACCGCGCACAGCATCTTCGGCTACGTCGACGTGCAGGTGAGCCCGGCCTGCAAGCCGGCCCTGGCCACCCACCTGAAGGTCTACCCGCCGGGCGACAGCGGCGCGCGGGACGCCTTCTTCGCCGCGTCGGTGTGCACCGACAAGACGAAGGACCTGGTCATCTGGCGAGTGCAACCGGGCGCCTGAGCGAGCGAGTAAGCTGCCGGGGTGCTCGAAACCGGCACCCCGCACCTGTCGCGCGCTTGCGACTACCTGCTCGGCGGCGGAGCCAGCTTCGCCGCCGACAGGGCGCTCGCACTCCGGCTCGAGGGGCTCTACCCCGAGATCAGGGACATCCTGTTCTCGTCGCGGTCGTTCGCGGCGGACGCGGTCGCCCGCGCCGCCCGCGACGGCATCGACCAGTTCCTTGACATCGGGTCCGGGCTGCCCACCACCCCCGCCACCCACGAGACCGCGCGGGCCTTCCAGCCGGCCGCCCGGGTCGCCTACGTGGACCGCGACCCGGTGGTGCTGCAGCACGGCCAGGCCCTGGTGCCCGCGGGCGTCCGCTACCTAGCCGGCGACCTCGCCGAGCCCGAGGCGATGCTGGCCAGCGGCGACATCCACCGGCTGGTCGACTTCTCCCGCCCGGTCGGCCTGGTGCTCACCCTGGTCCTGCAGGCCCTGGACCCCGGAACGGCCCGGGCGGTCGGGGGCATCCTGGTCCGCGCCCTGGCGCCCGGCAGCCGCCTCATCGCCACCGCCGCCCCCGGGCAGGCTAGCCTGCCCGGCTTCACCTGGCCTGGTGAGTTCACCGCCGACGACCTGGCCTCGTTCTTCGCCGGGCTCGACCTGGACCCGCCCGGCGTCCACCCCGGTCCGGGCGGGCCGCGGGCGGTCGCCCTGTGCGCGTCCGGGGTCAAGCCGGGACCGCCGCGGCCAGCACCGCCGCGGTGACCGCGGCCAGCCGTCCCGGAGCTGGCCGTGACCCAGACGAGATCGCGCCGGGCGTCTTCGTCTTCACCGCGCCGATGTACACCACCACCACGACCGTGGTGGCCGGGGCTGACGGCGGCTGCCTGCTGGTCGACCCGGCGGTGACCGCCGACGACCTGGCCGGGCTGGCGCGCTGGCTGACCGGCCGCCGCCTGCGCCCGGTGGCCGCCTGGTCGACTCACCCGCACTGGGACCACCTGCTGTGGTCGCCCGCGCTCGGCCACCCGCCGCGGTACGCCACGCCCGCCGCGGCCAGCGCGGCCGGCCGCGGGCGGGCCGGGCTGATCGCGGAGGCCGAGCGGGACGCGCCCGGCCACGACCTGAGCCAGTTCGCCCGGGTCCGCCCGTGGGCCGCCGCCGAGCTCGACTGGCCCGGCCCCCGGGCGGTCGTCTACCAGCACGACGCGCATGCGCCCGGCCACGGCGCGCTCTACCTGCCCGGCTCCGGCGTGCTGGTCGCCGGTGACATGTGCTCCGACATCGAGATCCCGCTACTGGACCTGGACAGGGCCGGCCAGGGCAGTACCGGCCAAGGCGGGGGAGCGGACCCCTTCGTGGCCTACCGGGCCGGGCTCGGGCTGCTCGCGGGCATTCCGGTGGTACGGGTGCTCGTCCCCGGTCACGGTCATGTCGGCGACGGCCCCGAGTTCCGCCGCCGGGTCGCCGCCGACCTCGCCTACCTGGACGCGGTCGAGGGGGGTGCCGGGCTGGCCGGTGCCCCCCTCGACGAACCGCGTCTGCGCGCGGACGGCCCCGACGCCGGGTGGCTCCGCGACGAGCACGCCCGGGCGGCGGCGTTCGCGGCCGGCCGGGCGCCGGGTGTCCCGGGCGGCTAGCGGCCTCAGGCCCCGGCGCGCTCCAGTACGAAGACCGGGATCAGCCGGTCGGTCTTCCGCTGGTAGTCCGCGTAAGGCGGGAAGGCCGCGACCGCCCACTCCCACCACTGGGCGCGCTCCTCGCCGGTAACCTCGCGGGCCGTCATGTCCCACGTCTGGGCCCCGTCCTGCACCACCACCTCCGGGTTCTTCCGGAGGTTGTAGACCCAGACCGGGTTCTCGGGGGCGCCGCCCTTGGATCCGATAGCGGCATAGGCGCCGTCGCGCTCAACCCGCATCAACGGTGTCTTGCGCACCGCCCCGGTCCTGGCACCGCGGTTGGTGACGATCACCACCGGCAGTCCGGTCTCCCGCAGCGTGGTCCCGGCCGTTCCGCCGGACCGCTCGTACTCGTCTACCTGATCCCGAACCCAGCCCGACGTGCTCGGCACGTATTCACCCTCGATAGCCATGTCCATATCCAACACCAGAAGGGGCTGTATCTTCCCCACCGGGTAACACCAGCACGGGACCGGTCTCGCCGGTCGGCGAAACCGGTCCCGTGCTCAGCCTGGACCGCCTTAGCGGCTACCTGACCAGGCCGGCCAGCACGTCATCGGGCTCGTGGCCCGGGGTGAGCGCTGCCGTCTGGGTTACCCCGTTGGCGTTGGTCGACGGCCGGGCCGACCGGCCGCCGGCGCCCGCCGGGCCCGCCGTGGCCGCGGCCGCCGTGGCCGCGGCCTTCGGCTTGGTCGCCGCGGCCTTCGGCTTGGTCGCCTGGGCCTTCGGCTTGGTCGCCTGGCCGGCCTTAGCCGTCTTCTTGGCGGCCTTGCCCGCCTTGGCCGCGCCCTTTGCCTTGGCCTTGGCCGCCGGAGCCTTCGCGCTGCCAGCCTTAACGGCGGCGGCCTTGGTGCGGCTAGCCTTCGCGCTGCCGGTCTTCGCGGTCGCTGCCTTGGTGCGGCTAGCCTTCGCGGTGCCGGACTTGCCGGCACCGTTCTTGCCGCCAGCGGGCTTGCCCGCGGTGACCTTGACGGCGGCCGCCTTGCCGTTGGCCGACTTGCCGGCCGGGCTGGCCTTGGCGACGGCGCCGGCCTTGGCGGTCCCGCTGGCCGCGCCGGCCGACCTGGCGGTGCTCCTGCCCGCCGAGGCCGCCCGCGCCCCGCCGGCGGGCGCCGCCGGGGTGGCCGCGAGCGCCTTGGCGGCGCTGTTGAGCGAGGTAACGGCCGACTCGAGCGCCTTGGTGGCGGTCGTGATCGCGCTGAGCGCCCCGGTCAGCGACTTCGCCGACGTGGTGGCGCGGCTGGCGGCCGCGTGCAGCCGCGTGGTCGCCGAGGTCACCCTGGTGGCGGCGGTCGACACGGCCCGCGGCGTGACCGCGGCGGCCGATGTCCGGGCGGTGGCCCGGGAGGCAGTCCGGGCCGGAGTCCGGGTGCTGGTCCGCGCCGCGCTGGTCCGGGATGCGCCGGCCAGGGACACCGGTCCGGTTACGCTGCCGGCGCCCCGCGGGGCGCCGGCCGAGCGCCCGGTCTGGGTGTTCCGGGTTGCGCTGGCCGTCCGGGCACTGCTGGCCGGCTTGGCCGCACCAGCCCTCGCCGCACCAGCCTTGGCCGTGCTGGTCCGGATGGCGCTGGTCTTGGCGGCCCCCGCGGTCTTGGCCGCAGGCTTCGCGGCCCGAGTGGTCGTGCTTGCCCCCGCGGCCTTGGCCGGACTGGCCTTGGTCGGGCCGGCTGCGGCACCCGCGCGGCCGGAGCCCGCGATCCGCACCGGTGCGGCCTTGGCCGCCGTGCTCTTGGTGGGTGGCACTGAACTTCCCCCGATCTGGATCAGATAACGGGGGGTGTCATTCCACGGAGAGTAACGTCCTACACCTAATAGTCACAGCAAAACCGCAGGATAATCCACGGTAATCAGTATTTTTCGCTACTACTCGTCAGTAGCGGAGGGTGACAATAGCCCGCTCACGATACGCATTGCCTCCTGCGGCGACGCGCCCCGCCCCACCGCCACCCCCAGCAGGTAGCTGGTCCACGGCACCGCGATCCGCACCACGTTGTGCGCGACTTCCCCGGTCAGCCCGAGCAGCTCCTCGCGCACGTCCTGGGGCAGCACCTCGGGCACCGGCACCCCGAGGGCAAGCCCCACCTCAGACAGCCAGGCGTCGACGTCAGTCATCCCCGGTCCTCTCGCTCCGACAGCGCGGAGCCTGTCTCCGCCGTGCCACGATCTCACGCCCGGGCGGTCGCCGGCGCGGCGCCCGCCGCTACCTGGTCAAGCCCGCCGCGCGCATTGCCCACGATGTACTTCGCGTAGGTGCGGAGCAGGATCCACGTCGCAGCCAACGTGCCCGCCGCGACGCGAAGGTACCTGGGCTGCGGTTCGTGCGCTGACGCTGCGCCAGTTAGTGGAAGCGGTTATCGCCTCTGCTAGCTCGGCGTCAGTCCAAGGTGGTTGCGGAGTTGCCGCGGGTCGGTCCATGCGCTGACCGTATAAGCAGCCACTGACATTCTCATTAGCGAATCTATCCTGTCGGGACGGGGAGATTCGAACTCCCGATCCCCTGGCCCCCAGCCAGGTGCCCTGAACCAAACTAGGCCACGTCCCGTTGTTGCCCGGTGTCCCCGGCCAACGTGACCACCTTAGCGCATCCAGCCTGCCACACGGTAACGAAAGCAACCTGCGGCCGTGCGCGTGACTTTCGCGCAGCGCGTCAGCCATGCGCGGTCGTCCCGCGCCGCTAGCATCGACGCCAATGGCAACCACCAGACCGTTCCCGCGACTGCCGGGCCGCCCGCGCCGGTTCCTCAAGCGCGCCGCGATCACGCTGGCCGCCCTGGTCGTCGCGGCCGCCGTCCTGGTCGCGGCGCTGTGGCTGGCCACCCCGTCCGCGAGCGAGGCCACCGCCCTCGCCGCGGCCCAGGCCAGGCAGCACGGCATCGCCTACCCGGGCCCGCCCGCCCCGGCGAACTTCGTCCGGCCGCTGGTCGCCACCGAGGACCACCGCTTCTACGGCGAGCCCGGCGTCGACCTGCTCGCGGTCGGGCGGGTGGCCGAGGCGAAGCTGACCGGCGGCTCCGACCAGGGTGGCGCCACCATCGAGCAGCAGCTTGCCAAGCTGCTCTACACCCCGGCTCAGACCGGGTTCAACGCCGAGCTCAAGCAGGTCGTGCTGGCCTTCAAGCTGAACCTGACGTACTCCAAGCAGCAGGTACTCGACCTGTACGCCGAGGTGGCCTACTACGGGCACGGCTTCTACGGCCTCGAGCGGGCGAGCTGCGGGTACTTCGGGTACCCGGCCAGCAAGCTGACCGTTACCCAGGGAGCGATGCTGGCCGGGGTGGTGAACGCGCCGAGCGTGGACGACCCGATCAGCGACCCGGATAACGCCCGGGCCCGGCTGGAGCACGTGATCGCGCGGATGGTCGCCGTCGGCTACCTCACCCGGGCGCAGGGCCAGCAGGCACTCGCGGCCCCCCTCGGCCTGACCGACGGGGCGTCAGCGGGCTGCTGAAGCCGGCCGCGCGCTACGGCATCGTCGAGGCGGCGGCCAGCTCCTCGGCCGGCTCTACCACCTGGGGCACCGCGCTGAACACGAACTTCCGGTAGCAGAACAGCCGGAACAGGGTCGCGAAGATGATGCCGATGACCGTGGCGACGTTGAGCGAAAGACGGTCAGTGTTATGCAGCACATAGTGGTTGAAGTCAACGAACGCGGTCTGGATCACCGTGCCGACCACGTTGAAGAAGACGAAAAGCACCGTTTCGCGCCCCATGTTCGCAGTCTTGCGGTGCTTGAAAGCCCAGTAACGGTTGCCGACGTAGGCAAAGCAGGTCGCGATCGCGTTCGCCACGATGACCTGCGTTGTCGGGCCGACGTGCCCGTAAAGCGCGTTCTGGATCACGAAGGTCAGGATCGTGCTGCAAATACCGACGATGCCGAACTTGCCGACCTCATGGATCAGTGTCCGGAACCGGAGGTAAAGATCACGGATCGCGCTCAACTGGCTCAGTTCCTCTCGCTGGAGCGGGTGCCGACGCTGCGATCGGGGCCGCCAACGTGACTTGTAGTACCTTACCTGCGCTAACGGCTTCCCTCTGGACGGACCGCAAAACCGTTCGGGAACCGCAAGGAAGCCGGGTATCCTCCGTCAAATGCCCGAGGTCTTGGTCCGTGCCCGTAGCCTGACGAAGCGGTTCGGCGGCTTCACCGCCGTGGACGGGATCGACTTTGATCTTTTTCGTGGTGAGGCGTTTGGTTTCCTCGGCCCCAACGGCGCGGGGAAATCCTCGACCATGCGCATGCTCGGCTGTGTTTCCCCGCCGACTCTAGGTGATCTTACCATTCTGGGTGGTGACCCTGTGAAAGACGGGGCGGCCATCCGGGCCCGCCTCGGCGTCGTACCGCAGGAAGACACGCTGGACAACGAGCTTTCGGTGCGCGAGAACCTGTTGGTCTACGGGCGTTACTTCGGCCTGTCGCGCCGGCTGATCGACGAGCGGACCGCCGCCCTGCTCGACTTCGTGCAACTCAGCGACCGGGCGGGGGACCAGGTGGAGCCGCTTTCGGGCGGGATGAAGCGCCGCCTGACCATCGCCCGCAGCCTCATCAACGAGCCCGACATCCTGATCCTCGACGAGCCCACCACCGGCCTCGACCCGCAGGCCAGGCACGTCGTCTGGGACCGGCTGTTCCGCCTCAAGCAGCGCGGCGTCACCCTCATCCTCACCACCCACTACATGGACGAGGCCGAGCAGCTCTGCGACCGGCTGGTGGTGATGGACCACGGCAAGATCGCCGCCGAGGGCGCCCCGCGGGAGCTCATCGACCGCTTTTCCACCCCCGAGGTGCTCGAGTTGCGGTTCGCGCCCGAGCAGCAGGAGGAAGCGGTACAGCGGATCAAGGACCTTTCCCCCGAACGGATGGAGCTGACCGCCGACCGCATGCTGCTCTACGCGGCCGACGGCGACCAGTTCCTGGCCCGCGTCCGCCAGGCCGGCCTCGACCCGGTCACCGAGCTGGTCCGGCGCTCTTCCCTGGAGGACGTCTTCCTGTACCTGACCGGCCGGACCCTCGTTGACTGAGGCCGCGCCCGCTGGCGGGATGGCCGCGCGGCCCGCTGTCCGCGGGGGGTACGGGGGCTCGTCCCCCCGGGGGGCGCTGCCGCCCGTCCCGTCCGCCTGGACCCTGGCCGTGCGGGCGTTCCGCTGCCACCTGGTTGCCTACCGGCGGACCTGGCGGTCGACGGTCTGGTCGTCGGTCCTCGGCCCGCTGTTCTACCTGGGCGCGATGGGCTACGGCCTTGGCTCGCTGGTCGACCGGAACGGTACCGCGGCGGTCGGCGGGGTGCCCTACGTGGTGTTCGTCGCCCCGGCCGTGCTGGCGGTGCAGGCGATGAACACCGCCCTGTCGGGCTCGCTCTACCCGGTCTACGGGGCGGTCCGCTGGAACGCGGTCTACCTTGCCGCGCGGGCGACGGCGCTCCGGCCAGCCGACATCAACCGCGGTCACCTGATGTTCATCACCGTGCGGGTGGCGATGAACTCGGCCTGCTTCGTGGTCGTGATGGCGGCGTTCGGGCTGATCAAGTCGGGCTGGGCGGCCCTGCTGGTGCCCGCCGCGACGCTGACCGGGCTGGCGTTCGCCGCGCCGGTCGCGGCCTGGACCATCACCCGCAGGCACGAGGCCGCGCTGAACTACCCGGTGCGGTTCGGCGCGATACCGCTGATGCTCTTCTCCGGGACGTTCTTCCCCGTCAGCCGGCTGCCCGGCTGGATCAGGCCGCTGGCCTACGCCACGCCGCTGTGGCACGGGGTCGCGCTGTGCCGGGGGCTGAGCACCGGCGTGCTCGACGCCGGCTCGGTGCTGGTCCACCTGGCCTACCTGGCCGCGCTTTCCGTCCTCGGCCTGTGGGCAGGGGCCCGCACCTACCGGCGGCGGCTCCATGACTGAGGCAGCGGGTGCCCCGGCCGCCGGCGCCACTGTCGGCCCCGCTGCCGGCCCCGGCGGGCGGCTACCCGGATCCCCCCGCACCCGTTCGGCGTCCTCTTCTTCTTTCATGGCGCTGCCCGGGATGCGCGGGCTGCGGCTGATCGAGCGGCACGCGCGGCTGTACCGGCGGATGTGGCTGATCGTCATCGCGGGCGCGCTCGAGCCGCTGTTCTACCTGCTGTCGGTCGGCGTCGGGATCGGCGGCCTCATCGGCACGGTGGCCGGCCCCGGCGGCCAGCCGGTGCCGTACCGCGAGTTCGTCGCCCCCGGGCTGCTCGCGACCTCCGCCCTGAACGGGGCGCTGAACGACTCGACCTTCAACGTCTACGCTCGGCTGAAGTTCGAGAAGCTCTACGACGCGGTGCTGGCCAGCCCGCTCGGCCCGCGCGACGTGGCGCTGGCCGAGATCGGCTGGGCGGTGCTGCGCGGGCTGATCTACTCGGTGACGTTCCTCATCGTGATCGCCGCGATGGGCCTCGTCCGGTCGCCCTGGGCGCTGCTGGCGCTGCCAGGGGCCGCCCTGGTCAGCTTCGCGACCGCCGCGCTGGGGGTGTACCTCACCACCTACATGAAGTCCTGGCAGGACTTCGACTACATCCTGCTGGTGGCGGTGCCGCTGTTCCTGTTCTCCGGCACCTTCTACCCGCTGTCGGTCTACCCGCGGGCGGTCGGGCTGGTGGTGGAGTGGACGCCGCTGTACCAGGGGGTGGTGATCTTGCGCGACCTGATCCTGGGCGTGCCGTCGCCCGACCTCGCCTGGCGGGCCGCCTACCTGGCCGCGCTCGGGATAGCCGGGCTGGCGCTGGCCGGCCGCCGGATCGCCGCGCTGCTGCTGGTCTGAGGCCGGCCGATTTGCCCCAGGCTGGCCGCTCATCCTGAGAGCGGTCAATGTAGCCAGGCCACGATAGGCTACAGGCGTGCTGGGGGAGCGCCGCCCGCAGGCCAGGCTGGCTTACGGGCTCGACGCCAATGCTGTCGGCATGCCGCCACGGCCGGCCGGCGCCTGGCGGGACCCGGTGGTGTGGGCGGTCGCGGTCACCGTCTGCTGCGCCTACCTGCTGATCTCGCTGCTGCGGCTGCGGCGGCTCGCCCCCACGTCCTGGGACCTGGCGATCTACACCGAGTACGTGAAGCAGTTGTCCCGGCTGCACGCGCCGGTGGTGGACGTCCGCGGCCCCGGGGTCAACCTGCTCGGCGACCACTTCCAGGTCGCGGTGGCGGTGCTGGCGCCGCTGTTCCGGCTCTTCCCCTCGCCCGCCACGCTGCTGTTCGCGCAGGCGGTGCTGACCGCGGTCTCCGTCTTCCCGGTCGCCGCGGCCGCGATCGCGCTGACCGGGCGGCGCACCGGGCGGCTCATCGGCTTCGCCTACGGCTTCTCCTGGGGCCTGCAGCAGCTGGTCAACTTCGACTTCCACGAGATCGCGCTGGCCGTGCCGTTGCTCGCGTTCGCGCTGTCCGCCCTGGTCCGCCGCAGGCCGCTGGCCGTCATCGGCTGGGCCCTGCCGCTGGTGCTGGTCAAGGAAGACCAGGGGTTCACCGTCGCCGCGATCGGGGTCCTGCTCGGGGTGAGCGCCGCGTTCCCGCCGCCCCCGGCGGGGGGCTGGCGGGCCACCATCCCGCTGCGCCGGGCGGGCTTCGGCACCGACCCGGCCGGCCGGTACCAGGACGGCCGCTGGGGCGACGGCCACCTCGCCCTCTGGGGCGGGCTGTTCCTGCTTGCCTGGGGCCTGTTCTGGTCGGTGCTGGCGATCACGGTGATCATCCCGCACTTCAGCCCGCTGCATGAGTACTACTACTGGAAGGACGGCGGCGTCGTCGGCGGTGACCAGTCGTTCTCGCTCGGCGGCCTGCTCGGCCAGAGCGCCGACGGCGGCCTGGTCAAGCTGGAAACGGTGACGCTGCTGCTGCTGCCCACCGCGTTCGCCGCGCTCGGCTCGCCGGTGACGCTGGCGGCGCTGCCCAGCCTGGCGCTGCGCTTCATGTCGACCAACACCGCCTACTGGGGCACCTCCTGGCACTACAACGCCACGCTGATGCCGATCGTCTTCATCGCCGCGGCCGAGGCCATCGCGCGGCTGCGCGCCCGGCCAGCCGTCCGCGAGCCCGGTCCGCCCGGCCCTCCCGGCCCGGTCACCGCGCTTGGCCCGGCCGGCCGCGCTGTCGCCGCCATCGTGGCCGGCCCCGCCGCTCGCACCGCCGTCCGCACCGCCGCTCGCACCGCCGCTCGCACCGCCGTCCGCACCGTCGCCCGGACCGCGGTGACGGCGGTCGCCCGGTACGGCGGGGTGCTGATGGCGGCGGTGGCGGTCGCGCTCGCCTTCCAGTTCCCGCTCGGCGACCTCGCGCAGGCATCGACCTACCAGGTCAGCGAGCACGTGGCGGCGGCCGACGAGGCGATCGCGGCCATTCCCGACGGCGCGACCGTGCAGGCCACCCTGGACCTGCTCGCCCCCCTCGCCGCCCGCACCGACGCCTTCTGGATCGGCAACCCCGGCAACCCGCTCACCCAGTACGTGGTGTTCGACGCCGCCAACAGCGGCTACAGCTCGCCGGTCACCAACGTCGCTGCCTTCATCCGCGAGAACTACCCCCGCGCGGGCTACGCCGAGGTCTTCCGCCGCGACGACGTCTACGTCTTCCGCCGCGGCTGACCCCGGCCGCCACCACCGCCTGCGGCCGCCCCGCTGGCCCGCCGCCGCGGGCGACGCCGCGGGCTGGTGACAGCACGCTAGGCTTGCCGGAATGGTGACCACCCACCCTGCCGCCCCGTCCGGCTCATCCGTTCCGGCTCCGTCGTCGGCGGCGCCCGAGGAGCTGGCGGCGGCGCTCCGCCGGGCCGGGCTTTCCGAGGTCGAGACCGAGACCAGGCGGCGGGCCGAGTACTCCTCCGACGCGTCCAACTACCGGGTGGTGCCGGCCGTGGTGGCGTTCCCGCGGTCGGCCGACGAGGTCATCGCCGCGCTGACCGCCTGCCGGGAGCTGGGTGTGCCGCTCACCGGCCGCGGCGCGGGTACCTCGATCGCCGGCAACGCGCTGTCGGCCGCGGTCGTGCTTGACCTGTCGCGGCACTTCAACCGGGTGCTGTCGGTCGACCCCGAGCAGCGCACCGCGGTGGTACAGCCCGGGGCGGTGCTCGACGCGGTGACCAAGGCGGCCGCGCCGCACGGGCTGCGGTTCGGCCCCGACCCGTCCACGCACTCGCGGGCCACCATCGGCGGCGCGATCGGGAACAACGCCTGCGGCTCGCGGGCGCTGCGCTACGGGCGCAGCGCTGACAACGTGATCGACCTCGACGTGGTGACCGGGACCGGGGTACGGTTCACCGCCCGCCGCTACGGCCGCGACCGCCCGGCGGCCGGCGCGCCCGAGGCGGACCTGCTGGCCGGCCTGGCCGCCCTCACTGACGGCGGCCTCCCGGTGATCAGGACCGAGTTCGGCCGGTTCACCCGCCAGGTGTCCGGCTACTCGCTCGAGCACCTGCTGCCGGAGAACGGCTTCGACGTCGCCAAGTTCCTGTCCGGGACCGAGGGCACGCTGGCGCTGACCCTCGGCGCCACCGTGCGGCTGGTGGCGGCGCCGGCCGCCGTGGCGCTGGCCGTGCTCGGCTACCCCGACATGCCCGCCGCCGCCGACGCGGTGCCGGGACTGCTGCCGCACCAGCCGGTCGCGCTGGAAGGGCTTGACTCCCGGATGGTGGCGGTGATGCGGGACCGCCGCGGCCCAGGCTCGGTCCCTGAGCTGCCGCGCGGCGGCGGCTGGCTGTTCGCGGAAACCTCCGGCGCGACCCTGGACGAGGCGGTGGACGCGGCCCGCAAGCTCGCCGCCGACGGCGGCTGCCTGGACAGCGCGGTGTTCACCGGCCCGCAGGCGGCGGCGCTGTGGCGGATCAGGGAGGACGGCGCCGGGCTCGGCGGCCGCACCCCGGCCGGCGCCCCCGCCTGGCCGGGCTGGGAGGACTCGGCCGTGCCGCCCGCCTCGCTCGGCCCCTACCTGCGCGACCTGGCCGGGCTGCTGGCGCGGCACGGCCTGGACGGGCTCATGTACGGGCACTTCGGCGACGGCTGCATGCACGTGCGGATCGACTTCCCGCTGCGCGACCGGCCGGCCGTGCTGCGCGCGTTCACGCAGGACGCCGCCCGGCTGGCCGCGTCGTACGGCGGCTCGGCGTCCGGTGAGCACGGGGACGGCCGCGCCCGCGGCGAACTGCTCCCGCTGATGTACTCGGCCGAGGCGATCGGGCTGATGCGCGCGGCCAAGCAGCTGTTCGACCCGGGCCGGGTGCTCAACCCGGGGGTGATCGTCGACCCCGCCCCGCTCGACGCCGACCTGCGCGTCCCGCTGGCCCGGCCGCTGCGGCGCAACCTCGGCTTCGCCTACCCGCACGACGGGGGCGACTTCAGCACCGCCGTGCACCGCTGCGTCGGGGTCGGCAAGTGCCGGGCCGACACGACCGCCACCGGCGGGGTGATGTGCCCCTCGTACCTGGCCACCAAAGACGAGAAGGACTCCACCCGGGGACGCGCCCGGGTGCTTCAGGAGCTGGCTAACGGCACCCTGGTGTCCGGCTGGGACGACCCCGCGGTGACCGACGCGCTCGACCTGTGCCTGTCCTGCAAGGGCTGCTCGGCTGACTGCCCGGCCGGCGTCGACATGGCGACCTACAAGGCCGAGGCGCTGCACCAGCGCTACCGCCGCAGGCTCCGCCCGGCCGCCCACTACTCACTCGGCTGGCTGCCCCGCTGGGCCGGGCTGACCGCGCGCTCGCCCTGGCTGGCGCGGGCGGCGAACGCGTCGCTGCGCGTCCCGCCGCTGGCGGCGCTGGTGAAGCGGCTCGGCGGGGTGGACTCCCGGCGTGACCTGCCGGCCTTCGCCCGGCAGAGCTTCCGGCGCTGGTTCGCGGCCCGCGCTGCCCGGGCCGGGGTTAGCCCGGGCGCGGCTACCCGGGGCACCGCTACTACCCGGGGCACCGCTACCCGGGGCACCAGGCCGGCCGGCCGGCCGGTGCTGCTGTGGGTGGACACGTTCACCAACGCCTTCAGCCCCGAGGTCGGCCAGGCGGCGGTGCGGGTCCTGGAAGACGCCGGCTACCAGGTCCAGCTAACCGGCGGCAACGTGTGCTGCGGCCTCACCTGGATCTCCACCGGCCAGCTGGACGGGGCCCGCCGCCAGCTGCGCCGCTCGCTGCGCGCCCTGCGGCCTGCCCTGGACGCGGGCATCCCGGTGGTCGGACTCGAACCGTCCTGCACCGCCGCCCTGCGGCGCGACGCGGCCGAGCTGCTGCCGGGCGACCGGCGGGCCGCCGCCCTGGGCCGCTCGGTGCAGACCCTGGCCGAGCTGCTGACCGCCACCGACGGCTGGACGCCGCCTGACCTGTCCGATGTCACCGGGGTGGCGCAGCCGCACTGCCACCAGCACGCGGTGCTCGGCTGGAGCGCCGACGCGGCGCTGCTGCGCGAAGCGGGCGCGGACGTCACCGCCGTCGGCGGGTGCTGCGGCCTGGCCGGGAACTTCGGCGTGGAGCGCGGGCACTACGAGGTGTCGGCCGCGGTCGCCGAGACGGCGCTGCTGCCCGCGGTGCGCGCGGCCGGGGAGGGGGCGACCGTGCTGGCCGACGGGTTCTCCTGCCGGACGCAGCTCCAGCAGCTAGCGGACGTCCCCGGCATCCACCTGGCCGAGCTGCTCGCAGCCCGGCTGCCCCCGCCCCAAAATGCCCAGGAACCGCACGAATCCCAGGCCACCTAGGGCGGCCCCGCGTGGTTGGCGCATTGAGCCGGTCATAGGCGGCCTGATCCTCCAACCATGGCCGCGGGCGGCTCCAACCATGGCCGCGGGCGGCTCAGCCGAGGTCGGCGCCGCGCCTCTCCGCGACGGGAGGTCAGCCAGCAGAGGTGCCGGAAGCTGGCCGCCCATTTGGTATGCCAAAATGGATTTATGCGGTCCCGAACGCTTCTCGGCGTACTCACCCCGTCCTCCAACACCCGGCTCGAACCGCTGACGGCGGCGATGCTGGCGGGCGTCCCGTCGGTCAGCGCCCACTTCAGCCGGTTCCGGGTGACCGACGTCGGGCTGGCCGCGGCCGGGCAGTTCGAGCCCGGGCCGATCGTGGCGGCGGCGGAGCTGCTGGCGGACGCGCGGGTGGACGCGATCGTGTGGAGCGGCACCTCCGGCGGCTGGCGCGGCATCGCTGACGACCAGGCCCTGTGCGCGGCGATCAGCGCGGCCACCGGCGTGCCGGCCACCACCGCTACCCTCGCCCTGCTGGCCGCGCTCGGCCAGGCCGGCGCCGGCCGGCTCGGGCTGGTGACGCCGTACCCGGACGACATGCACCAGGCCGTGGCCGCCACCCTGGCCGGCACCGGCCTGGACGTGGTGGCGGCGGCCAATGACGGCTTCACCGCGTCCAACTGGGAGCTGAGCACGCTGCCGCCGGAGCGGATCGGCGCGCTGGTGGCCAAGGTGGCGGCGGCGCGGCCGGACGCCATTGCGGTGTTCTGCACCAACCTGGCCGCGGCCGACCAGGTGCCCGCCTGGGAAGCCGAATTTGGTATACCAGTGCTGGACTCGGTGGCGCTCGCGGTCTGGCACGCGCTCGAGCTGTCCGGCTACGCCGGCCCGCGCCCGCGGGGCTGGGGGCAGCTATTCGGGCTCAGCGCCCGCGCCTGACGCCCGCCCGGCCGCACCAGCGCTCACAGGCTCAGCTCGGCCGCCAACTCGGCCGCGATCGCGCAGCACCCGGCGTCGCCGCCGGCCGGCCCGACTAGCTGCACCCCGGCCGTGCGGCCCCCGTCGGTTGCCATCGTCGGCATCGCCAGCGCGGGCAGCCCGGTCAGCGAGATCGCCCGGCACTGCGCCATCAGGGCCGGCCCCTGGATTCGCTGGCCGTCCACCTCCACCGCCGCGCCGTGCGCCACCGCCGACACCGCCGCGACCGGCAGCAGCAGCGCGTCCGCGTCAGCCAGCAGTGCGCTGACCCGGGCGACGATCTGCCGGGAGTACCGCCAGGCCTCGCGCACCGCCGGATGCCCCCAGCCCCGGCCGGGCGGCCCGGCCAGCACCGCCCGGGTGCCCGGGCAGAGCAGGTCGGCGTCGTCGCCGACCAGGGTCCGCAGGTCGTCGAGCACGTCAAGGTCGTCGCGCAGGGTGTTGTAGACGGCGGTGGCGTCCTTGAGCACTCCCTCGGCGTCGATCACCTCGTAGCCGGCCCGGCGGGCGGCCTGCCGAGCGGCCGCGAGGGCGTCGAGCGACTCGGCCGACACCGGGCCGGCCTCGCGGCCGCTGGTGACCGCGATCCGGCCGGTGCGCCGCGCGGGCGGGGCGGGCGCGCTCAGCCCGAACCAGTCGTCACCGTCGGGGCCCGCGATGACCGGCAGCACCCGGGCGATCATCACCAGGTCGCGCGCGAAGATCCCCGGCACCTCTACCCGGCTCAGCAGCCCGCGCGGCGCGGGCGCCCCCACGTAGGGCCGCTCCCTGGTGGCGCCGCCGCTCGGCATCCGGCCGGTCCGCGGCACCAGGCCCGCGCTGGTCCGCAGCCCGTAGACGCCGGTGCACTGGGCGGGCCAGCGCACCGAGCCGCCGTAGTCGCCCCCGATGGCGAAGTCGACGATCCCCGCGGCGACCGCTACCGCGTCGCCGCCGCTCGACCCGCCCGGTGACACCGCCGGGTCGAAGGGGTGCAGTACCCGTCCGCCGAGCCGGGTCTCGGTGTCGATCCCGTTGCCGAACTCGGCGCAGTTGGCCTTGGCGAACACGGTGGCGCCGGCCGCCTTGAGCCGGGCGACGAACACCGCGTCGCGGTCCGGCACGTGGTCGGCCAGCAGCAGCGAGCCGCCCGCCGAGCGCAGCCCGGCGACGGCGAAGGTGTCCTTCACGGTGCAGGTCAGGCCGCCAAGCGGGCCGCCGGCGGTGACCCCCTCGGCGTCGGTGACCGTTAGCAGTGCCCGGGTCCAGGCGAACTCAGCCGAACGGGTGCGGGCCCGCTCAAGCGGCCCCTTCGCTCCGCCGGAGAGCGGACCGGGCGCGGAGTGGGGGTCGGGCGCGGAGTGGGGGTCGGGCGCGGAGTGCGGACGGGGCGCGGAGAGAGGGTCGGGCGCGGTCACGGCTCCAGCTCCAGCGCCAGCTCGGCGCAGACCGCCCGCAGGTGAGCGGCGCCGCTGGTGACCAGGGCGACCGCCGCGCCGAAGTCGAACGGCTTCTCCAGGTAGGTCACCCGGTCGGGGATCTGCCCGGCGTCGATGCGGGCCTGGCACTCGTTCACAAGCTGGATGAACGCTGCGTACTCGGGCACCGTGACGTCCGGGTGGCCGGCCAGGAACTCCGGGTCGAACGCGTCGATCCACAGCACCGAGGCCGGGCGGGCCTGGTCCTCGACCGGCTGCGGCGGCTCGATGCTGAGGTTGAGGGCCGGGTTGGCGGCCGCCAGGACCGGCAGGATCTGCCGGTAGTCGACCACCCCGGTGCCGATCGGCCGGTGCTGGTAGTCGACCCCGCCGCTGCCGTAGCCGAGCATCCCGTCCTTGCAGTGCGTCTGCCGGGTGTAGGGCGCCACCCGGCGCGCGGTCCAGACCGGGTGCTCCAGCCGCTGCAGCGGGTTGCTGGTGTCGTAGACGATGCCGGTGACGTCCGGGCCGACCTGCTCGACCAGCCGGACCAGCTCGAACGAGGTGACTTCCTCGTGGGTCTCGATGTTCATGTGGATGCCGAGGTCCCGCGCGATCGGCGCCAGCCGGCCCAGGAACTTGGCCGACGCGGCGAGCTGGTCGGCCCAGTCGACGTCGGTGCGGAAGCGGTCGTAGGCGCGCTTTCCGCGGTACATCCACTTGTAGTTGGCCAGCGCGGTCCACAGCTCCCGGCAGCCGATGTCGGCGCAGGCCTCCATCATCCGCCGGAAGCCGAGCAGGATGTCGCCGTCGCCGACCGCCCGTAGCTCTGGCGCCTCGGGGGTGGCGTAGGGGTTGACCTTGCCCAGCCCCGCCTCGACGTACAGGCCGAGCTCGTCCGCGCGCTGGCGGATGGCCCGCAGCTCGCCGCGGTCCAGGGTGGGGCTCATGTCCAGCACGGTCCGGTAGAACAGGCCGGACAGGCCAAGCTGGTGACCGAACTCAAGGCTGCCGACCGGGCCGTTCCGCAGGGCACCGGCGATCTTGGAGCC